>WBZP01001654.1_pt1 | contig 26894 bp, 24 predicted proteins | sample 5204301 | NCBI WGS metagenome assembly WBZP01 (sample SAMN12412401, study PRJNA552823) | activated sludge metagenome | isolation source: activated sludge from nitrification reactor of wastewater treatment plant... | place: USA: Pennsylvania | collected 2017 | reverse complement strand
CGCGAACGGCGCGCGCAGGAACTCCGGCAATTGCAACGCCGTGCCCTGGCCGGCCGGGCGCGACGCCGCCCCGGGCATCTCGGCACTGATCCGCGACGTCATGAAGGCAGCGATGCCGGCGCTGCCGAGTACCGAGCCGACCTGCCGGGTGGCGTTGTACACCCCGGAGCCGGCGCCGGCCAGTTGCGGCGGCAGGTTGCGCGTGGCCGTCGCCGCCAGCGGCGCCCAGATGAACGCCATCCCGACCCCGAGGACCAGGAACGGCAACAACAGCCGCCAGATCGGCGTCGACGGGGCCATCGCCCACGACAACCACGTCACGCCGATCGCCAGCACCGAGAACCCGAACCCGATCACCGCGCTGGGCTGGGCGCGGTCGACGATCTTGCCGACCAGCGGGGCCAGTGCGCCGGACATCACCGCCATCGGCGCGGTCAGCAGCGCCGAGCGGGTCGGGGTCAGTCCGCTGACGACCTGTGCGTAGAACATGACCGGCACGATCATCGCGGTCACGACGAACCCGATGACCGCGACACCCACGTTGGCCAGGCTGAAATCGCGGTCCTTGAAGATGCCCAGCGGGACCAGCGGCTCGTTGCGGTTGACCGACTGCCAGTAGACGAACAGCGCCATCAGCACCACGCCGGCGGCGATCGTGACCCAGATCCACCACGGCCACCTCTGCGACTCGCCTTCCTGCAGGCCGAACACGACCAGGAACATCGCGGCCCCCGACAGCACCACGCCGAGGACGTCGAACCGGTGCCGGTTGGTCGGCAGCACGGGGATCAGCCAGTAACCCAGACCCAGGCCGACGATGCCGATCGGCACGTTGACGAAGAAGATCCACTGCCAGCCGAGGTGGTCGACGAGGATGCCGCCGGCCAGCGGGCCGACCAGGGTGGCGACGCCGGCCGTGGCGCCCCACACGCTCATCGCGGCGCCGCGGCGCTGGGGCGGGAAGATCCGGGTGATCGTCGAAAGCGTCTGGGGCGTCAGCAGCGCCGCGCCCAGGCCCTGCACCACCCGCGCGGCAATCAGCATCTCGATGGACCCGGACAGCCCGCACCACATCGAGGCGACGGTGAAGATGAACAGGCCGATCAGGTACAGGTTCTTCGGGCCGAACTGGTCACCGAGCCGGCCCGCGACCAACAGCGGCACGGCGTAGGCCAGCAGGTAGGCGCTGGTGACCCAGATGACGGCGTTGTAGTCCGTCTGCAGCTTCTCCATGATGCTGGGATTGGCGACCGCGACGATCGTCGAATCCACCAGGATCATGAAAAAGCCGACCATCATGGCCCACAGCGCGTTCCACGGGTTCGGCGCGGGCGGCGACTGCGCAGCTGTGGCCGCCGTCACGCCGGACGCCGATGCGAGCGGCCCGGGCCGGCGCGGGGCCCGGTCCCTGGGGTTGCGCGGCGGGGCGCCGGGGCCCCGGCCGGCGCCGCGCGCGGGCAGGCGGTCCGGCGCGGCCGGGTGCCTCCGCTTCGACGAACTCATATCGCGACTCTTAACTCCGACCCTGTGGCGAGCGTTGCCGTCCCCTCCCGTTCGACTATTCCATCCGCTCCATCCGGCGGCCGACCGGCCCGCCCGGGCACCGATCGCGGCCACCGTGCGTTGTACGGGGGCAGGCGAGGGTTAGCCTCGGTGCACAAGCGCACGCACGCAGCACAGCAACGTCATCGTCGGAGATGGAGACAAACTCATGGGCTGGGGTCGTAACAAGTCGGCGGAACCGAATCTGCCCGCCACCACCGGCGAGGACGCCGGGCCGTCGGCGCGCGTGCTGTCCAACCTGATCGAGACGGGCGCCCGGGTCCAGGCCCCCGCCATCCACGCCTATGTGGAGCGGCTGCGGCGCAAGTTCCCCGACGCCTCACCCGCGGAGATGGTCACCAGGTTGGAGAAGCACTACCTGGCGGCGGCGACGGCCAGCGGTGCGGCCGTCGGCTCGGCGGCGCTGGTCCCCGGCGTCGGAACCATGATCGCGGTGTCTCTGGTGGCCGCCGAGACCGCGCTGTTCCTCGAGACGACGGCGGTGTTCGTCCTGGCGGTCGCCGAGGTGCACGGCATCTCCGTGACCGACCGGGAACGGCGCCGCACGGTGGTCCTCGGTGCGCTGGCCGGCGACGACGGCAAGCACGCGGTGGCCCGGCTGCTCGGCGGTGGCCGCACCAACGGGGCGTGGCTGTCCGAGGGCGCGGCCAGCACCGTGCCGGTGCCGGCGCTGGCGGAGCTCAACGGCAAGCTGATGCGCTACTTCCTGAAGAAGTACACGCTCAAGAAGGGCGCCATGGTGGTCGGCAAGGTCTTGCCGATGGGCATCGGGGCCATCGTCGGCGCGATCGGCAATCACATGATGGGCAAGCGCATCGTCGAGAACGCCCGGCTGGCGTTCGGGACCGCCCCGGCGCGCTGGCCGGGAACGACATTGCGGGTGCTGCCCGCGGTGGGCGACAACGGCGGCAACTGAGGCCCGTCCGGCCCCGGCGGCGACCGTTCGGCTCGAGCGTTCAACTTGAGCGTTCAACTTGAGCATTCAACTACGAGCTGTGACTTGTCGCGGATTCACCCTGCTTACGTGGTCCGACCCACCATCGAAGCGCTAGCCTTTAATGCGGCGGAAACAACCCCAGACCAGCCGGACGCAGACGATGAATCGAGGCGAGCAGCTGCCGTGAGCAGTACCACTTCACCCTTCGGCCAGAACGAATGGCTGGTCGAGGAGATGTACCGGAAGTTCCGTGACGATCCGTCGTCCGTAGACCCGAGCTGGCACGAGTTCCTGGTCGACTACAACCCCGAGCCCACCACCGAGGCCTCAGCCCCGGCCTCACCCCCGGCCCAGGCCCCGACCAACGGCGAGGTCACCGCACCGGCCCCGGCGGCCGCCCCCGCTCCCACACCGGCAACCCCCCCAACCGCGCCGGCCGCCCCGGCGCCGGAACCGGCCGAGACCGCGAAACCGGCCGAGACACCGGTCCCGGCCAAAGCCGCCCCGGCGGCCGTCCCCGCGGCTCCCGGCGACGAAACCCAGGTGCTGCGCGGCGCCGCGGCCGCGATCGTCAAGAACATGGACGCCTCGCTGGACGTGCCCACCGCCACCAGCGTGCGCGCCATCCCGGCCAAGTTGATGATCGACAACCGCATCGTCGTCAACAACCACCTCAAGCGCACCCGCGGCGGCAAGGTCAGCTTCACCCACCTGCTGGGGTACGCGATCGTGCGGGCCCTCAAGAGCTTCCCCAACATGAACCGGCACTTCGCCGAGATCGACGGCAAGCCCAATGTCGTCACCCCCGAGCACACGAACCTGGGGCTGGCGATCGACCTGCAGGGCCGCAACGGCAGCCGCTCGCTGGTGGTCGCCGCCATCAAGGGCTGCGAGACGATGACCTTCGGCCAGTTCATCGCGGCCTACGAGGACATCGTGCGCCGCGCCCGGGACGGCAAGCTGACCGCCGAGGACTTCGCCGGCGTGACCATCTCGCTGACCAACCCGGGCACGCTGGGCACCGTGCACTCGGTGCCGCGGCTGATGGCCGGTCAGGGCGCCATCATCGGCGCGGGCGCGATGGAGTATCCGGCCGAATTCCAGGGCGCCAGTGAGGAACGCATCGCCGAGCTGGGCATCGGCAAGCTGATCACCCTGACGTCGACCTATGACCACCGCATCATCCAGGGCGCGGAGTCCGGCGACTTCCTGCGTACCATCCACCAGCTGCTGCTCGACGACGAGTTCTACGACGAGATCTTCTTCGCACTCGGCATCCCCTACGAGCCGGTGCGCTGGCGCACCGACAACCCGGACTCGATCGCCGACAAGAACGCGCGCGTCATGGAGCTGATCGCGGCGTACCGCAACCGCGGGCATCTGATGGCCGACATCGACCCGCTGCGGCTGGACAAGAGCCGCTTCCGCATGCACCCGGACCTCGACGTGCTGACCCACGGGCTGACGCTGTGGGATCTGGACCGCGTGTTCAAGGTCGACGGGTTCGCCGGCAAGGAGTACAAGAAGCTGCGCGACGTGCTCTCAGTGCTGCGCGACGCGTACTGCCGCCACATCGGCGTGGAGTACACCCACATCCTCGAACCCGAGCAGCAGCAGTGGCTGCAGGAGCGCATCGAGGTCCGGCACGAGAAGCCGACGGTCGCCGAGCAGAAGTACATCCTGAGCAAGCTCAACGCCGCCGAGGCGTTCGAGACCTTCCTGCAGACCAAATACGTTGGGCAGAAACGCTTTTCACTGGAAGGTGCCGAGACCATCATTCCGATGATGGACGCCGCGATCGACCAGTGCGCCGAGCACGGACTCGACGAGGTGGTCATCGCCATGCCGCACCGCGGCCGACTCAACGTGCTGGCCAACATCGTCGGCAAACCGTATGCGCAGATCTTCAACGAGTTCGAGGGCAACCTGAACCCGTCGCAGGCGCACGGTTCCGGCGACGTGAAGTATCACCTCGGGGCGTCGGGCGACTACATCCAGATGTTCGGCGACAACGACATCCAGGTCTCGCTGACGGCCAATCCGAGCCACCTCGAGGCCGTCGACCCGGTGCTCGAGGGCCTGGTGCGCGCCAAGCAGGACATCCTGGACAAGGGCGACACCGCCGACGGGTTCTCCGTCGTGCCGCTGATGCTGCACGGCGACGCCGCGTTCGCCGGGCAGGGCGTGGTGGCCGAGACGCTGAACCTGTCGCTGCTGCGCGGCTACCGCGTCGGCGGAACCGTCCACATGATCGTCAACAACCAGGTCGGCTTCACCACCTCACCCGAGCACTCCCGGTCCAGCGAATACTGCACCGACGTCGCGAAAATGGTTGGGGCGCCGATCTTCCACGTCAACGGTGACGATCCCGAGGCCTGCGTCTGGGTGGCCAAACTCGCCGTCGACTTCCGTCAGCAGTTCAAGAAGGACGTCGTCATCGACATGCTGTGCTACCGCCGCCGCGGGCACAACGAGGGCGACGACCCGTCGATGACACAGCCGGCGATGTACGACGTGATCGACCACAAGCGCGGCGTCCGCAAGAGCTACACCGAATCGCTGATCGGCCGCGGCGACATCTCGATGAAGGAGGCCGAGGACGCCCTGCGCGACTATCAGGGCCAACTCGAGCGCGTCTTCAACGAGGTTCGCGACCTGGAGAAGTACACCGCCGAGCCCAGCGAGTCCGTGCAGGACGACCAGGTGATCCCGAAGGGCATGCTCACCGGTGTCGACAAGGCCCTGCTCGCCCGCATCGGAGACGCGCACCTGGCGCTGCCCGAGGGCTTCACGGTGCACCCGCGCGTCCAGCCGGTGCTCGATAAGCGCCGCGAAATGGCCTACGAGGGCAAGATCGACTGGGCGTTCGCCGAGCTGCTGGCGCTGGGATCCCTTGTCGCGGAAGGGAAGTTGATCCGCATGTCGGGTCAGGACACCCGCCGCGGCACCTTCACGCAGCGGCATTCGGTGATCATCGACCGCCGCAGCGGCGCGGAGTTCACCCCGCTGGCGCTGCTGGCCACCAACGAGGACGGCACCCCCACCGGCGGCAAGTTCATGGTGTACGACTCGCCGCTGTCGGAATTCGCCGCCGTCGGGTTCGAGTACGGCTACTCGGTGGGCAGTCCCGAGGCAATGGTGTTGTGGGAGGCCCAGTTCGGCGACTTCCTCAACGGCGCGCAGTCGGTGATCGACGAGTTCGTCAGCTCCGGGGAGGCCAAGTGGGGCCAGACCTCGGATGTGGTGCTGCTGCTGCCGCACGGCCACGAAGGCCAGGGACCGGACCACACCTCGGGCCGCATCGAACGATTCCTGCAGCTGTGCGCGGAGGGGTCGATGACGGTGTCCCAGCCGTCGACGCCGGCCAACTACTTCCACCTGCTGCGCCGGCACTCCCTCGACGGCATCCACCGGCCGCTGATCGTGTTCACCCCGAAGTCGATGCTGCGCAACAAGGCCGCGGTCAGCGACATCAAGGATTTCACCGAACAGAAGTTCCGTTCGGTGCTCGAGGAGCCCACCTACGAACTCGGCACGGGCGACCGCGGCAAGGTCACCCGGATACTGCTGTGCAGCGGCAAGGTCTACTACGACCTGCTGGCCCGCAAGCAGAAGGACAAGCGCGACGACGTCGCGATCGTGCGGATCGAGCAGCTCTACCCGCTGCCGCCGCGCCGGCTGGGCCGCACCCTGGCCGAGTACCCCAACGTCAGGGAGTACTTCTGGGTGCAGGAGGAGCCGGCCAACCAGGGCGCGTGGCCGATGTTCGGCCTGGCGCTGCCCGAGCTGCTGCCCGACCGCCTGACCGGGATCAAGCGGATCTCGCGGCGCGCCATGAGCGCGCCGTCATCGGGTTCTTCGAAGGTCCACGCCGTGGAGACCCAGGAGATCCTCGACGAGGCGTTCGGCTGAGAGTGCCCTGCCGGAGTGCCCCACCGCGATCTACTCAGCGATCACTGCGGCGTCGTGCGAGTAGAGCTCGCAGGGGCCGCTGAACGGATTTCGTGGCGACGGTCAGTTGCCGAAGAGGTTCAGCGCGGGGATCCCGGGAAGCGGGATGGGCGACTGACCGTTGGCCAGCGAGGCGACCGCGCCCGGGCAGAAGATCTGGATCGCCAGTCCGGTGAACATGGTCGCCGGCCCCAGCGGGCGGCCCACCTCGTCGGCGACCTTGGCCGCGACGTCGGCGACGTCCTGGCCGGGCTCCGCGAGCATCGGGCACACCTGCTGCCCCAGCGACGCCGCCGTACCCGGGTCGATCCCCGCCAGGCCGATGCCGGACAGGTCGTTGAGGAACTGGTCGGTGTTCGAGTCGGCCTGCGCGGTCGCGGCCCCGGCGAGCAGTCCGGCCGTCGCCCCGACGGATACCAGGAGCGACGCCAGGGTCGCGGTGTGGTGTCGCTTCATAACGTGGTCATCGTAGGCAGGGCCGGCGCCGTTACGGTAAACCCCGAGCGTGAGCAGCATGCGGCCGTCCGGATCCGACCCGCGGATCCAAGAGGCGGCAACCCTGGGTCCGGCGGTACCGCCGGTACTGGCTAAACTCGGCGCGGGTCGAACCTAGAGGAGTGTGCCCATGAAAGGCTTCGCCGGAAAAGTCTGTGTCGTCACCGGTGCCGGATCGGGTATCGGGCAGGCGCTGGCCATCGCATTGGGCCGCTCGGGCGCCAAGCTGGCCATCAGCGACGTCGACACCGAAGGTCTCGCGGTCACCGAGGAGCGCCTGCGGACGATGGGCGCCGAGGTGAAGGCCGACCGGCTCGACGTCACCGAGCGCGAAGCGTTCCTGCTCTACGCCGACGAGGTGAAAGCCCACTTCGGCAAGGTCAACCAGATCTACAACAACGCCGGCATCGCGCACACCGGCGACATCGAGATCTGTGAGTTCAAGGAGATCGAGCGGGTTGTCGACGTCGACTTCTGGGGCGTCGTCAACGGCACCAAGGCCTTCCTGCCGCACCTGATCGAGTCGGGTGACGGCCACGTGGTCAACGTGTCCAGCCTGTTCGGCATCTTCTCGGTGCCCGGTCAGTCGGCCTACAACGCCGCCAAGTTCGCCGTCCGCGGCTTCACCGAGGCGCTGTACCAGGAGATGAAGATCAACAAACACCCGGTGGCCGTCACCACCGTCCATCCCGGGGGTATCAAGACCGCGATCGCCCGCAACGCCACCGCCTCCGGCGATGTGGACTCCGGCGAGCTGGCCAAGCTGTTCGACAAGCGGCTGGCCAACACCACGCCCGAACGCGCCGCCACGATCATCCTGGAGGCGGTCCGCAAGAAGAAGGCCCGCGTCCTGGTCGGCCCGGACGCCAAGATCCTGGACCTCATCGTGCGGATGACGGGGTCGGGGTATCTGAACGCGTTCTCGGGTGTGACGTCGCGGCTGATGCCCAGCAAACCCTGAGGATCAGCGGCCGAGCGGATTGTCGGCCAACCACTCGTCGGCCACCACCCGCGGGTCGGCGCCGGCGGCCACCCGCCGGCTCATCTGCCCGAGCGCGGCGGTGTCCAGCGCACCGGCGATCTGGTTGAGCGCCAGCACCTGCTGCGGGGTCAGCTCGTTGCGCCGGTAGAGCGGCACGGCGTTCTCGGCCTGAATCAGCATCGGCTTGCGGTCGACGAGCACCACGATGTCATCGGGAGCCGCCGGATCGGCGGTGCCGGTCCACGCGGCGTTGATCGAACCCGCCCGCAGCGCCGCGAAAAGTGCTGTGCTGTCGGCAAATTCGCGAGCCTCGGGAAGTCTGCAGGTGCCCACGACGCGCGGCGCGGCGGCGTCGCGCAGCGCACCGGGGCGCACCCGGGCGCAGTGCTCGACCAGCCCGGTCAGATCCCGGCCACCCCAGGCCGCCGCCGTGGCCGGGGTCACCGCGACGGCCGGTTTGTCCTCCGCGGCGGTGGTGTAGTCACCGGCGGTTATCCCCTCCGGTAACGAACCGAGCAGCGCCTTGTAGACCTGCTCGGCACCGAAGCCCTTGCCGGGGGCCGCGTCCGGGGCGAACGTCCGCAGCAGCCGTCCGGTCAGGCCGGGGACGACGTCGATCTCCCCGGAATCCAGCTTCGCCAGCGGGTCGGCGACGACCTCGGCGTGCGCGGGTGAGCCGAAGTAGCGCAGCGCGGCGGCGTACAGGTTGGCCAACGCGACGGACTCCGGGTCCGACGATGCGCCGACGGTGAGGCCGGCCGGGGGGCCCGGGCTGGCGGCCTGCTGCCCGCCGCAGGCGGTCAACCCCACCAGCAGCAGGGCTGCGGCCAGCCGGCGCAGGTTAGTCGTGCGCCTCATCGGTGGCCGCCGCCACCGCCGCGGCCACCGCCGGTGCCACCCGGGGATCCAGTGGGCTCGGCACGATGTAGTCCAGGGCCAGGTCGCCACCGACCACCCCGTGGATCGCTTCGGCCGCAGCCACTTTCATCCGCTCCGTGATGCGCCGGGCCCCGGCGTCCAGCGCCCCGCGGAACACCCCGGGGAAGGCCAGGACGTTGTTGATCTGGTTCGGGAAGTCGCTGCGACCGGTCGCGACCACCGCGGCGTGCTTACGCGCGACGTCCGGGTGGATCTCCGGGTCCGGGTTGGACAACGCGAACACGATGCCGCCCGGGGCCATGGTGGCGATGATCTCCTCGGGCACCACCCCGGCCGACACACCCAGGAACATGTCGGCCCCGTCCAGCGCCTCGGCGACTCCGCCGGTGCGGCCGGCGGGGTTGGTGCGCGCGGCCAGCTCGGCCTTGAATGCGTTGAGGTCCGGGCGGTCCGAGTGCACGATGCCCTTGGAGTCGAGCACCGTGACATCCGCGATCCCCTTGGCCAGCAGGATGTTGGCGCACGCCACGCCCGCGGCGCCGGCCCCGGCGATCACGATGCGCAGGCCGGCCATGTCGCGGTCGAGCACCTTGGCCGCCCCGAGCAGGGCCGCGAGCACGACGATCGCGGTCCCGTGCTGATCGTCGTGCATCACCGGGCAGTCCAGGGCCTCGATCACCCGCCGCTCGATCTCGAAGCAGCGCGGTGCGGAGATGTCTTCGAGGTTCACCGCGCCGAACGTCGGGCGCAGCCGGATCAGGGTCTCGACGATCTCGTCGGGATCCTTGGTGTCGAGCACGATCGGGATGGAGTCCAGCCCGCCGAACGTCTTGAACAGGGCGCTCTTTCCCTCCATCACGGGAAGGGACGCGGCCGGGCCGATGTCGCCGAGCCCCAGCACCGCGGTGCCGTCGCTGACCACCGCGACCAGCCGGTTGGCCCACGTGTAGCGCTTGGCCAGGGTGCCATCGGCGGCGATCGCCCGGCTCACCTGCGCGACACCCGGCGTGTAGGCGATCGACAGGGCGCGCTGGGTGTCCAGCGGGGCCTTCAATTCGATCGAGAGTTTGCCGCCCACATGGGCGTCGAAAATCTCTTCGTCCTCGATCACGAGGTGGGGGGTCTTCACGGATTCGGCCACCGCGTCAGGGTACTTCACGCCGTGTCGGCGCCAAACGGGTCGCCGTCGCATCGCACGCCGCAACCAGCCCGGGCGCGTAGCATGCACGTGCACCGTTCCGGTGGCGCGGGACGGGCAGATAAACGATTTGTCTGGAGTTGCGAAGGGCGATAGAGGAGGCCGGAAGATGCCGTCTTTCCGCGCGATACCGCCCGCACTGCTCGGTGTCAGCCGCACCCGGCCGCTTCCCGACGTCAAACGGATCCATGTGCCGGTCGCCCGCGCGATGGTCGACTGCGCGGTCTATGTCGACGGGTCGCGGCTGCCCGGCAAGTTCACCCACGCCGCCGCGCTGGCGAAGGTCCGGGACATGCGCGACGAGGGACAGTCCGCGTTCGTCTGGATCGGGCTGCACGAACCCGACGAACACCAGATGCAGTCCGTGGCAGAGGTTTTCGGACTGCATCCGCTGGCCGTCGAGGACGCGGTGCACGCGCACCAGCGGCCCAAGCTGGAGCGCTACGACACCACCTTGTTCCTGGTCCTCAAGACCGTCAACTACGTGCCCCACGAGTCGGTGGCCCTGGCCCGCGAGATCGTCGAAACCGGCGAGATCATGGTGTTCGTCGGACCGGAGTTCGTCGTCACGGTGCGCCACGGTGACCACAGCGGCCTGGCCGGGGTCCGCCGGAAGATGGAGGACGAACACAAGCAACTCGCGCTGGGCCCGTACGCGGTGATGCACGCGATCGCCGACCATGTGGTGGACAGCTACCTCGACGTCACCCGGCTGATGGAGTTCGACATCGACGCCATCGAGGAGGACACCTTCTCGCCGACCGCAAAAACCGACGTCGAGCACATCTACCTGCTCAAGCGCGAGGTGGTCGAACTGCGCCGGGCGGTGTCCCCGCTGTCGGTCGAGTTGGGCCGGCTCCAGTCCGACCACAAGGACCTGCTGTCCAAGGAGGTCCTGCGGTACATGCGCGACGTCATCGACCACCAGACCCACGCCGCCGACCAGATCGCCAGCTACGACGACATGCTGTCGTCCCTGGTGCAGGCGGCCCTGGCCAAGGTCGGGATGCAGCAGAACACCGATATGCGCAAGATCTCGGCGTGGGTGGCCATCGCCGCCGTCCCGACCATGGTCGCCGGTATCTACGGGATGAACTTCGACCACATGCCGGAACTTCACCAGGTGTGGGGATATCCCGCGGTGCTGCTGCTGATGGTGTGCGTGTGCGGTTTCCTCTACCGGAACTTCCGCCGCAACCACTGGCTGTGACGGGTCGGTCAGCTGGGCTGGCCCGCGACCCGCTGCGGGTCGGTGACGTCGATGCCGTCCTGACGCCAGGCCTCCCGAAGCGCATCGATCCCTTTGAGCCGCGCCCAGGCCACTTCGTTGGCGCTGATCGGTGTCGCGGTGAGAAACCGCACCGGGTCGTACGGCGCGCCGAGCTCGAGGTCCGGGATGGCGCCGGACGAGAGCACCACCGCACTGAAAGGCGGCAGTCCGGCCGGCCGCTGCCACAGCGGGGCGCCGAGGTCGATCAGCGAATCGGCGGCCAGCACGATCCCGTCGACGGCGGGCGTGGCCGCCAGCACGGCCACCGTGCGGGCCAGGCCCGGGGTCGGGACGGTATCGCGGACGGTGACCACCACTTCGGCGCGCGGGCCGTGCACCGTGTCGACCGCGGCCGCACCCGGATCACCCATCGGATGTCGCGAGCAGCCCAGCGAGACGTGGTGCAACTCGCCGTGCGAGCCGATCGGACCGAAGCGCAACACGTCGATCCGCTCGACGCCGAGGAACGTCACGCTGGCCGAGTCCGGCTCGGCGTCAAACCCCTGGGCCGCGAAATGACGGCGCAGGTGCGCACCGACCGCGTCGAGTACCGGTGTCATCGCTTCGGTCATCGCGGCGTGGCTTCGGATCAGATGGTCAGGCGCGAGAGCATATCCCGAGCTCGCTCGGCGTTCTGCGGATCGCACAGTACGTCGTAACGCCCGGCGACCAGTTGCATCGTCGAGCTGAAATCCCTTGTGCCCCTTGCCATCGCATAGGGGATCGCCGAGGTGATCAGGCCGAAGATGACACCCGCGATCAGGCCGGTCAGCAACGCCCCCATCTGGTCGCCGGTGAGCAGGCCGAGCACCAGCCCGACGAAGATGCCCAGCCAGGCGCCGGTGAGGATGCCGCCGCCGAGCACCTTCGGCCATGTCAGCCGGCCCGTGACCCGCTCGACCTGCATCAGGTCGACACCGACGATGGTGACCTGCTGCACCGGGAACTGCTGATCGGACAGATAGTCGACGGCCTTCTGAGCCTCGGCATACGTCGGGTAGGAGCCGATGGGCCACCCCTTCGGCGGGGTCGGGAGCCCGATGGGCCCACCGCGGCGCGCGGCCGCCGGGCCGACGGGCGAGCCCGGGTTCTGGCCGGGCTGAAAAGGACTGGTCATGAGATGTCCCTCCTCTGCTCAGAGCAATGGTACGTACCGATCGCGACCCCGGGCCGCGACCAGCGCATACGTTAGATTGAGCACATGACATTTCCCGCCGGGGATCAGACCCCGCGCGACGACGCCGGCCACCAGGCCTACGAGGCCCCGCCCATCGAGGAGATGCCGGCCGGCAGCTACGAAGCCACACCCGGTACCGCGGCGCCACCGGCCGGGCCCGGCGGTTATCCGGTACCGCCCGGCGGCTACCCGCCGCCGGGATACGGGCCGCAGCCCTATTCCGGGTGGCCGACCGCGCAGCAGCCGGCCCCGTACGGCTCGGCACCCGCTGGGACCAACCCGCTGGCGATCGGGTCGGTGGTGGCCTCCATCACCGGTCTGCTCTGCGGGATCGGGTCGATCATCGGCATCGCGCTCGGCTTCGTGGCGCTCAGCCAGATCAAGCGGACCGGGCAGGGCGGACACGGACTTGCGGTGGCCGGGATCGCCATCGGGTTCGCGTCGGCCGTTCTCGCTCTGATCGGCGCCTACTACATGTCGCGTTGACGTCGATGTCCCCCGTCGATCCCCCGCCGGAGGGCCAGTACCCGCCCCCGTTCGATCCCCAAGCGCCCGTTGACTACCCGCTCGACTATCCGGATCCGCGGGTCTTCGGCGCACCGCCCGGCGCTGCGCCGCCGCCCCCGACCGGTGCCCCGATGCCGTCCGGCTACTTCCCGGCACCGGGTTATCCGCCGTTCCCCCCGCCCGGTTATCCGCCGTTCCCGCCACCGGTGGGTCCGGGGTACGACCCTTATTCGCCGTACCCCCTCGGGGTTCCGCCGGGCCAGAACGGACCGTCGGTGGCGGCACTGGTGTGCGCACTGCTGGGCGTGCCGATGTGCATGTGCTTCCTGCCGTCACTGGCCGGAATCGTGTTGGGCATCATCGGAATCCAGCAGACCGGGCGCACCGGGCAGGCCGGCCGCGGCATGGCGATCGCCGGCCTGGCGATCAGCGTATTGACACTGCTGCTCGGCGTACTGTTCTTCACCGGCGGCGGGATCACCAGCGTACTGCGCTGAAACCGGTTGTCCCCCAACATGATCTGACGGAACTCAGGCGGGCGGGGTGAACCGGTCCGGTCCGCGCGTCATACCCGCCGCGCGGCCCTTGGCCGAAACCACCAGAGCCATCTTGCGGCTGGCCTCGTCGATCATCTCGTCGCCCAGCATCACCGCGCCGCGGGCACCGCCGGCCGCCGAGGTGTGCCACTCGTAAGCCTCCAGGATCAACTCCGCGTGGTCGTAATCCTCCTGGCGCGGACTGAAGATCTCGTTGCCGGCGGCGATCTGATCCGGGTGCAGCACCCATTTGCCGTCGTAGCCGAGCGCGGCCGCGCGGCCGGCCACCCGCCGGAACGCGTCGACATCGCGGATCTTCAGGTACGGCCCGTCGACGGCGGCGACCCCGTGCGCGCGGGCGGCCACCAGGATCGTCATCAACACGTGGTGGTAGGCGTCCCCGACGTCGTAGCCGGGTGGCTGCTCGCCGACGACGAGGGTGCGGGTGTTGAGGCTGGCCATCAGATCCGCCGGACCGAGCACCAGGGCCTGCACCCGGGGGTGGGCGGCGATCTCGCCGACGTTGGTCAGCCCGCGGGCGTCCTCGATCTGCGCGTCGATCGCGATGCGCCCCACCGGCAGCCCGTGCGTGTGCTCGAGCTGCGTCAGCAACAGGTCGGCGGCCTGCACATGGGATACGTCGGTCACCTTCGGCAGGATCACCACCTCCAGCGCCGGCCCGGCCCCGGCCACGACCTCGATCAGGTCGGCGTGCGTCCACGGGGTGGTCCAGTCGTTGACGCGCACACCCCGCAGCTGGGCACCCCAGCCCGGCTCGGCCAGCGCCGCCGCCACGGCGGTGCGCGCCGAAGCCTTCGCGCCGGGCGCGACGGCGTCCTCGAGGTCCAGGAACACCTCGTCGGCGGGCAGCCCCTTGGCCTTCTCGATCATCTTGCGGTTGCTGCCCGGAACCGACAGACACGTTCTGCGGGGGCGATACGCGGTTTCCACGCCTCCACTCCTACCCTTTGAACCATGGCGTCGATCAACAGGGTGTACGCGGCCCGCCTCGCCGGGCTGGTGGTACTCGGCCCCGACGGCGAGTCACTGGGCCGAGTGCGCGACGTCGTCATCAGCATCAGCATCGTGCGCCAACAGCCGCGGGTTCTCGGTCTTGTCGTCGAATTGCTGACCCGCAGAAGGATTTTCGTTCCCATCCTGCGGGTGACGGCGATCGAGCCGCAGGCGGTCACGCTGACCACCGCCAACGTCTCGCTGCGACGTTTCGCACAGCGGCCCGGCGAGGTGCTGGTGCTCGGGCAGGTGCTCGACACCCGGGTTCGGGTCAACGACCCCGAGCTGCCCCAACTCACGGACGTCGACGTGGTCGTGGTGGACCTCGGCATCGAGCAGGCCCGGACCCGCGACTGGCTGGTGACCAGGGTCGCGGTGCGCAGCCACCGCCGGCTGCGCCGCACCTCGGTGCACGTCGTGGACTGGCAGCACGTGCAGGGCCTGACGCCGTCGGCGCTGGCGATGCCGGGCCAGGGGGTGGCGCAACTGCTGCACCAGTTCGAGGACCAACGGCCCGTCGAGGTCGCCGACGCGCTCCGCGAACTGCCGAGCAAACGCCGCACCGAGATCATCAACGCCCTCGACGACGAGCGGCTGGCGGACATCCTGCAGGAACTCGGCGAGGACGAGCAGACCGAGCTGTTGCTCAAGCTGGACACCGAGCGCGCCGCCGACGTACTCGAGGCGATGGACCCCGACGACGCGGCCGACCTGTTGGGCGTGCTCAACCCGACCCACGCCGAGGTGCTGCTGGCCCGGATGGACCCGGAGGACTCCGACCCGGTGCGCCGGCTACTGCAGCACTCCCCCGACACGGCCGGCGGCCTGATGACCCCCGAACCGGTCGTGGTGGGCCCCGACACCACCGTCGCCGGCGCGCTGGCCCGGGTCCGCGATCCCGAACTGACACCGGCACTTTCGTCACTCGTCTTCGTCGTCCGCCCACCGACCGCGACCCCGACGGGCCGCTACCTGGGGTGCGTGCACCTGCAACGGCTGCTGCGGGAGCCACCCGCTTCCCTGGTCAGCGGGATCGTCGACGCCGACCTGCCGGCGCTGGCACCCGACCAGTCGCTGGCCGCCGTGACGCGGTACTTCGCCGCCTACAACCTGGTGTGCGGTCCGGTGGTGGACGAGGAAGGGCACCTGCTCGGGGCCGTCACCGTCGACGACGTGCTCGACCACCTGCTGCCGCACGACTGGCGGGCCAGCGCCGAGGAGCCCGAACTGGACGCCGCGCCATGAGCCCCCGACAAGACGACACCGGCCGCGGCCGCCTCGACACCCCGCGCACCTCCCGGCGTCCCCAGTTCAACGTCGACGCCGAGGCGGTCGGGAAGTTCAGCGAGGGAATCGCACGGTTCCTGGGGACCGGCCGCTATCTGCTGTGGCAGTCGGTGTTCGTGGTGGTGTGGATCCTGCTGAATCTGTTCGCGGTGGGGCTGCGGTGGGACCCCTACCCGTTCATCCTGCTCAACCTGGCATTCTCGACGCAGGCGGCGTACGCCGCGCCGCTGATCCTGCTGGCCCAGAACCGTCAGGAGAACCGCGACCGCGTATCGCTGGAGGAGGACCGGCGGCGCGCCGAGCAGACCAAGGCCGACACCGAGTTCCTGGCCCGCGAACTGGCCGCGCTGCGCCTGGCGGTCGGCGAGGTCGCCACCCGTGACTACCTGCGCCGTGAACTCGACGATCTGCACGAGAAGATCGAGGCCCTGGCGGCGCCGAAGAAGGCGTCGGCGGGCAAGTCCGACGGTGGTGAGCGCAAGCCGAAGAAGCCCGGCTGATGCGGGTGGTCGGCGCCCGGAAACCGGCCCGCGCGGCCGCCTCGGCGCGGGACGGGCAATTGCCGTCACACGTGACCCAAGCGTTATGTATGGTGACTTCGTTCACAAGGCGTGTCCGCAGCGAATGCCGGACATCGATGACGAGGGCGGGCGAGTGCGCATAAGGCCGGGTTCGGGTGCAGACCCGGACGATGCGGTGCCCACGGAACCCGCGCGCGGCCGACTGGCCCGCCTGGCCCGCACCCCCCTCTTCCCCGTGGCCGTGCTGTCCCCCCTCGTGCTGGCCGCCGCGGTCGGCGCGGCGGGTCCCTCGACCCCGGTCGCACCGGACGCCGACGGCACCATCGAAGTCAGCCCCATGGCCGCCGTCGCCCCCACCCGTCCCGTCGACATGACCGGGCCGACGGTCGTCGCGGTGGCCAAGGCCCCCGACGCGTTCCGGGTCGCCGCGGCCACGTCGTCCGCGCCGCCGCCGGCCGCGGTCGTCTCCGCCCCCGGCGCCCTGCGCATCCCGGCGATCGCGTTGAGCGCCTACCGGAATGCGGAAGCGACGATGATCCGGGCGGTGCCCGGCTGCGGCATCAGCTGGAACCTGCTGGCCGGCATCGGCCGGATCGAATCGGGTCACGCCAACAACGGCGCCACCGACTCCCGCGGCACCGCGGTCAGCCCCATCTACGGCCCCGCCCTCGACGGCACCCTGCCGGGCAACGAGGTCATCGTCTCGGCCAGTCAGCTCGGCCGGGTGACGTACGCCCGCGCGATGGGACCCATGCAGTTCCTGCCCGGCACCTGGTCGCGATTCGCGTCCGACGGCGACGGGGACGGCAAGGCCGATCCGCAGAACGTCTACGACGCCTCCCTGGCGGCGGCGCGCTACCTGTGCAGCGGCGGGTTGAACCTGCGGGACCAGTCGCAGGTCCTGACGGCCATCCTGCGCTACAACAACTCGATGGCCTACGCCCGCAACGTGCTCGGCTGGGCGGCCTCGTACGCGACGGGCGTTGCGCCGGTGAACCTGCCGCCGATCACCGGCCCCACCCCGCCGATCGCCGACGCGCGACTGGACGCGCACATGGAGGCCAACCCCGAAGGCCTCGGCCCCGGCCTGTCGGCCAGCGACCCGCTGCCGGTGTTCAGCCTCACCCAGAGCGGCGTGGCCAATCAGCTGCCGGTGCCGCCCGGTCCGGCCGAGGGCACCATGACGACGCCGCTCAACGCGCCGTGCACCATCTTCTGCATCAACGACAACGCCGCGCTGAGCGACCCGGCCGCGGTGCCGGCTTGGACGCCGCCGTGGATGCAGCCGGGGTGGACCCCGCCGTGGATGCAGCCGCCGGCCCCCGAAGCGGCTCCGGCCCCCGTCACCGGACCGCTGCCGGGTGCACCTGTTCCCGGGCCGGCCCCCGTCGCCCCGCCCGAGGCGCCGGCCCCGGCTCCGCAACCCGCCGGCGTGTTCGCCCCGGCACCGGCGGTTCCCGCGCCGCTGCCCTCGGAGGCCGGTGCGCCCGGCGCGTCGCTGGGACCGCTGCCCGGCCCTGCTGCCTGACGGAGCGCTCCGGCAGCACCGATAGACTCGGCGTGATGTCTGAGAGCACCGATCTGTCCCCGGCCGTGCGCGCCGCGCTGGCCAAGGTCATCGATCCCGAATTGCGCAAGCCGATCACCGAACTCGGCATGGTCAAGAGCGTGACCGTGCAGCCCGACGGGGCCACCCGCGTCGAGGTGTACCTGACCACCGAGGCCTGTCCGAAGAAGTCCGAGATCAGCGAGCTGGTGACCCGCGCGGTGGCCGACGTGCCGGGCACCGGTGCCGTCACCGTCGTCCTGGACGTGATGAGCGACGAGCAGCGCACCGAGTTGCGCAAGCAGTTGCGCGGCGACCAGGGACTCACCGCCGAGCCCGTCATCCCGTTCGCGCAGCCGGGCTCGCTGACCCGGGTCTACGCGGTGGCCTCCGGCAAGGGCGGCGTCGGCAAGTCCAGTGTGACGGTGAACCTGGCGGCCGCGATGGCGGCCCGCGGGTTGTCGGTGGGCCTGCTCGACGCCGACATCTACGGCCACTCGGTGCCCCGGATGATGGGCACCGACGACCGCCCCACGCAGGTCGAGTCGATGATCCTGCCGCCGGTGGCCCACGACGTGAAGGTCATCTCGATCGCGCAGTTCACCCAGGGCAACACCCCGGTGGTGTGGCGCGGGCCGATGCTGCACCGCGCGCTGCAACAGTTCCTCGCCGACGTCTACTGGGGCGATCTGGACGTGCTGCTGCTCGACCTGCCGCCGGGCACCGGCGACGTCGCGATCTCCATCGCGCAACTGATCCCGGGCGCGGAGATCGTCGTGGTCACCACACCGCAACTGGCCGCCGCCGAGGTCGCCGAACGGGCCGGGGCCATCGCCGTGCAGACCCGCCAGCGCGTCGTCGGGGTGGTGGAGAACATGTCGGGCCTGGTGCTGCCCGACGGCTCCACGATGCAGGTGTTCGGCGAGGGCGGCGGAGCGCAGGTGGCCGAGAGCCTGTCGCGGATCACCGGCGCCGACGTGCCGTTGCTCGGCCGGGTGCCGCTCGACCCCGCCCTGGTGACCGCCGGGGATTCCGGTGTGCCCCTTGTGCTTTCGGACCCGGAGTCAGCGGCCGCAACGGAGCTGCAGAAGGTGGCCGACGCTTTGACGGCACGGCGCCGCGGGCTGGCCGGGATGTCGCTGGGCCTGGACACCACGCGGCGCTGAGCGAGCCCCTCGATCTGTTCAGCGGTGGCTGCGACGACGTTCGAGTAGCCGTCGCACTGGACGCTGAACAGATGGGAAAGAAGGGGTGATCAGGTGGCGTCGGTGTCGAAGGGGGTGGGCCGCGTCGGGTCCGGCTCCACCGGAACGGCCGGTGACCGCTGGGCGGCCGCCGGCGGGACCACCAGCTCCGCCCTGGTCTCCGCCGCCGCCGCCTTCGCGTCGTCGAACGACCTCTCGAAACTGCTCAGCACCGAATCATCGCCGTCGAGAAGATGTTTGGTGATCGCGGCGCGCGGCGACATCCCGCGCAGCTTGTTCAACTCCGACAACGGCTCGCGCAGATCGTCGAACTCCGGACCCAGGTCTTCGCGCAACTGACTGGTGGCACCGCTGATGTAGTCGCGGGCCTGACGCAGCGTGGCCGACGTCCAGCGGATGGCTCCGGGCAGTCGCTCCGGGCCCAGCACCACGAGGCCGATGACGACGAGGACCAGCATCTCGCCCCAGCCCACGTTGGCGAACACGAACTAGCCGTCCGACGCCGGGGTGACCGTGAGGGTGACGTGGCGGCCGTCGCGCACCACCTCGATCGGGGCGGGCTGGCCGATCTTCAACTGGCGCACGGCCACGGTCATCTCGTCGGCGTCGGCCACCGTCCGGTCGCCGACCTTGACCACGACGTCGTTCTCCTGCATGCCGCCCTTCTCGGCCGGGCCGCCGGCCTTGATGTTGGCGACCTGGGCGCCCGAGGCGACGTCGTTGCTGACCGAGCGGGCACTGAGCCCCAGCGTCGGGTGGTTGATCTTGCCGTCCTTGATCAAGGTCTCGGCGGTGGCCTTGACCTCGTTGACGGGGATGGCGAAGCCCAGGCCACTTGCGCTGTCGGACAACGACTTTCCGGCCGTGTTGATGCCGACGACCTCCGAGGCCATGTTGATCAGCGGGCCCCCGGAGTTGCCGTGGTTGATCGAGGCGTCGGTCTGCAGGGCGTCGATGACGGTGTCGGTGTCCGAGCCGTCGCCGGACAACGGGACCGGGCGATGCAGCGCGCTGATGATGCCGTGGGTGACGGTGCTGCGCAGGCCCAGCGGGGCGCCCGCGGCGATGACCTCGTCGCCGACGTGCACCTTGTCGGAATCGCCCAGTCGGGCGACCGTGAGGTTGTCGACGTTGTCGACCTTGAGCACCGCCAGGTCGGTCTTCGGGTCACGACCGACCAGGTTGGCCGGCACCTCCTTGCCGTCGTTGAACACGACGGTGGTCTTGTACTGGCTGGGGTTGTTGGCGGCGTCGGAGATGACGTGGTTGTTGGTGACGATGTAGCCGCGGCCGTCGATGACCACCCCGGACCCCTGCGAACCCTGGTCGTTGCTGGTGGCCTCGATGGTGACCACCGAGTCCGCCACCGATGCGGCCACCTTGGCGAACTGTCCCGTCGGCAGCTGTTCGCCGTCGCCGGTCTGCAGGGTGACCTTGGAGGTGGTGAACGCCTCGACCACCTCGGCGGTCTTGCGGCCCACCCAGCCGCCCAGCATCCCGATCAGCAGGGCCGTGACGCCCAACAGGGCCAGGGCCTGGTACGAGACCCGGCCGCCGAACAGGACGTCGCGCACGCCCAGCTTGCCCAGCTGCGCGGGCGCGGGGGCGCTCACGGTTTCCACGACCGCCGGGGCCCCGAGCGCGGCCGGCGCCGCGGGATCCCGCCAGGGGTCCTCCGGCTCGTCGTCGCCGAGCTTCTCGGCGTCCAGGGCGCCGGCGTCGACGGGGTGGCGTTGCAGCGAGTCCCCACCGGGGTGGGGCCGCCCGAATGCCTCGGCCAGCACCGGATCCTTGGGCCGCTGATCGGGGCGGAACTCGGTGCCGTCACGGAACCGTTGCGGGCGAAGTTCGTCGGCCACGAACGAACCCTCGACCCCGCCGGGGCGGGAGAAGGTGCGGCGCGACGCCTCGTCGACGGGCGGGCGCGACACGGGGCGCGGGGCCAAGCGTGGTCCGCCGGCCCCGTTACCGGGGTTGTCCTGGTTGGCGCTCAAGTCACCCTCTATCTCGCGTCTGGTGCGTCCTGCTGCGACGCACGCGCGACGCAAACACTGAGGCAGCGGCCTGCCCCGGCTATCACCCTACCGGCGGCGCCGATTTTTCCCGGGGTCCGGCGGCTCGTCCTCCAACCCGCCCCCCGATGCCTCCGGCTGCACCAGCGACGAGTACGGGATCTGGGTCAGCCGGCCCACCAGGGACGTCGGCGGGTCGATCGGATGCGAGTCGCGCAGCGCCGCCCGGGCCTGGCGCTGCGCGTCCACCTCGGCGACGCACTCCACGCACTGCGACAGGTGGGTGGCGGCCCGCATGTGGGCGTTCATCCGCAGTTCGCCGTCGACGTAGGCGGCGATGGCCTCGGTGGACAGATGTTCGGTCGAACGGAACTGGCGAGGGGCGCCGACGGGGGCGTCGCTCTGCGACGCGAAGTGCGCGGGCAACCGAGAGAACAGGCGGAACACGTGTCCCCGCTCGAACATCACCCGGCTCCTCGTCCATTCGACCGCCGCGCCGCGGGACACGTCCCGCACCGTCGGCTCTACCGCCCTCGAATGTAGCGCGCGGGGTCGGTTGGCTGCGAGAAGTCCGCGCACCGGAAATCTCGGGGCCGGGCTCAGGCCGACTTGGCGGTGTACTGCGGATCCTGGGAATGCGCAGCCAGGTAGTCCCGGATGCCCTGGCGCCCGCGATGGATGCGGCTGCGCACCGTGCCGAGCTTGACGCCCAGCGTCGCGCCGATCTCCTCGTACGACAGGCCCTCGATGTCGCACAGGACGACCGCGGCGCGGAACTCCGGCGCCAGCGAGTCCAGGGCCGCCTGCAGGTCGGCGCCCAGGCGCGAATCGTGGTAGATCTGCTCGGGGTCGGGGTCCGAGGCCGGTACCCGCTCGTAGTCCTCCGGCAGTGCCTCCATCCGGATCCGGCCACGCCGGCGGACCATGTCGAGGAACAGGTTGGTGGTGATCCGGTGCAGCCAGCCCTCGAACGTGCCGGGCTGATAGTTCTGGACCGAGCGGAACACCCGGATGAACGTCTCCTGCGTGAGGTCCTCGGCGTCGTGCTGGTTACCCGAAAGCCGGTACGCCAGCCGGTAGACCCGGTCGGCATGCTGGCGCACGAGTTCGTCCCAGGAGGGCATGGTCGCCTTGTCGCCGGTGGCGTCGAAGACGGCGGTGCCCTGCAACTCGTCGGATGGCTCCACCCAGCCGGACTCGCCATTCTCGGCCTGCGACATGCCCGGCATCGAAACCGGTGCAGCCATGAGCGTGCTGGTCGTCGGATCCTCCTGACCGAAACTGCCGCACTGAGGCGGCGCACTGTTGAAACCGTTGCAGTCGGCAACGTGGAATTCGTCGCCGCTATTCCGGGTCCAGCTACCGCCGAGGTCCATGCCGAATACCGTTGTGCATCGGCGTGTGGCAGGCATATGAGGCGGCTGAACATTTCCTGAGAAACCCGGCCCCGCCCCGATTGTGCAGGGCAGATGGGCGCGCCACCCGCCATGCGTGCGGCATTCGATCTACGCTGCGGGCATGGCAGCTGAGGATCCGCCGGTGGCAACCCGGCCGAGTCGCGCCGATTCCATGCTCGCGCACGCCGAGGGTTCGATCACCGAGGACGCCGTGCTCGCCGCCGCCCGGGAACGGGCCGAGGACAGCGGCGCCGGAGCGGTGACACCGGCCGTCGGTGCGCTGCTGAGCATGCTGACCCGGCTCTCCGGCGGCAAGGCCGTCGTGGAAGTGGGCACCGGCGCCGGGGTGAGCGGTCTGTGGGTGCTCTCCGGCATGCGCGACGACGGGGTGCTGACCACCATCGACATCGAGCCCGAACATCAGCGCCTGGCCAAGCAGGCTTTCAGCGAGGGCGGCATCGGACCGTCGCGCACCCGGCTCATCACCGGGCGCGCCCAGGAGGTGCTCACCCGGTTGGCCGACGAGTCCTACGACCTGGTGTTCATCGACGCCGACCCGGCCGATCAGGCCGACTTCGTGCTCGAGGGGATCCGGCTGCTGCGGCCCGGCGGGGTCATCGTCGTGCACCACGCCGCGCTCGGCGGCCGCGCCGGGGATCCGTCGGCGAACGATCCCGAGGTCGCCTCGGTGCGCGAGGCGGCCCGGCTGATCGCCGAGGACGAGCGGTTCACGCCGGTCCTGGTTCCGCTCGGCGACGGCATCCTGGCCGCTGCGCGCGACTGATCCCCGGGAATCGGTCCGGCCGCCGGAGCCCTTGACAGAATTGAACGCCTGTTTAGCATCATAAACATGCGTTCAGCGAACGATCTGACCACGACCGCCAGAATCCGCGACGCGGCGATCGAACTCTTCGGCCGCGACGGATTCGACGTCGGGGTGCGCGCCATCGCCAAGGCCGCCGGCGTCAGCCCCGCCCTGGTGATCCATCACTTCGGCTCCAAGGACGGCCTGCGCAAGGCCTGCGACACCTACCTCACCGAGTCCATCCGGGAATCCAAGAGCGAGGCCCTGCAGACCCACGACCCGGCGGCCTGGTTCGGCGCGATCGCCGAGATCGAGGATTTCGCACCGCTGACGGCCTACCTGGTGCGCACGATGCAGACCGGCGGCGAACTGGCCCGGGCGTTGTGGCGCACGATGATCGACAACGCCGAGCAGTACATCGACGAGGGCGTGCGGGCCGGGACCATCAAACCCAGCCGGGATCCCAAGGCCCGCGCCTATTTCCTGGCGCTGTCCGGCGGCGGCGCATTCATGCTGTACCTGCAGCTGCACGACGGCACAGACCTGCGCACCGCGCTGCGCGATTACGCGCGGGACATGATGCTGCCCTCCCTCGAGGTCTACACGCACGGCCTGCTGGCGGATTCCACGATGTACGACGCATTCGTCGCACGGACCGAAGGCGACGGGATGGAGGCGAAATGACCCCACCGCCGATCGAAATCCATGGTTTGACAAAGAACTTCGGCTCGGTACGGGCGCTGGATGGCCTCGACATGACGGTCGGCGCGGGTGAGGTGCACGGCTTTCTCGGCCCGAACGGCTCCGGCAAGTCCACCACCATCCGCATCCTGCTGGGCCTGGCCCGCTCCGACGGTGGAACCGTGCGCCTGCTCGGCGGTGACCCGTGGGCCGACGCGGTGGCCCTGCACCGCCGGATCGCCTACGTTCCCGGCGATGTCACGCTGTGGCCGTCGCTGACCGGCGGCGAGACGATCGACCTGCTGGCCCGGATGCGCGGCGGGATCGACACCCGGCGCCGGGCCGAACTGATCGAACGTTTCGATCTCGACCCGCACAAGAAAGCCCGCACCTATTCGAAGGGCAACCGGCAGAAGGTGTCGCTGGTGTCGGCGTTCGCCTCCAATGCCGAACTGCTGCTTCTGGACGAGCCCAGCACCGGGCTGGACCCGTTGATGGAGAACGTCTTTCAACGGTGCGTCATCGAGGCCCGCGACCGCGGCACCACCGTCCTGCTGTCGAGCCACATCCTCGCCGAAACCGAGGCGCTGTGTGATCGGCTGACCATCATCCGCGCGGGCCGGACCGTCGAATCCGGCAGCCTGGATTCGATGCGGCACCTGTCGCGGACGTCGATCAAGGCCGAGTTGCTCAGCGACCCCGGCGATCTGCGGCGGATTCCGGGCGTGGAAGACATCGGCTTCGAGGGCGCCACCCTGCACGCCCAGGTGGACAGCGCCAGTCTGCCCGAACTGATCCGGGTGCTCGGCCAGGCCGGGGTCCGCAGTCTGGTCAGTCAGCCCCCGACGCTGGAGGACCTGTTCCTGCGCCACTACGGCACCACCCCCGGGGCCGACCGGGTGAACACATGACCACGGCGCTGCTGGGCCGCCCCGTACCCCCGGCCCCGCCCGCGGCCGCCCGGGCGGCGAAATTCACCGGGACACTGCGGATTCTGCGGCTGTGCCTGCGCCGCGACCGGATCGTCGCACCGCTGTGGATCCTGCTGCTGTCGCTTCCACTGGCCACGGTCTACGTCGGCAGCGTCAGCACCGTCTATCCGACGGCGGCGGGCCGCGCCGGCATGGTGGCCGCGATCATGGCCAGCCCGGCGCAGCGGGCCATGTACGGCAACGTCTTCAACGACACCCTGGGCGCCGTCGGCCTGTGGAAGGCCGGCATGTACCACGTGCTGATCGCGGTGGCGGTGATCCTGACCGTCATCCGCCACACCCGCGCCGACGAAGAGGCGGGCCGGGCCGAACTGCTCGACTCGACCGCGGTGGGCCGCTACGCGGGCCTGACCGCCGCACTGACCCTGAGCTTCGGCGCGTCACTGCTGACCGGGCTGATCGGCTTCGCCGGGCTGCTGACCACCGACATCCCGCCCACCGGCTCGCTGGCGTTCGCGCTGGCGCTGGCCGGCTCGGGCCTGGTGTTCAGCGCGGTCGCCGCCGTCGCCGCCCAGCTGTCGGCCAACGCACGCACCGCACGGGGCCTGGCCTTCGCCGTGCTGGCGGCCGCGTTCACGCTGCGCGCCGTCGGCGACGCCCAGTCGGCCACCGGATCGCCCCTGTCCTGGCTCTCGCCGTTGGGCTGGTCGCTGCAGGTCCGGCCGTTCGCCGGCGAGCGGTGGTGGGTGCTGGCGCTGCATCTGGTCGCCTGCGCGGCGCTGACGGTGCTGGCCTACCGGCTGCTGGACCGTCGCGACGTCGGCGCCGGACTGTTGGCGGATCGACCCGGACCGGCCGTGGCGGCGCCCGATCTCGCTGGCCCACTGGGCCTGGCCCGGCGGATCAGCCGCGGCGCCCTGCTGCTGTGGACGGTAGGGCTGTGCCTCTACGGGCTGATGATCGGCAGCGTCGTACACGGGGTGGGCGACGAAATCGGCGACAGCGGAGTCGCCCGCGACATCGTCACCCGCCTCGGCGGCACCGCCGCCATGGAGCAGGCCTTCATCACGATCGCGTTCAGCATGCTGGGCATGGTCGCCTCAGCCTTCGTCATCTCGATGCTGCTGCGCCTGCACCAGGAGGAGAGCACCGGCCGCGCGGAGACGCTGCTGGCCGGAGCGGTCAGCCGAACCCGTTGGCTGGCAAGCTATCTGACACTGGCGATCATCGGCTCGGGGGTGGCGATGCTGTTGGCCGGCGCGGTCACCGGGTTGACCTACGGCATCGCGGCCGGCGACGTCGGCGCCAAGCTGCCCACCGTGATCGGCACCGCCGCCGTGCAGTTGCCCGCGGTGTGGCTGCTGGCCGCGGTGACCGTGGCACTGTTCGGCCTGGCCCCCCGGTTCACCCCGGCGACCTGGACGGTGCTCGTCGCGTTCGTCGCGCTGTACATGCTCGGGTCGCTGTCCGGGTTCCCGCAGTGGCTGCTGGACCTCGAACCGTTCTCGCACATCCCGCGCGTGGGCGGCGAAGACTTCACGGCCGTCCCGCTGCTGTGGCTACTGGCCGGCGACGCCGCGTTGATCGCCTTGGGTGTCAGCGCGTTCCGGCAACGCGATCTTCGAATATGAGGAGCGGGCGATGAAGATCGCGTTGCAGACCCTCGCCTCGGCCGTCGCCGCACTCGCGTACTTCGCCGCCACGCTGTTCTGGCCCGCCGGCACGTTCCACTATTGGCAGGCATGGCTTTTCATCGCGATCTTCGTCCTCACCACGCTGGCGCCCAGCATCTACCTCGCCGTCACCAGCCCGGATGCGTTGGCGCGCCGGATGCACGCCGGCCCGATCGCGGAGACCCGGCCCGCGCAGCGGTTGGTCGCGTCGGCGATCTACCTACTGGCGACGGCACTGTTCGTGGTCAGCGCGCTGGATCACCGGTTCGGTTGGTCGTCGGTGCCGAACTGGCTGGTGATCACCGGAAACGTGCTGGTGGCCGCCG
>WBZP01001653.1_pt1 | contig 26898 bp, 26 predicted proteins | sample 5204301 | NCBI WGS metagenome assembly WBZP01 (sample SAMN12412401, study PRJNA552823) | activated sludge metagenome | isolation source: activated sludge from nitrification reactor of wastewater treatment plant... | place: USA: Pennsylvania | collected 2017 | reverse complement strand
ATGCGAATGCTCAAAGTGGTCTCCTGAGTGTTGACGTAAAGGTGAGGGGGAGCCGGAGCGCGAAGCGCGGAGGGAAGCGGCACGCGCAGCTTGCAAGCCGGCCTTTCGACCTCCTGCTTGGCTTCAGTTCGCGGCCGTGCATGCGCCGGAACTCGAGCATGGCCTGCAGTCGGACGCAGCGCGATAGGATTCGGCAAGCTCGACCAGGATCGGGCGGTACTCGTCTGCGGTTTCCGCTTGTGGAAGCTGCAGCACAAAAAAGTTGATGGTCCTCGGAGCCGGGTAGTAAACAACCAACTCTGCGCCACCGTTGCTGTAGCCGGTGTATTGCCACAACTCACCGGTGGAGCCGGACCTGGCTCGAACGTCCTGTACGCGACGTGCCTCGATGTTCTCGGAATTCGAGCGATACATCTGTACTACCCGCTCAACTTGCTCCGCGATTCGAGCCGGCTCAGGACTGATATTCGACGAACTTGCGGGTCGGGTGTACATGGCGACGGGCGCAGTCTGCCACGTTGTGCCAGCTGGATAGAAGACCATTGGTACTCCATCTCGGGCCCCGGCTGCGTTGTCCATCGTCCATCCGCGAGGGGCATCGAAGTAGTAGCAGTGATCCGCACCGTGCGCGTAGCCCGAAGCAGCAAAGGCACCGCCAGACAAGAAGACAAGGGCAAGTGCAGCGATCGAGCGACCGAGGATGTGCCTGATGTCAAACGTATCCAACCGTGCGGTCGATGATGAAACAAGGCGGTTGCACGGCCAGGGTGCCATGCCGTAGCGGCTCCGGTTGAACGACATGTTGGCGTCACTTTGTCACGGTAGCGACAACTGCCTGCAAGAGATCGGTTGCTTTTTGGATGACGGGTGCGGCCATCTCCTCACGCTGCATGACAGTCATCGGACCTTCGCCGAAGTAGAGGCCGTCCGAGGCGAGGAACGTCAATCGAATGTTGCCGCGATCTGGAGGCGCACGCCGAGCCTCCTTCCAAGGACCGATGGCGCTGATGACAGGCTGGGACGCAGCAAACAAGGCTTGAACCAGCTGCGCGAATGTGGGATGCCCCTCGACCACTGCGATCTTCCCATTCTGGTTGAGGTACCTGACTCCTCCCTCGGAGTACGCCGCGAGGGCATCCAGTCCGCCGGCGAGAGGTACTTCTACGATGACACCGAGCAATTGCCGTGACGGGACTGGCTGTCCAATATTGCGCAACTGCTGATAGGCCAAGTAGCGCACCCGACCCTCTTGTTCGTGGTCAGTTGCAAGAGCCCGAAGTGCCTCGATGTCCTGAGGAATTGAGCCTAGAGTTGCCTGCCATGGCACTGCAACTTCGCCAGGCTTGGCCAAGAAAGCTGAAGGGTTGTCGCAGAAGAGCAGGTTGTAGATCGCGTTTGCTGCTTCCGACGAGTAAGGCGCGTACGGCGGTGCGGCACCTGCAGTTGCTGCTGAGGCAAGACCAATGGTCGCGAGAAGCTTGCGCAGCATGTGACTCCTAACGTAAGGTGTGGCGCCCAAACCTGACGGAAAGCTCTCCGACAAAAGGCTGTATAAAGCAACCGCTTCTCACGAAATCCTCTTTCCATCAGTAGGTTGTCCACTCTTAGAAGAACCTGAAGATGGATGCACTGATTTCATCGTCCCACTCGCTTTCGCCGCCCCGCCAGCTTGACCGCGCGGGGCGGGCGGGAAGATTCGCCCGATACACCACACGTCGCGGACCGGGCCGGCGTATGTGGAATGGGTTACCGATCTGTCCTGCGCCATCGTACCAAGCGAACGGGCTGTGGTCGAGCGATTCTCGCGGGTCGACAGAATCGACAGCGGCCTTGCCGCGTGGCGCCGATCCGTCCGCAACCCCCATGGATCGGCGATCTGCGCAGGGCGCCACGCCAGGAGCCGCATGAAATGGCGCTTCTAGCGATGTGCGGCCTGCAGATGTCCAATCCATGCGGTTCCTGGCGCGGTGTGTCAGGCAGGCCCGGCGCATTTGGAACCGGATGCCGATTACCTAGCAGCGAGCACGAACGGATACGACGTGGACGAACGGGATGCGCAGTGGCCAGCGCGGCCCGCACCGGGTCGGCCGAGGCCGGCACAGCCGGGCTTCATGCCCAACGGATGGCGTCGTTCTGCCGCAGCGGCAAGGCGATCTGTGCCGTCAGGCCGCCGCCGTCGCGCGCCAGCAGTTCGAGTTCGCCGCCGTGGCTGCGGGCGATGCGGTCGACGATCGCCAGGCCCAGGCCCGATCCCTTGGCGTCGCTGCGGGCGGCGTCGAGCCGGGTGAATGGCCGCTTCATGCGCTCGACCTGGGCGGGCGGGATGCCGGGGCCGCGGTCGCTGACCGACAAGCGCGCAAGCTCGCCGTCATGCTGCAGACCGATCTCGATCGGTTTGTCTTCGCCGGCGTAGCGCAGCGCGTTGTCGATCAGGTTGGCGAGCAGCCGGCGCAAGGCGAGCGGCCGGCCGGGCAGCGGCGGCACCGGCGCCAGTTTCGTGGTCAGGTCGACGCCGCGCTTTTGATAGGGCTCGACCACCTCGGCGACCAGCGCTTGCAGGTCGATCTGGCTGCTCGATTCGCCGCCGCGCGACGGATCGTCCTGGCGGGCGAACTCGAGAAACTGGCCGATGATCTTGTCCATCTCGTCGATATCGCTGGCCATGCCCTCGCGCGTTTGCGGGTCGGCGCCGGACATCTCGATGCCCAGCCGCAGGCGGGCCAACGGCGTGCGCAGATCGTGCGAGATGCCGGCCAGGATCAGCGCGCGGTCCGCCTCCTGCTGCGCCAGGCTGCGCGACATCCGGTTGAAGGCGGTGGCCACGGTGGCCAGTTCGGTCGGCCCGGATTCGTCCAGCGCTTCCGGGGTTTGCCCGCGTCCGACCGCGCGTGCCGCCGCGGTCAGCGCCTTGAGCGGATGGGTGACGCGAAACACGATCAGGTAGGCGCCAGCCAGCGCCAGCGCCAGCGCGGCCAGTCCCCAGCCCACCCACTCGAGCGGAAACTTGCGCTCGACCCGCTCGCGCGGCAGCACGATCCAGTAGTCGTCCTCGTCGATGCGGAAGCTGACCCAAAAGCCCTCGTCGCCATCTACCGAATTGGCGAAGCGCGTTTCCGCCCCGAGCTGCGCGCGCACCTTTTCGGCCAGCAGATGCAGCACCGGGCGGTCGCTGAGCGGTGTCAGCACGTCCTTGTCGTCGAGCGGGTAGACGCGGATGCCTTCGCGGTCCGACAGTTCCAGCAGCAGTTCACGGCGCGCCGCCGGGTCGGCACTGACCAGCGCCGCACGGGTGAGGTTGACGATACTGACCACCGTCTGCGCGCCTTGCTGGGCGCGCGGCTCGCGCTCATAGAACGCATAGACGCGAAACCACGCCAGCACCGATACCAGCATCAGCGCGGCGATCAGCATGAAGGTGCGCCACAGCAGGGTGCTCGGCGCGAAGCGCAGCTTGCGCAGGATGCTGCGCATGGAAGTCGGTCGCCGGATCAGTGCTTGGTTCCGTCGGGGACGAAGACGTAGCCGAAGCCCCATACGGTCTGCAGGTAGCGCGGCTTGGCCGGGTCGTCCTCGACCAGCTTGCGCAGGCGGGAGATTTGCACGTCGATCGAGCGGTCGAACACCTCGTACTCCCGGCCGCGCGCCAGTTCCATCAGCTTGTCGCGCGACAGCGGCTGGCGCGGGTGCTGCAGCAGCGCCTTGAGGACGGCGAATTCGCCGGTGGTCAGCGGCTGATCGTCGTTGCCGCGGGTCATCGAGCGCGTGGCGAGATTCACCGTGACCGAACCGAAGGTGACCGATTCCTCGTCGGTCGCGGGCGCACCCGGCGGCGAGACCGGCTTGCGGCGCAGCACGGCGGCGATGCGGGCGACCAGTTCGCGCGGGTTGAACGGCTTCGGCAGGTAGTCGTCGGCACCCATCTCGAGACCGACGATGCGGTCGACCTCGTCGCCTTTGGCGGTCAGCATGATGATCGGCATGTCCGCGGCGGTGCCTGCGCCAGCGCCGCGCAGGCGGCGGCATATCGACAGGCCGTCTTCACCCGGCAGCATCAGGTCGAGCACCAGCAGGTCGAAGTGCTCGCGATTGAGCGCGCGGTCCATTTGTGCCGCGTCGCCGACGGCCTTGACTGCGAACCCCTGCTCGGACAGGTAGCGGTTGAGCAGATCGCGCAAGCGCACGTCGTCATCGACCACCAGGATTCGTTTCTTGTCCTCTGACATGTGGCAATCCTAACGCCGCCGGCCTCGCCGCGCCATGGCGCTGCCGGCGGACGGTGAGCGTATGTAAGCGACGGCAGTTGCGGTTACAAAGACTTACAATGGGTTCGTGCGCCATCACAGACCACTTACAGCGATGCGCGAGTATTCTTTCGGTCATTTGCAAGAACGCCCGCCGCGGCAAGGCTGGCGACAGGAATCTTAACAGCCCGACAGCCGGACCCTGGAGTCCGGTTGTCGGCGCAAGCGGGGAAAGGCAAGGACGGGCGGTGGACGGGGTTCGGGATTCGAGGCAATCGGTCTGGCGACGGCTGGCGCTCGGCGCCGCCATCGCGGCACTTGTTTCCGGCGCGTGCCTGAGCGGCAATGCCTGGGCCGAGCGCGGAGAACGCCGCGGCGAGGCGGTCGGCTTCGAGCGCTTCGTGTTTCCCGGCGCCCAGCGCGATAACGCGCAACGCGAGGCGATACGCGAGGATCGCCGCCAGCGGCGCATGTCCGAAGAGCAACGGCAGCAGTTGCGTCGCGATATCGATGAAGCGGGCCGCGATATCTATCGCCGGCCGCGACGCTTTCCCAACGAATAACCTGCAGGCTTGGCGCGCGAGGCCGTCGGCCGGACATGACGCACAGGTCTGGGCGGCGGAATCGGGCGAGGTTCGACATGGAGCGGCGCGGTTTTCTGCGTACGATTGGCGCCGGCGCGCTGGCGGCAATGGTCGCGCCGGCAGCAATGGCCGACTGCGCGAAGCATCCGCGTCAGTTGCTGCTGGTCGAACTCAGGGGCGGCAACGACGGGCTGAACACCGTCGTGCCGTTTGCCGAACCTTCCTACTACCGGCTGCGGCCGACGATTGGCATTGCGCGCGATCGCCTGCTCCGGCTCGACGAGCGGGTGGGGTTGCATCCGTCTCTGGCGGCGCTGATGCCGTTGTGGTGCGATGGCGAAATGGCGATCCTGCAGGGCGTCGGCTGTCCGCAGCCGAACCTGTCGCATTGCCGCTCCAGGGAGATCTGGCATAGCGCCGCAATTACCGAACAGCCGACGCCGGTCGACTGGGCAGGCCGCGCACAGCGGCTGGACCCGCGGATTCTCTGCGCCGGGCTTGCCAATGGCGGATTCGCCGGCGGCCTGCTCGCAGCATGCGAACCCGCGGCAGGCCAAGGCGGGTGCCGGGTCATTCGCCTCGTGCTCGACGGCTTCGACACGCATCACGACCAGGGGCCGCGCCATGCGCAATTGCTGGCACGGCTTGCCGACGGGCTGCATGCGCTGCGGACCACGCTGAGCGAGCAGGGACGCTGGGATTCGACGCTGGTCGTGACGCACTCGGAGTTCGGCCGGCGGGCCGCCGAGAACACGCTGGGCGGGACCGATCACGGCGCGGCAGCCGTGCATTTCGCGTTCGGCGGACGGGTGCGCGGCGGCCTTTATGGCGAGGCGCCGCCCCTGGACGAATCCGGCGGATTCGGCAATCCGCCGGCCGGGCTGGATTTTCGCGCGGTTTACGCTACCGTTCTCGATCACTGGCTTGGCGTTCCGGCGCTTGACGTACTTGGCGGGCGTTTCCGGACCGCGAGCTTTCTCAGGGCATGAACCGGTTCGATCGGAGAGCGTGCAATGGCAATCGAAATGAAGAAAGTCAGCGCGGGCAAGCTGCGCGCGATCGGCTATGATGCGGGTGCCCGCGTCCTGCAGGTCGAGTTCGACGACGGCCGCCTGATGCAGTACCAAGCGGTCGGCCAGGAATTGTGGCGCCGCTTGTCGACCTCGGGTTCGATGTCGAGCTACTTCCGCGACAATATCGAAGAAGAATTCACCGCCCGCCGGGTTCGCTGACCGGTCGCTCGCCGCGGGTCGTAGGCTGGCCCGGCGGTGCCGGCGGTCGGCCGCGGAGGGTCGCTTACAATGACGCCATGCCGCGCATTCTTGCCATCGAAACATCGACCGATGCCGGGTCGATTGCCGTGCTCGGCGAGGCGATCTCGTTCGAGGAATGCTCGCTGCCCAGCCAGCCGCACTCGAGCTGGGCGTTGCCCGCCGTCACGCGCGTGCTCGCCCGCGCCGGACTGCGACTGACCGATCTGGATGCGATCGCCTTCGGCGCCGGCCCCGGCAGTTTCACCGGACTGCGCCTGGCCTGCGGCATTGCGCAGGGACTGGCGCTGGGGGCGGATTTGCCGTTGGTCGCGGTGCCCAGCCTGGCGGCGCTGGCCCTGGCGAGTGGCGGCCAACGCGTGTGGGTCGGCGTCGATGCGCGCATGCGCGAGATGTACTTCGCCGCCTATGCCGTGCATGGCAATGACGTGCAAACCCTGATCGAGCCCGCCTGTGCGGCACCGGAACTGGTGCCGGCGCCGGAGGGCGAAGGCTGGCATGCGGCCGGTTCCGCGCTGTCCGTTTATCGGGAGATGCTGCTGCCCAGACTGGTTGGGCATTGCCTCGCCATCGAGCCGGAAGTGGCCGCGAGCGCGCTGGCCGTGGCGAGGATTGCCGCGGCGCGGTTGGCACGCGGGGACGGCGTGGATGCGGCGCTGGCGGCGCCGCTTTATGTGCGCGACAAGGTTGCGTTGACCACGGCGGAACGCGTCGCGCGCGGAGGGCGGGCGTGAGTTCGCAGCCGCGGCAATGGTTCGACACGGCACAAAACGTGTCGCTGGCACCGATGGACGAAGCTGACCTCGACGAGGTCGCGCAAATCGAAGCGCGCAACTATGAATTTCCCTGGACGCGCGGGAATTTCGGCGATTCCCTGCAGGCCGGCCACAGCGCCTGGGTGCTGCGCAGCGGCCGACGGATGGTCGGCTATGCCGTGCTGCTGCGCGTGCTGGACGAAGCCCACCTGCTGAACATCACCATCGATCGTACGGCGCGCGGGGTCGGTCGCGGGCGGGCCTTGCTGGGTGAGGTCTGCAAGCTAGCGCGTGAGGGCGGGGCGCGCCAGCTCTTTCTCGAAGTGCGGCCGTCCAACCCGGTCGCCCAGGCGCTCTATCTTTCGGTCGGTTTCCGCAGCGTGGGGCGGCGGCGCGGCTACTATCCGGCCCGCGACGGCCGGGAGGATGCCATCGTGATGCAGCTGGCGCTATGAATCCACGACGCGGCGCCATGTTGCGCGAAATGGGCTTGACGCCGATCTGGCGCCAGCGCCAGCCGGCGGCCACCCGCCCGTCCTCGGCGGAAACTGCGGACGTGGCGGCGTCTCTCCGACCGACGATCGAACCGGCCATCATTCCCCCCGGCCTTGCCGCAGGGGCGCCTGACGATGCGGCAGAGGCAGTCGCCGCGCTGGATTGGCCGCAATTGCGCGAGGCCGTGTCGGCTTGCCGCGCCTGCCGGCTGGGCGAGCGGCGCAAGCAGGCGGTGCTGGGTGTCGGCGACCTCCGTCCGCAGGTTTTGTTCGTCGGCGAAGGGCCGGGCGCCGAGGAAGACGAGCGCGGCGAGCCGTTCGTCGGTCAGGCCGGCAAGCTGCTCGATGCGATGCTGGCGACGATCGGCCTGGCGCGCGGCAAGGGCGTCTACATCGCCAACACGGTGAAATGCCGCCCGCCCGAGAACCGCACGCCGCAAGCCGACGAAATGGCCGCCTGCTTTCCCTTCCTGCGCCGGCAGATCGCGCTGCTGGCGCCGAAACTGATCGTCGCGCTCGGCCGGCCTGCGGCTCAGGCCCTGCTGAACCGCGAGGTGAAAATTGGTGTCGCGCGCGGGCAAAGCTTCGCCTACGAGGGCGTGCCGTTGCTGGTGACCTATCATCCGGCCTACCTGTTGCGCAACCTGCCGGACAAGGCGCGGGCCTGGGAAGACCTGTGCCTGATCCGGCGGCGGCTCGCCGAGGTTGCGCCGGCCGCGCGTGGCGGCTGATCGACCCGGCATATGTCGACGCCATCGGCTGGGCGCGCGCCAAAACGGGTATGCTTCGCCCCGACGTTTGCCGAACGGCGCCGGCCCGGATGCAGGCTTTCAAACCCTAGAGGAGGATTTCCATGCACTCGATGCGTGTTGCACTCGTTGCCCTGCTGACCCTGCTGCTGGGCGGCTGCGGCTACAACCAGATCCAGGTCAACGACGAGTCGGTCACGGCGTCCTGGTCCGAAGTGCTCAACCAGTACAAGCGACGTGCCGACCTGATTCCCAACCTGGTGCAGGTGGTTCAGGGCTATGCCGCACATGAAAAGGACGTGCTGACCCAGGTCACCGCCGCGCGCGCCAATGTCGCCGGCATCAAGGCGACGCCGGAGCTGGTCAACGATCCGGAGGCGTTCGCCAAGTTCCAGAAGGCACAGGGCGAGATGTCGAGCGCGCTGGCCCGCCTGCTGGTGGTTGCCGAGAACTATCCGAACCTCAAGGCGGACACCCAGTTCCGCGACCTGCAGGCGCAGCTGGAAGGCACGGAAAACCGCATCACGGTGGCCCGCAAGCGCTACATCGAATCGGTACAGAACTACAACGTCGGTGTGCGCACGTTTCCCAACAACCTGACCGCGATGGTGTTCGGCTACAAGCCCAAGGCGAACTTCACGGTCGATGACGAAAAGGCGATTTCTTCGCCGCCGACCGTGAACTTCCAGAAGCCCGCCGCGCCGGCCCCGGCGCCTTCGCCCGCCCCTTCGGCGGCGCCCGCGGCCGCCCCGAAGCCGGCGACCAACTGAGGTCCGCGCAGCCAATGATCGCCGTCTCGCGCGCCGTCTCGCTCGGCTTGCCGCGCGCGATTCTGCTGCTGCTCCTGCTGGCCGGCGCCTGGGTGGCGTCGGCGGTTGCGTTTGCCCAGTCGGCGACCGGCGATCTGGTGGCGATTCCGCCGCTCAAGACGCGTGTCACCGACCTGAGCGGCACGCTGTCTGCCGCGCAGCAGGCGCAACTGGAGCAGCAGCTTGCGTCTTTCGAGGCCGCGCGAGGGAGCCAGATCGCGCTGCTGATGGTGCCGAGCACCCAGCCCGAGGCGATCGAGCAGTTCTCGATCCGCGTTGCCGAGGCATGGAAGATCGGCCGCCGCAAGCATGACGACGGCGTGCTGGTGATCGTGGCCAAGAACGACCGCAAGATGCGCATCGACGTCGGCTACGGGCTGGAGGGCGCGATACCCGACGCGCTGGCCAAACGCATCATCAGCGAGACGATGGCGCCGAAGTTCCGCCAGGGGGATTTCGCCGGAGGAATTTCGCTGGCGGTGGCGCAAATGCAGAAACTGATCGAAGGCGAAGCACTGCCGGGCGCCTCGGCAGCGGATCGCACGCCGGGCGGCAGCGAGGGCAACCTAGAACAACTGTTCGTCATCGGCCTGATGCTGGCGGTGGTCGGGGGCAGCGTGCTGCGCGCCATGTTCGGGCGGCTGGTCGGCTCGGGGCTTTCCGGCGGGCTGGTGGGCGGGGCGGCGTGGTTCATCACCGGGTCGATGCTGGTTGCCGGCCTGGGAGCGCTGATCGCCTTCGCCTTCGTGCTCGTGCTCTCCTCCGGGGCCGGCCGCCGCGCGACTCAGGGCGGTGGCTGGGGCGGCGGGTGGACCGGCGGCTCTGGCGGTTCGTGGAGCGGCGGCTCGGGCAGTTGGGGCGGCGGAGGCGGCAGCTTCGGCGGCGGCGGCGCTTCGGGGGATTGGTGATGGCTCGGATGTCCCGTTTCGGTCGCCTGATCCGCCATTTGCTGGCACCGCCTTGGTCGGTCGGCCAGGCGTTTCCGGCGGCCACGCTGTCGGCGATCGAGAGGGCGATTGCCGAGTCGGAGCGCATGCATCGCGGCGAGTTGCGCTTCGCGGTCGAGGCCGGCCTCGACCTGTTGCCGGTGTGGCACGGCGAGACGGCAAGGGAGCGCGCGGTAGAGTTGTTTTCGGATCTGCGCGTCTGGGATACCGCGGAGAACAGCGGCGTGCTGATCTACGTCCAGTTGGTCGACCGCAAGGTCGAGATTCTCGCCGATCGCGGCATCAGCGCGGGCGTCGCCCAGGCCGAATGGGACGCCATCTGCCGCGAGGTCGAGCAGGCCTTTCGCAAGCAACGCTACGAGGAAGGGGCGCTGGCGGCTGTCCGGCGCGTCGGCGCATTGCTGGCCGCCCATTTTCCGGCCCGCCCGGACAATCCGAACGAATTGCCCAACCGGCCTGTTTTGCTCTGATTCAGTGGCATGAATCGTCGAGCAGGCTCACATCGTCGCGCTCGCGCTGATTGGCCTCGTGGATGCGCTTGACCCAATACATCATGCCGGCGACAAACAGCCCGAACAATGTGATGACCGTGAACACCGAGAGGTCGGCCCAGATCAGCAGGGAATAGAGGCCTGTCATGATCAGTATCGACAGGTTCTCATTGAAGTTCTGCACGGCAATCGAATGCCCGGCACCCATCAGGATGTGGCCGCGGTGCTGCAACAGCGCGTTCATCGGTACCACGAAAAACCCGGCCAGCGAACCGATCAGGATCAGCAACGGCACGGCGAGCCACACGTCGCGCACGAGATTCATGCCGATCACCACCATGCCCATCGCAATGCCGAGCGGGATCACCCGGACCGAACTGCGCAGCGAGACCATTTTTGCCGCGAGAATCGCACCGATGGCGATGCCGACCGCGGTCACGCCCTGCAACAGACTGGCCTTGGACAAGTCGAGGCCCAGCGCCGCTTCCGCCCACTTGAGCACAATGAACTGCAGCGTCGCCCCGGCGCCCCAGAACAGCGTCGTGACAGCCAGCGAGATCTGGCCCAGCCGGTCGCGCCACAGCAGGCGCAGGCAGTGGTTGAAATCGTGGATCAGATAGAGCGGGTTGTTGCGCAGAGGCTTGTGGTCGACCCCGGTTTCCGGCACGTAGAGGTTGAATAACGCCGCCAGCAGGTAGAGACCCGCAACGATCGACAGGGACATCTCGGAAACCGTGTCGATGCCGGTGTCGAAGAACGGCAGGTCGAATCCGAGCAGGGCCGACGACACCTTGGGGTTGATCAACGCGCCGCCGAGTCCGGTGCCTAGGATGATTGCGGCGACCGTCAGACCCTCGATCCAGCCGTTGGCGACCACCAGCAGACGGTGCGGCAGGTATTCGGTGACGATGCCGTACTTGGCCGGGGAATAGCAGGCGGCGCCCAGCCCGACGATTGCATAGGCCGCCAGCGGATGGGCGCCGAAAAACATCATCGCGCAGCCCAGCACCTTGATGCCGTTGCTGATGAACATCACGCGCCATTTGGGCATCGAGTCGGCAAAGGCGCCGACGAAGGCCGCCAGCACGACGTAGGAGACGGTGAAGAACAGCTTGAGCAGGGGCTCCTGCGACTGTGGCGCATGCATGTCGCGCAACAGGGCGATTGCAGCGATCAGCAGGGCGTTGTCGGCCAGCGCCGAGAAAAACTGCGCCGCCATGATGGTGTAGAACCCGCGATTCATCGATGAGAAGGTCGTTCCGGCGGCACGGGTCTGGCGGGGCTCGGGCTGAAGGGTGGCGATTTATACCATGAAGGCGGGCCGGCGGTGACGACCGGGCAGGGCGCCATTTCGGATATGGCGCGGCAACAATGGCATCGGCATTGTCTCGCCGCGGCTTGCGCGGCGGCGCGGTATCATGTCGCCAACGACCGCCGTCCCGCCCGCCCGGGCGCTCAGATGCCACGCCCGATCCGCGCCACCATCGATCTGTCCAGCCTGCGCAACAATCTCGCGGTTGCGCGTGCCCATGCCGCTTCGGCGAAGTGCTGGTGCGTGGTCAAGGCCAACGCCTACGGGCACGGCCTTCATAACGCGGCGACCGCCTGGCGCGATCTGGCAGACGGCTTTGCGCTGCTCGACCTCGACGAAGCCGTGCAACTGCGCGAAAGCGGAATCCGCCAGCCGATACTGCTGCTCGAAGGCGCCTTCGAGGCGGCCGATCTGCTGCGAATGGCGGAATTCGACCTCACGCCCGTGATCCACCACGTCGAGCAGGTGGCGATGATCGTCAATGCCGGCCTGCCCGGACGCATGCCGGTCTACCTGAAGGCCAATACCGGGATGAACCGGCTCGGACTCTCGAGCGGGGAGTGGCATGCCGCGCTGGCGACGTTGCGCGCCTGCCCGCAGGTCGGCCCGATCACCCTGATGACCCACTTTGCCGACGCCGATGGCGAGCGCGGCATCGACTGGCAGATGGCGCGCTTCGATGCGCTGTGCGCCGGCAGCGGTCTGCCACGCAGCCTGGCCAACTCTGCCGCGCTGCTGCGTTTTCCCGCGGCCAATGCCGACTGGGTACGGCCGGGCATCATGCTGTACGGTGGGTCGCCGTTTCCCGCCCGGCGCAGCGCCGCGCAACTCGGCTTGCGGCCGGCGATGACGCTGCGCTCGCAGATCATTTCGGTTCAGCGCCTCGATCCCGGCGACAGCGTCGGCTACGGCTGCATATTCACCGCGCAGCAGCCGATGCGCATCGGCGTGGTGGCCTGCGGCTATGCCGATGGCTACCCGCGCCACGCGCCGAGCGGCACGCCGGTCAATGTGGCCGGGCGCATGACCGGCACGTTGGGCCGGGTGTCGATGGACATGATCGCGGTCGACCTCGAAACCGTGCCCGAGGCCGGTGTCGGCGCGCCGGTCGTTTTGTGGGGCGAGGGCTGTCCCGCCGATGATGTGGCCACCGCCGCCGGCACCGTCAGCTACGAGTTGTTCTGCGCGCTGGCGCCGCGGGTGCCGGTCGAGGTGATCGGTTGAGCATGGCCAAGCCGAAGTCCATTCACAGTTGCACCGAATGCGGCGCGGTGTCGCCCAAGTGGCAGGGTCAGTGCCCGGGCTGCGGGGCGTGGAACACGCTGGTCGAGACGGTCGCTGAAAGCGCGCCGAGTTCGCGTTTCGCGGCGATCTCCGGCAGCGTCGGAAAACTGCAGGCGCTTGCCGACATCAGGCCACGCGAGCATCCGCGCACGCCCACCGGCATCGAGGAATTCGACCGCGTGCTGGGCGGCGGACTGGTTCCGGGCGGGGTGGTGCTGATCGGCGGCGATCCGGGCATCGGCAAGTCCACGCTGCTGCTGCAGGCGTTGGCGCATCTGGCGCCACGTGCCGCTGCGCTCTACGTGAGCGGCGAGGAATCGGCGGAGCAGGTGGCGCTGCGGGCGCGCCGGCTCAATCTCGATGCCGGCGAACTCAAGCTGCTGCCCGAGATCAACCTCGAAAAGATTCTCGGCGTGCTGCGCGAGCACAGGCCGGACATCGTGGTGATCGACTCGATCCAGACGCTGTGGAGCGATGCGCTGCAGTCGGCGCCCGGCTCGGTGGCGCAGGTACGCGAATGCGCCGCCCAGCTCACGCGCTTTGCCAAGCAAAGCGGCACCACGCTGTTCCTGGTCGGCCATGTCACCAAGGAAGGCACGCTGGCCGGGCCGCGGGTGCTCGAGCATATCGTCGATACGGTGCTCTACTTCGAGGGCGACACCAGTTCGAGCTTCCGCCTGATCCGCGCCTTCAAGAACCGCTACGGCGCGGTCAATGAACTGGGCGTGTTCGCGATGACCGACAAGGGACTCAAGGGCGTGTCCAATCCCTCGGCGATCTTCCTCTCGCAGCATGAAACGCCGGTGGCCGGCTCCTGCGTGCTGGTGACGCAGGAAGGCACGCGGCCTCTGCTGGTGGAAGTGCAGGCGCTGGTCGATGGTGCGCATTCGCCGAGCCCGCGCCGGCTTTCGGTCGGCCTCGACGCCAGCCGGCTGGCGATGTTACTGGCGGTGCTGCACCGCCACGCCGGGCTGGTGCTGTACGACCAGGATGTGTTCGTGAACGCGGTCGGCGGGGTCAAGATCGGCGAACCGGCGGCCGATCTGGCCACCTGCCTGGCAATCGTGTCATCCATGAAAAACAAGGCGTTGCCGAACAAACTTGTTGTGTTTGGTGAAGTGGGGCTTAGCGGCGAACTGCGCCCGGCGCCGCGCGGGCAGGAGCGCCTGAAAGAGGCCGCCAAGCTCGGATTCGACCGTGCGGTCATCCCGAGGGCAAATGCCCCGCGGCAGGCGATCCCGGGCATGCAGGTGATTGCGCTCGACCGCATCGAACAGGCGATCGAACGCCTGCGAGAGTTAAACTGAGTTATCAATAAGTCGGAGCAGATCAATGAAATTATTGGGATTCGTTATTCTGGCCGTGCTGGTGGCGATCGCCGGTTTCGTCATGCTGAACTGGTCGTCGCTGGCGACGCCGGTGCCGGTTTCGCTGTTGGTCAGCGGGGTCGACATGCCGCTCGGCCTGATCCTGCTGGCCGCCATGGTGCTGCTGGTGGCGCTGTTCGGGCTCTACGTGCTTCTGCTGCGCACAGCGATGTATGCCGAGTCGCGCCGCATGGCGCAGGAACTTGCGGCCCAGCGCGACCTGGCGGACAAGGCGGAAGCCTCGCGCTTCACCGAACTGCGCGCGCACCTCGATCGCGAAGTGGCCGGCCTGCGCGAGTTGATCGGGCAGTCGCAAGCGCAGTCCGACACACGGTCGCAGAGCCGCGACACCGCGTTGCAGCAGTCGCTGACGGAATCGATCAACAGCCTGTCGGCCTGCATCGGGCAGGTCGACGACAAGCTGGATCGCGTGCTGCCGCGCGGATGATCCCGGCCATGGCATCCGATCGGTCTGGAAGGCGCATGGACAGGCGCTCTGCGGCATGGGGTCGCTGCAACGGCCGGCCCATGCGGGCTCTGGGCAAGGGTGGCTGGAGAATGCCAATCCACGCGGTCTCCGGGGCAGGTTAGAAATGTCGTGGAGGGCGTGAATGGCGCGAAAGGGCAAGCGCCAAACGGCTACAGGGCAAAGTGCGCCACCCGACTCGCGGCAAGTCCGGCGCACCCGGCTTGGCGCGGCCGGCTTGCTGATCCTGCTTCTCGCCTTGGTCTTCCTGGTGCCGCGCCAGGCATCGCCGCCGCCTTCGCTGGACCAGCCGGACGCGGCGTTCCTCGACAAGATCGGCCTGGTGTCGCCCGACTACGCTCGAACCATGTCCGGCGTGCTGCTGAACGAACCGCGCTACCAGATGGTGGTGTACCTCGATTCCCGCCCGCCCGAGGGCGACCTGGCGGCATGGGCGAGCCGGACTGCGACCGACTGGCGGGTCGGCGCGCAGGCCGACAACGGCATCGCGTTGTTCGTGTTCCGTGATGCGCGCATCGCGCGTGCCGAGGTAGGGTACGGCCTCGAAGGCCAGATACCGGATGTGCTGGTGCGCCGGTTGCTGACCGACCGCCTGGCACCGCACTTCACGCGCGGCGATTACCAAGCCGGTTTCGACGCCTTCATCAAGGGTGTCGGCGAGGCGCTCGGCGGCGATTCTGCGCTGCACGCGCTGTGGCTGGAACTGGGCGGCCGGCCCAAGCCGGGCACGATCCGGATGATGCTCGACACCGCTTCCGAGGGCATCGAGCGCGCGCCGAGAACGATCCGCGCGGCCTGGCGCACGTATATCGAAGGCAATGCCATCGAGCGCGTTTTCGTGCTGGTATGCAGCGGCATCTTCCTCGCCATCCTCGCTGCCACCGTCAGCATCGGGGTGGTGACCGTCGCACAAGCCGGGAAACTGGCGCGCAGATTATTCAGCGGGCAACAGCGGGAAAATGTTGGTGCCGGCGCACCAGCGGACAAGCCGCCGGGTTCGGCGGGCGTGGCCGCGCCATCGCTCGAACCGGCGGCGTTGAGGGCGTTTGAACCCGTCTTCGTCGTCTTCGGGCTGTTTGCTTTCTGCCTGTTCTCGATGGTTCTTTTGTTCGCGCTGTCGCTGGCTGAGGACGCGCTGCACCGCAAGGGCGACTTCGGCGGCGCCGGTGCCTACGTGAGCTGGCCGGCACCCGGTTGAGGCGCGGCGTGCCCGCGAAAACTGCGTCTGGCACGCCGGTCCGCCTGGCGCAGGGTTCGACCAAGCGGAAATGCCCACCCGACGCGCCTCGCGGCTGTGCATCGCCGCAAGGCGCCACCGTCGCCGGATAGCCTCGCGAGCTTGCTAGGCGGCGTTTTGCGGCCTGAGTTTTTTGTAGCCGATCAGCCCCAGGAGTCCTGCCGCCAGCAGCGCCCAGGTTTCCGGTTCAGGCACTGGCGCGAGGGTGGCCGAGCCGCCGGTTTCGATGAACGGAATCGGTGTCGGCAGCCCGAGCGGGTCGCCCAGCAACTGCACCTGCGAGGCGCCGCTGCCGACCAGACCGGCGTAGGCGCCGGTTCCGCCCGTGAACGTATAGGTCAGGGAGAGCGGGGCGCCGAGTGCAGGCGCCGTCGACGTGAAGGTGAAGGCCAGCGAATCGGCGCCGTTGGCCAGGGTTCCGCTGCCCTGCCCGGTCAGCGTGACCGTGTTGAAGCTGAACAGAGAAACCAGCGACCATTCGGTCTGGCCGTCGAAGGTATACGTCGAGCCCGGGAGCACCTGCAGCCCGGTCAGGACCGGCGACGTCGGAGAAGGCCCGGTGACATAGCCGCTGCCGGAGAAAAGTACCGTCGGCAGCGCGTGGGCGCTGAGCGCGGCGCAAGCCAGACCGACGGCCACGCCCTTGCGCACAACGCCGGGCAATCCGGTTGATGATCCGCTGCGTGTCATGTTTTTCTCCTTCCAGTCCGATGGGATGGGAATGTCAGCGGCGGGTTGGACGCTGCGCCCGGCAACCGCCAGTCCAGTTCGGCGCCATTGTGCGAATTGACTACGACAATGTCAAGCGCGGCGATGCCGTGCGAATCCGCTGTCGGCTCGATCGCTGGGTTTTCCGCGAAGCCTTGCCACTGAGCGGGTCGGCACGGCGCTCGCATCGGCATGGCGGCCACGCCATGCGCGGTATCATCCGGCCGGTAGACGGGGCGGCCGGTGCACGGGTCGATGCCCGGCCGAATCGGTTCTTCAACAGTCGGGACGAACGGCAATGCCAAGCTGCAAATACGCGCTGAAAAGCAACCCATCGAAAACGGTGGACGCGAAATACCTCGGCTACTGGTCGGTCAAATGGTCGGCGGAGCAAGCATCGGCGGCGCTGCAGGCGTTTCAGATGCCGCCGCTGGCAGACTATCCAGTCATTCGCGAGGCGCTGCGGCAGCCCTTCCACACCTCGCTGGTCCTGATCGCACTGCACGGCGCCGTGTATTGGGCGGTGGCGGCCGGGTTCCCGGCGATGGCCGGGCGCATCGACGCCGAGACTTATTCGCGGACGCTCGATGACCTGCGGCGCGGTCGCGACGACTGCCTGAGCGAGCTTTCCACCCCCGCGAACGAACCCCTGCCGAAGGCGACCAGGCTCCAGGTGACCAGTCTGTACGAGCGCTTTCTCGGCGACATCCTCAACGATCTGTCCAGCCAGCCGCCGGACGGCCCGGATGCGGCCGATGGCGGCACCAGCCGCGTCACCGCCACCTTCGTGGCTATCCTGCAGGCGAACTTCAAGGTCGATTTCCCGCCGGCGCAACAGGTCGAATTCGGCCGCCTGATCGACGCGGCGGTTAGGCGACTGGCGGCCACGGCGCAGGATGCGCTGCAAATCCAGGCGTAGCGCGCATCGCCGCTGGGGCGGCCCGGCGCTCGTCGGACCGGTGGCCTGCGAACCGCATGAAATGGCGATCTTCGGCATGGCATCGCTGCGCGCCTTTATCAGCGGGCATTGCCGGGCAGGGTGCCTGGAGAACGCCTATCCATGCGGCTTCCAGGCAAGGCTGTGTTGGCGAATCGAAGCATCCGGGCGATCGGCTGCGGCTGCGAGGGCGCCCAAGCCGACTGGCCGGCGCTCGGGTTGGCGCACTGGCCGGGCGCTGCGCCGGGGAACCAAGCCGGGTTCGGCGTACTCTGCCAACTTGCCATGAAGACCCTCCGACTCGGCTGGCGCCTGCTGCTGCGCGATCTGCGCGCAGGGGAACTGCATATCCTCGGCGTCGCGCTGATCATCGCGGTTGCCAGCCTGACCTCGGTCGGCTTCTTCGCCGATCGCCTGTCGCAGGCGCTGGGCCGCGAGGCCAACCAGTTGCTCGGCGGCGACCTGCTGCTGACCGCCGACCATCCGTGGGACGCCCGCTACGCCGAGCAGGCGCGCGCGCTCGGCCTGCGGGTAGTCACCACCACCAGCTTCACCAGCATGGCGAGCACCGGCGAGGTGGCCCAGCTCGCCGGCATCAAGGCGGTCGAACCCGGTTATCCGTTGCGCGGGCAACTGCGCACCGCACCCGATCTGAACCAGCCCGACGCGGTTGCCAGCGGCATCCCGGCGGCCGGCACGGTGTGGCTGGACGAACGCCTGAGTTCGGCGCTGCAGGTGAAATCCGGCAATACGGTCGGGCTCGGCGAATCGCGCTTCACCGTGGCCGGGGTGATTACCTACGAGGGTGATCGCGGCGTCAATTTCTTCGCCATCGTGCCGCGGCTGATGATGAATGCCGCCGACCTTCCGGCGACGCGGCTGATCCAGACCGGCTCGCGGGTATCGTACAAGTTGCAGTTCGCCGGCGAGCCGGCGCAGGTCGAGGCCTTCCGCAACTGGGCGCAGCCGCAGCTGGCGCATGGCGAATCGCTCGAGGACATCAGCAACGCCCGGCCCGAGGTGCGCGCGGCGCTCGACCGGGCACAGAAGTTCCTGCGCCTGGCGGCCCTGCTGGCGGTGGTGCTGGCGGCGGTGGCGATCGGCCTGTCGGCGCGGCGCTTCATGCAGCGCCACCTCGACGGCTGTGCGGTGATGCGCTGCCTGGGCGCCGCCCAGCGCGACATCACGCTGCTCTACCTGGCCGAATTCCTGATGCTCGGCGCGGTAACGGTAGCGCTCGGTTGCGCGTTCGGCTACGCGGTGCAGCTGGGCCTAGCGCGCGTGCTCTCCGCCCTGATCGGCGGCGAGCTGCCGCCGCCGAGCTGGCTGCCGGTGGCGCATGGCTTCGCGGTCGGGCTGACCTTGCTGGGCGGCTTCGTGCTGCCGCAACTGCTGCGGCTGGGCCGGGTTTCCACCTTGCGCGTGCTGCGCCGCGAGTGGGCGGGCGCCGAGGCGCCGACCTTCGCCGGCTATGCGGTGGCGATCGGCGCGCTGGCCGGGTTGATGTTCTGGATCGCCGCCGAGTTGAAACTCGGTCTGGCGGTGGTCGGCGGGTTCGCTGTCGCGCTGGCGGTGTTCACCGCCGCGGCGCGGCTGGCGATCGAAGGGGTCGGGCGGGTGCGGGCAGCTGCGGGCGCCGGCTGGCGCTACGGACTGGCTTCGCTGCGGCGCCGGCTCGGTGCCTCGCTGATCCAGATCGTCGGATTGTCGGTCGGGCTGACCGCGCTGCTGCTGCTGACGCTGATCCGCAACGATCTGCTGGCCGAGTGGCAGCGCGCCGCGCCGCCGGATGCGCCGAACCGCTTCATCATCAATGCGCAGCCCGAGCAGGTGCAACCGATCGGCGATTTTTTCGTCGCCCAGGGAATCGTCCGGCCGGCGCTGTCGCCGATGATTCGCGGCCGGCTGACGGCGCGCAACGGCACGGCCGTCGAGCCGGAACAGTACGACGACGACCGTGCCCGGCGGCTGGTGGAGCGCGAATTCAACCTGTCGTACGCGGCGGACATGCCGCCGGGCAACCGGGTGGTTGCCGGTGCCTGGCATGGCGTCGATAGAACGCCGCAGTTCTCGGTGGAGGAGGGGTTGGCCAAGACGCTCGGGCTGCAGCTCGGCGACAAGCTGACTTTCGCGGTGGCCGGCACGCCGGTCGACGCCAAGATCACCAGCCTGCGCAAGCTCGACTGGGACTCGATGCGGGTGAATTTCTTCGTCGTTGCGCCGCCCGGCGTACTCGATGCCTTTCCCACCAGTTTCATCACCGCCTTTCACCTGCCGGACGAGCGAGCGAATTTCACCAACAAGCTGGTGGCGGAATTTCCCAACCTGACGGTAATCGACATGAGCGCGATCATGCGCCAGGTACGCGGCGTGATGGATCAGGTGTCGACCGCGGTTCAGTTCGTGTTCGGGTTTGCCTTGGTTGCCGGCGTGGTGGTGATGCTCGCCGCGCTTGAATCGACCCATGCCGAACGCGGGTTCGAGATGGCGGTGCTGCGCACCCTGGGTGCGCGCAACCGGCAACTGCGCTCGGCACTGCTGGCCGAATTCGCGGCGCTGGGCGCGGTGGCAGGCGCCCTGGCCGGCATCGCGGCGAGCGCCATCGGCTGGGTGATCGCGCACCAGGTGTTCAGTCTCGAGTACCTGCCGAGTCTGCTGCCGCTGCTGGTTGCCGCGCCGGCCGGCGCGCTCGGCGTGGCGCTGGTCGGCTGGCTGGGCACCCGGCGGGTGCTGCGCCAGCCACCGCTGACCAGCATCCGCGCGCTGGCCTGAGCGGCTCGGGGCTGGCCGGGGCCGGCGTATAATCCGGCGCTCCGTCGCCGGTCCGTCCGGACCCTTTCAATGTCGCCCCTGTACTGGATCATCGCAGCAAGCCTCGCCGGCGGCGTGCTTTCGGTCGTCGCGGCGGCCGCCTTCACGTATTCGCTGCGGCCGCACTGGGTGCATCACCTGGTCAGTTACGCAATCGGGGCGCTGCTCGGCGCGGCCTTTCTCGAAGTGCTGCCGCACGCGCTGACCAAGGCGGGCGATCCGCAGCGGGCCGCCGGCCTGGTGCTGGCGGGCATACTGATCTTCTTCGTTCTGGAAAAACTGGTGCTGTGGCGGCATTGCCATGAAGATCGGTGCGAAGGCCATGAGCATGCGCCGCTGCCCGACCCGCACCGCCATGCGGGCGCCGACGACGGGCGCAGCGGCGCGCTGATCATGATCGGCGACACCTTCCACAACTTCGTCGATGGCGTGCTGATCGCGGCGGCCTTCATGGAGAGCGTGCCGCTCGGGCTGGTAACCGCGACCGCGATGATCGCGCACGAGATTCCGCAGGAAGTCGGTGATTTCGTGATCCTGCTCCATTCGGGCTACAGCCGTGCCCGCGCGCTGCTGTTCAATCTGCTGTCGAGCTTGGCGACCGTGGTCGGCGGCGTTCTGGCCTACCTGGCGTTGCCGCTGGTCGATGGCGCGGTGCCGGTGCTACTCGCGCTGGCCTGCTCGAGCATGATCTACGTCGCGGTTGCCGACCTGATCCCCGGACTCCACCGGCGCCCGCAACTCGGCGCGACCGTCGGCCAGGTCGCCCTGATCGGGCTGGGCGTGCTGTCGGTCTCCGGCGTCCATCGCCTGGTCGATAGTCTGGCTCTGTTGCCGTAGCCGCCGCCGGATCGGCGTGCCCATCAGCCAGAGCAGCAGGGCGAGCGGCAGCACGCCATACAAGGCAAAGGTGAGAACGCCGGCTGTGATGCTGGTTTCGGTGATCGCCATCAGGATCACGACGTACAGCCAGGCGATTGCCACAATGTACACGGGTGTGAGTGAGCGGGCAGGTGTTGCGGTTGGGAACGGGGGCGGTCCGTAAACACGGATCAGGCGCTGTGAAAAAGCGCCGCAGTATGCCGAAGGTTTCAAGTATACTTTGCGGGATAACCGGATTCTGCATGAGGAGTCACGAGGGGTGCGGGCTCCGGTTCCAAGCATAAAGCAAAAAGAACATTGGTCCGGAGGGTCGGTGATGTCGAGTGCAGCGGTCAGGAAAGACGGTATGGCAGAAGAGGCAAAGGCACAGAACGTCCGGTTGATCAAGAAATACCCGAACCGGCGTTTGTACGATACCAAGACGAGTTCGTACATCACGCTTGCCGATGTAAAGGAACTGGTTCTGAAGACCGAGGAGTTTCACGTCGTCGATGCGAAGACTGGCGACGATCTGACGCGCTCGATTCTGCTGCAAATCATTCTCGACGAAGAGGCCGGCAGCATGCCGATGCTTACCAGCGACTTGCTTTCGCAGATGATCCGCTTTTACGGCAATGCGATGCAGGGCATGATGGGCAAGTATCTCGAGACCAACATCACCTCGTTTACCGACATGCAGGCCAAACTGCAGGATCAGGTGCGCAGCCTGTATGGCGACAACAACGGGATGAGCAAGGATCTGTGGACACAGTTCCTGAATTTCCAGGGGCCGGCCATGCAGAGCATGATGGGCACCTACATGGAACAGTCCAAGAAGATGTTCATGCAGATGCAGGAGCAGATCGAAAACCAGACCCGCACGCTGTTCACCGGGTTCCAGTTTCCTGGCCTTTCTGGTCAGACGGCGCCCGCCAAATCCGAGCAGAACAAGGCCGAGTAGACGCCGGCGGCACTTCGCGCCTTTTTTCAGAGCCGATCTGGCAGCATGGTCAGACCCAAGCCCGCGCCGCGGGTCGGCTTCGTTTCTCTCGGCTGCCCGAAGGCGCTGGTCGACTCCGAGAATATCCTGACCCGCCTGCGTGCCGAGGGTTACCATATCGAATCGTCGTACGCCGGCGCCGACCTTGTGGTGGTCAACACCTGCGGCTTCATCGACGCGGCAGTCGAGGAATCGCTCGATGCGATCGGCGAGGCGCTGGCCGAGAATGGCAAGGTCATCGTAACCGGATGCCTGGGCGCTAAGGGAAACCTGGTACGCGACGCGCATCCCGCGGTGCTGGCGGTGACCGGCCCGCATGCGACCGAGCAGGTGATGGATGTCGTCCATGCGCACCTGCCGCGGCCGCACGATCCGTTCAGCGACCTGGTGCCGCCGCAAGGCATCAAGCTGACACCCCGGCACTACGCCTACCTGAAGATCTCGGAAGGCTGCAATCATCGCTGCACGTTCTGCATCATTCCCTCGCTACGCGGCGATCTGGTTTCGCGCCCGATCGGGGAGGTGATGCGAGAAGCGGAGAACCTTGTCGATGCCGGCGTGCGCGAGTTGCTGGTGATCTCGCAGGACACCAGCGCCTATGGCGTCGACCTCAGGTACCGCACCGGATTCTGGAACGGCCGTCCGCTGAAGACGCGAATCGGCGACCTTGCAAAAGCACTGGGAGAACTCGACGTGTGGGTGCGGATGCACTACGTCTATCCCTATCCGCATGTCGATGAGCTGTTGCCGCTGATGGCCGAGGGAAGGATTCTGCCGTATCTCGATGTGCCGTTCCAGCATGCGAGTCCGAGGATTCTCAAGTTGATGAAACGCCCGGCCAGCGCGGAAGACAACCTCGAACGCATTCGCGCATGGCGCGCGATCTGCCCCGATCTGACGATCCGCAGTACGTTCATCGCCGGTTTTCCGGGCGAGACCGAACAGGAGTTCGAAGCCTTGCTGCAGTTCCTTGAAGAGGCGCAGCTCGACCGGGTCGGCTGCTTTGCCTATTCGCCGGTGGACGGCGCGAGCGCAAACGATCTGCCTGGAGCTTTGCCGCAGGCAGTGCGCGAAGAGCGAACGGCGCGCCTGATGGCGTTTCAGGAAGACATCTCGACCCAGCGCCTCGAGCGCAAGATCGATCGCGAGATCACGGTGCTGGTCGACGACATCGACGAGGACGGCGCACTCGCGCGTTCGGAAGGCGACGCGCCCGAGATCGATGGTCTGGTCATCATTCCCGACTGCGAAAGGATGGAGGTCGGCGAGTTCTACCGGGTGCGGGTGACCGACTGCGACGTTCATGATCTTTACGCCGAAATGGTCGAGTAGGGCTTTGGGCGATGTCGCGCGGGCTGCGATGACGAGCGGCCCGCTGGTGCAATGGTGCGCAAACTTCGGCTTGCGCTCGAACGATCGCCCGCTCGCTAGGACGCCATGATGCCCAGTGCACTGTTGTCGGAATTGCGTGCCGCCGTCGGCGAATCGGCGGTCATCGCCGGCGGCGATGCCATCGCGCCGTATCTTGTCGATTGGCGCGGGCGCTATTCGGGTGCCGCACTTGCGGTCGTGAAACCGGCGTCGACCGAAGAGGTATCGCGCGTGGTCGGCCTTTGCGCGCGCAATCGCGTCCCCATCGTTCCGCAGGGTGGCAATACCGGGCTGGTGGGCGGCGGCACGCCGCTGGCCGACGGCCAGGACATCGTCCTGAATCTGTCGCGGATGAACAAGGTACGCGACCTCGATCCGGCCAACAACACGATCACAGTCGAAGCCGGTTGCATCCTGCAGGATGTGCAGCAGGCGGCGCAAGGCGCGGATCGCCTGTTTCCGCTCTCACTCGCTTCGCAGGGCAGTTGCGAAATCGGCGGCAACCTCTCGACCAACGCCGGCGGGGTGCACGTTCTGCGCTACGGCAACATGCGAGATCTGGTGCTTGGACTCGAAGTCGTCTTGCCCGATGGACGCATCTGGAACGGATTGCGCGCGTTGCGCAAGGACAATACCGGCTACGATCTCAAGCACCTGTTCATTGGTGCCGAGGGCACGCTGGGCGTGATTACTGGCGCAGTGCTCAAGCTGTTCGCCAGGCCGCGGGTTACGGTCGTCTGCTGGCTGGCCATCGACTCAGCGGCCGATGCGATAACGTTGCTTTCGCTGCTCCGCGGGCGGTTCGGCGAGCGTGTCACGGCCTTCGAAATCATCGGGGCGCCTGCACTGGAATTGGTGCTCCGGCATATTCCCGGCGCGCGAAGGCCGTTGGCAAGTGCGGCGCCCTGGTATTGCCTGATCGAAGTTGCAGATACGTTCGATGCTTACGATCTGGCCTCAGCCGTGGAGAGCGAACTTGGCGATGGCGCGGGCAGCGGATTGATACGCGATGCCGCGATCGCGCGTAGCGATGCTCAGGCGACGGCGCTGTGGGCATTGCGCGAGAACATCTCGGAAGCGCAGAAGATTGAGGGAGTCAGCATCAAACACGATGTCTCGGTGCCGGTCAGCCGAATCCCGACGTTTCTCGGTTTGGCAGAGAACGCACTTCGACGCGAATTCCCCGACCTGCGGATCGTTGCGTTCGGCCACATCGGCGATGGCAATCTTCATTACAACCTGTCGAAAACGGTGAGTGCCGACAACGCGGCGTTCATCGCGCAGTCCGGACGGGTCAATCGCATCGTGCATGATCTGGTGGGTAAACTTGGCGGCTCGATATCCGCCGAGCACGGTCTCGGACAACTCAAGCGCGACGAGATCCTGCGCTACAAGTCCGCGCTCGAAATCGAGCTGATGAGGGCGCTAAAGGCTGCATTGGATCCGGCCGGATTGTTCAATCGCGGCAAGCTGCTTTGAGACGGGCCGCCCGCTCCGCACGGCGCGGCATTTTTCTTTACAAGCATTTGAACACTGCCTATAATTCGGCCTCTTTCGTCGGGGGTATAGCTCAGCTGGGAGAGCGCTTGCATGGCATGCAAGAGGTCCGCGGTTCGATCCCGCGTACCTCCACCAACGAAATGCAGTCCGGAAGTATCAGGTCCCCATCGTCTAGAGGCCTAGGACATCGCCCTTTCACGGCGGTAACCGGGGTTCGAATCCCCGTGGGGACGCCAGCATGTTTTTGCTTGGACCAATAGGTCGAAGACAGCAAGTTTTGGAGCGGTAGTTCAGTTGGTTAGAATACCGGCCTGTCACGCCGGGGGTCGCGGGTTCGAGTCCCGTCCGCTCCGCCAACAACCTCTGTAGGGTATTGATACATAGATAGTTTTTTTATGTACCAGTACCTGATACCTCAATTTACCCCATATTTATTTTTGGATTGCCGTGGCTTTCGTGGGCCCTTTGTGGACGGAGAGCCTGTTGATTTCGCATCTTCTTGATGCGTCGGATCCCGACCGTAGTGCTTGGTCCCTGAGCATGTAACGAAGAGCGTTCGTAGTGCGTTGCTTTTGTCATAAGAAATGCGCCTTCTCGATCCGCCGATCGAGAAGGCGAGGCATCATGTTGGACGACCTGCGCGAACCAGTCAATTCGTCGGACCTCGCGACGCAATCCACTGTTCGATGTCCAGCAGTCGCCACGCGACTGCGCGCTGCGTCAATTTCAGCGGCGCCGGGAAGCGTTCGTCAGAGATCAACTTGTAGATGGTGGAACGCGCCAACCCCGTCATTTGAATGACTTTGGGAAGGCGCATCAGTGTTGTGGCATGAATTCCGTCCATGGTGGGATCCTTGGAATTGGGAGTGGGTATGGCCGTCGCGCCCTGCAACGGCGGGGGATTTTTCGCCAAGTGGCGCTCGAGCGAACTGGTCAGTTCGCAAGTGGAAACTGCTTGGTTCGGCGCATGTGCTGAAGCGAATTCGATCGCGTGCCTGCATCTGTCGGCCGGTGACTCATGTACGTGATCCGGCGCGGCGCCGTCTCGGAACAAGGCGGTGTCAAGACAAGGCAATAGTCCGGCCCTGCAGCTACGGACACCATGGTGGTCGCGTCTCGCTCATCGTTCCTGCTTCACTCGCTCGCGAGCGTCGCGTGGCCTACCGCTCTTGATCGATTCGGAGAGTCGCGGACCGAGAGAATGGCCATCTCGCTAAGAGACTGGCGTGTTGCGACTCGGCTCGGAGAGTCTGGTACAAGTACTGATTGGGCATGCCCGATCAGCGTTGCAGCGCCACAGGTCCGATTGTCAGCTCGGCCCGAACAGAATTTGCCCGTCCGTCCATGCGGCGAACATCCAAGCAGCTATGGTCTGGGTATTCCAGCAGGGAGGGCAGGAAGAACCGTTACCGGAATACCGCCCTGGTCAGGGAGGTCGCGCGCATCCGCCTCAACCCGATGGTCGTGTTGGGTACGGTTACGCAATCGACTCGCTGTCTTCATCCTGCCGCGATTCAAGCTTGAAAACTGGTTCAATGAGCGCAGAAACCCGGGAGCACAGTATTGGCTGTCTCCGTTCGGCACCCATTGAACCCCAATCGGTACCGTCACTGCGATGTCTGGGGAATCCAGACTTGGGTTCGCCGTACAACCCGACTCCAGGGCTAGAAAATTCATGAGATCCA
>WBZP01001652.1_pt1 | contig 26904 bp, 25 predicted proteins | sample 5204301 | NCBI WGS metagenome assembly WBZP01 (sample SAMN12412401, study PRJNA552823) | activated sludge metagenome | isolation source: activated sludge from nitrification reactor of wastewater treatment plant... | place: USA: Pennsylvania | collected 2017 | reverse complement strand
CTGCTTTTTGAGCAACAATAAAGCCACGGCGCGTAATGCCTGCATTAAAAGTGCTCGCCTGTTTAATTTGCCTAATCGAGCTTGCGCCACTTTTAAGCATATCGAGAAGTAATTGTGATTTAGTCGTATCTCTCTGCATATATACCATTGTACTCCAGTACATAAGTAATTGTAAATAGATATGTACCATAATACATAGGTCTTGATATCCACATAGTTTAACAGAGGTTAAAAAGACGATTTTGTTATTTATCCACAAGCTTTGTATATCGTAAATGTCAAGCATAAATGTACTTGAAAAAATAAGCGTTTTGTGCTAGTATTAGACACAGTATTTATGCGTTTAGAGTGCAAAATACCTTCCTCTCGCAGGAAACAAACATCTTCAACAGCGTGGTTTTTAGGAAGCCTCTCGATAAAAAAAACCTAAAACTCCCAACTTTGGCTAAATCGTCGCTCTGATCTCTAGGTATCATCGACGGCAAGTGAAGGGGCTCGCAGCCCGGATGGTCAAAGGTAAGACAAACACTTTTAACAAACAAGGTTCACGGGCTACGCTCCTAGATAACCCCCCAGCGTAGAAGTAAGCGAAGTCAACCAATTTAAACATACCAGCTTACGCCTTGAGTATTTGTTAAACTAATTGAAGATCAAACTCCCGAATTATCCCCCGACTGGCGGTTGCTCTGCTTCCCCATTCCTTCACGGGATAAGAGGGGGGACTATGGGTTAATGCACAAACTAAAACACAAAACAAAGGAAAAATCAAATGACAGTAAGTAGCCCAGTAGAAATCTACACCCGATCAACTTGTGCACCATGCAAGATGATGAAAGCATACATGACAAACAAAAACATCGACTATATCGAGAAAGATGTTGACTCTGATCCGTCGCTTATTGAAAAGGTTGTCGAGTTGTCCGGACGAATGATGGTTCCAGTGACTGTAGTGGGTGAGAAGGTAATCTCAGGTTTCAATATCGGTGCCTTGGTTAGTGCCCTCGAAGGCACCTCGGTTGACGCCCCTATCGACCCATCTGACGCTCTCGCTTGCGAAGGTTGTCAGTAAAAGCTTGCATAATCATAAAGGTTATGTTATAATGCAAGAGTCGTGATGGTCCTAGACCTTCGTGGCTTTTCTCCTGCCCCTGTCCCGTGACGGGGGTTTTCTCTCGCTGGGGTAGAGCAGTGGTCAGCTCGCCTGTCTCATAAGCAGGAGGTCGTAAGTTCAAATCTTACCCCCAGCACCATTTAGTACTTGACAAAACATAAGAAGTATGCTAGTATGTAAATACGATTTCTTTCCTAGTGTTCTTTGTCTATGCACTCTATAACGCAAACTGAAAAGTAAAACTAGGCGTCGCAAACCAATTATGAGTAATTTCAACCAACACCAACCGCAGAATTATGATCCACATTCCGATGGGGCTGGTGTTTAGCGTATTTAAACAAATAACAAAATTACTGTAAGCCCCCATCTGAGGGGCTTTTTATATATCTTGGTGTAGTGTAACGGTAACATGGGAGCTTTGGAGCCTTCAGTCGTGAGTTCAACTCTCACCACCTTGACCAAATAAGTTGTAGCGAATGGGATATTCCTGACCGTCTGTAAAACGGAAAGCGTAGAGGTTCGAGTCCTCCCTACTTCACCAAATGTCCATATAGTATAGCGGTTAATACGCTACCCTGTCACGGTAGTATCACGGGTTCAATTCCCGTTGTGGACGCCAAAATCGTATCATAGTGATACGAAAAACATATGTTGACGGTAGTGAAATGGTCATCACGTCAGGTTGTGGTCCTGAAGATGGGAGTTCGATCCTCCTCTGTCACCCCATAATGGATTGTAGCTCAATGGTAGAGCACCGCACTGTTAATGCGGCGGTTCTGGGTTCGACCCCCAGCGATCCAGCCATAAGGCGTCTTAGCTCAGTTGGTAGAGCGTCCCGTTGAAGCCGGGAAGGTCCTTGGTTCGAGTCCAAGAGTCGCCACCACATATTCTCTTGTCGTCTAATGGTAGGACGCAAGCCTTTGAAGCTTGTTATGGTGGTTCGACCCCATCCGAGAGAGCCAAAAAAGTACTTGACAAATTAACTCGCTTATGCTACTATTGATTAGACTACTCGCAAGGTAGTGTCGCTTTCACAATTTTGGTCGTTCAATAAGCTGGCTGCACGGCTAGGACCTATGGATTTACCCGACGAGGGGACGTACACGTGACAGTAACCAAGGATAACGTGGCGTAAAGTCTGTAGCAATCTCCCTAAACCCCAAACTAAACAATGCAAATAAACGTTGAATTAGTGCAGAGGGAGATCATGTGAGTTACCCGAGAAATCGGAATTCTCACCCAAAATTGCCCTCCTTTTTAGAAGACTCTTAGCGGAGTCTTTTATTTTTGCCCACAATTACCCCTTGACATTTTGTCAAATCTGTGCTATACTGGTATCAAATCGAATAAAACAAAAATGTACTCGAAGCACTCGCTTCACAATGAAAAATGGCACTAATACTCCCGAACCCACACCCAAAACAGGCTGAATTCCTCGCTGATACACACCGATATAAGGTGCTTAACTGGGGTCGTCGAACGGGAAAATCAGTAGCCGTCTGGGAAAAAGTAGTTTTGGAAGGTATGTTGCGTCAAGGGACGTACTATATCATTGCCCCTACCTATAAACAGGCTAAGTCTATTTACTGGCGTGATATTTGTAAGACGTATAAGGGTGACTTTATGACGTTTAACGAACAAGAGCTATCTATCACGTTCGATCACTTGTCTGGAATGGAAATTGAGACTACTTCCGGCAAGCTTCTTATCAACCATGACCCAGAACTACCACCTACTCGTATCGAATTAAAGGGTGCTGACAACCCTGACTCTCTCCGTGGTACTGGTATTTGTGGTGCAGTCATGGATGAGTACGCCTTCATGAGTGATGGTAAGTATCTCTACGACACTATTGTTCGCCCGGCACTTGCAGACCGCAACGGTTGGGCTGTTTTCATTTCTACGCCTAATGGTATTCAAAACCACTTCTACGACCTTATTCAGAACGCAAAATTAGACCCTGAACGCTACTTCTTCTCTCATGCTACCGCCCTTGATAACCCGTATTTTACTAATACCGAGTTTGAAGAAGCCCGAGCTGAGTACGAAAAAGAAGGTAAGCTTGACCAGTTCAATCAGGAGTGGATGGCTGAGTTCGTTAACCCTACTCAATTGGTTTATGCTGACTTCGACTACGATACACACGTCTTTAATGATGTGAACCTGATCCCACGTGAAGGAACACTTAACCTGTCTATCGACTTTGGTATGACTGACCCTACCGCCGCTATATTTATCCGTATTGACTACGCCGGGAACTGGTGGATTTTCGATGAGTTCTACAAACCAGACACCAAGCCGGACCAACTTGTAGAAATCCTCCGAGATAAGATGGGCTACGACATGTATACCCGTATCATCGGTGACTCCCGAGGTAAGTTCGAGATGGAGTTCTTACGTTCACGCCGCTTCCGAATTAGTCCATCAAAGAAGGGTGCTGACTCTATATACGCAGGTATCAAGGAAGTCCGAGCCCTATTAGCTGTACGTGAAGGCACTGGTAAACCTAAGCTGTTTGTCCACGCCTCATGTAAAAACACCATTAAAGAATTCCAGAGGTATTCATTTGAGCGTACATCAGATGGCACGATATTGAATACTCCAGAAGATGATTTTAACCACGCAATGGACGCAATCAGGTACATGGCGTTGGATAAAGCAAAACCAATTAAAAAAGAAAAAAGGAAACGAGATTATGACCCCGACACAGGACGAGCCCTCAACTAGCCTTGAGCCGTATAAAACTTCGGACACCCCATACGCTGCTTTCCTGCACTTCTCAGGTCATAAGCTTGTAGGTTCGGTGCAGGACCCTAACGACTACAAACGTGAGGTATGCGTATTTATTTATTCAGACAAGATACCTCAGCTAGAACAAGACTGGCGTTTTGGAAAAGCAATAGGTGATCTTAAACGATACCACCGTTCATTAAAAATTGTCAACCGCTTCGTCAATGAAGCACGTAAAAAAAGAGATGAGGAATAAGCATGGAACCTGACACGAGTGAAGACCATTTACTAATCGACTTGGGACCTGAAGACCAATGGGTTAACCCAGAAATAACCAATGCAGTCAATGCACTTCAGGAAGCACTTTACAGTGCTGGTTGTAATGTAAACAATATGAAAATTACTATCGGTGGTACTCCCGGTGATGACGCTACTATCAATGGCGGCTACGGAATAGTAAAGATTGAGGAAGTAGAATTATGAGCACAGTAGCCCTATCAATGATTGTCAAAGATGAATTTGAGCAGGTAGAAATCCTCCTGTCGCAAGCCTTTGATTACTTCGACCAACTGAACGTGGTCGTATCCGACAAACCGACATATAACAAACTAAAGAAGAACTTCCCTGACGCCAAGGTTAACTTGAAGTACCGTCAATGGAACAACCGTTTCGATGAGGCACGCAATGCTTCACTCGCACTTTGTACCACAGACTTCTTTTTCTGGCTTGACGCTGACGATAGCTTTGACTTTCGAGCTATTCCGCAATTAGTTGACATAGCTGAAGAAAATGGTATAGACGCTATTTTCATGCCATACAACTACATGCAGGACGATCAAGGAAATTGTATTACCCGACACTGGCGTGAGAGGCTTGTAAGGTTAGGTAGGGGCTACGAATGGAGAGGATGGGTTCACGAAACCTGTATCTCTGATGAAAAGGTAGTGACACACAAAGTAAACTTTGAGGTCAAACACAACGCAACTATTGAAGACGCAAAAGGTTCATACGAACGCAATCACCTCATCCTAGAAGAAGCTTATGCTGAAACGAAAGACCCAAGATACCTACACTATTTGGGTATGTCATATTTTACTGGTAAGGATTACGAAAAAGCCGGGGAACTATTAACAGATTACCTACAGGTTGGTGGGAGTATCGAAGACGTTTACCGTACCCTCGGACTATTGTCTGAATGTGCTTACCACCTTGGCAAGTTTGATCTTGCTCTTGAATACGCTACCAAGTGTGCAACTCTTAAACCTGAATATCCTATGGCTTACTGGCTACTCGCACAGTACGAAGCCGATCAGGATAACTACTTGGAAGCCCTTGAATGGGTGAAGGTATCGGAAAGCAAACCAGACCCTGAGACTCTCTCAGTATGGGACCCAAGTTCACGTGACCGTGCTACTTTGATTGCCGCTCGATGTCTCTTTATGCTCGAACGCTATAACGAAGCACTGCAACAAATCCGCAAAGTTCAACACCTCCCAGAAGTGAAAGACATCCTACCTGATTTTTACGAACAGGCTGACGCTGAAGCATTTGTTAACCTCTTACCGAAAATCCGTAAGTTTTTCCACAACGACCAATCACTGTACGAAGCACTTTGTGACGCTATCCGCTACGATAGCCGTATCAAACAACTCCGAAACATCGCAACGGTTCCAACTACATGGACTGAGAAATCTATTGTCATCTTCTGTGGTCAAGGCTACGAAGAATGGGGACCGCACACACTCGACAAGGGTATGGGTGGATCAGAGGAAGCTATCGTATACCTCGCACCTGAACTTGCTAAGCTTGGCTATAACGTCACTGTTTACGGGGAAGTTGATGAACGAATGACCGTTGACGGTGTTCGCTGGCTACCTTGGAAACAGATTGATACTCGTGACCACTTCAACATCTTTATCTCATGGAGGGCACCGCAGTACTTAGAACGAATTAACGCTAAGGTTAAACTTGCTGACATTCACGACGTACTACCCGAAGCCCTGATTAAAGATTACCCAGATGTAACTTACCTTGTGAAAACTAAATATCACCGTGATCTGTACCCTAAAGTTGCTGACGACAAGTTTGCAATCATCGGTAACGGAATTAAAAAGGAGCAGTTTTAATGAAGAAACTCATCATTACTGGCAATGACGCCAAAGAACAGCTATTAGAAGGTGCCCATCTATTGTATGACGCTGTGTCTACTACTCTCGGTCCGAAAGGAAACAACGCCGTCATTCAAGCTTATGGTGAACCTATCGTAACTCACGACGGTGTAACTGTCGCTAAATCAATCGAGAACGTTGAGTCGGCAAGCCCCGGTGCTCAGGTTGGTATTGAGATGATTAAAGCAAGCTCAAGCAAGACCAACGATAACGTAGGTGACGGTACTACCTCTAGTACTATCCTTGCCTATCACCTCATGGATAAGGGTATGGAGAAGATCAAGAACGGTAAAAACGCTATGGTGTTACGCCGTGAACTTGATGACGCCGCAGAACAAGCACTCAATCTTTTGAAGGATTTGTCAACACCTATTGAAACTGAAAAACAGACCATTGAAATTGCAACCATCTCTAGTGAAAATCCAGAGGTAGGTAAGAAGGTTGGACACATGTACCACGTTCTTGGCAAGAATGGAATGGTGGTTGTTGAGATCGGAACCAAACCAGAGACTGAGTATGAGATTGTCGAAGGGTACACGATTGACCGAGGCTTTATTAACCCTATGCAGATCACTGACGCTAGGACTCAAAGCACGACTCTCGAAAATCCAGCAATACTTGTTGCACACAATACTCTGTCAGAAAAAGATGTACGTCCACTTATTCAGGATGTCTATGACAGTGGCAAGCACGACGCTCTTGTGATTGTCTGTAACGACTTCAAGAACGACCTACTCGATACAGCTCTCCGATCTATGACGCAAGACTTCTATGTTATCGGTGTTAAAGCACCCGGCTTCGGTGACAACCGTGCCGAACTGTTGAAGGACTTCGCAGCCGTATGCGGCACTGAAGCTGTCGGTAACAACCTACCTCGCAAGGTAGATAGCCTAAGTGTTGCTGACCTTGGAACCTGTAAAGAATTGGTAATCACTCCGAACGAAACTGTAGTAACTGGTGGTAGTGACGTAAAGTCCTACATCAAAGACCTCGACGGCAAACTAAAGCTCGCTAAGAGTCAGTTTGACAAAGAGAAGATTGAAAAACGTATTGCACAACTCAATGCTAAGGTTGGTCAAATCCGTGTTGGTGGTAACACTGAAATGGAAGCGGAAGAACGCAAGTACCTTGTTGATGACGCCGTAGCAGCCACAGAAGCCGCCCTGAAGGACGGAATAGTGCCGGGTGGTGGAACTACCTATATTGAGCTTGCAAGGCGTCTGACGGGCTCTGACGACGGCACAGCACTATTGAAGGAAGCACTGGAACAGCCATTCCGTATTCTTATGCAGAACGCAGGAGAACGTGCCGGGCTTCGTCTCGAACAACTTAAAGAGTTTGGTAAAGGCTTTGACGTTATGGGTGACATGGAACTTGTGGACCTCAAGGAACACGGTGTCATTGATCCAGTCATGGTTATTCGCCAAGCTATCACTAACGCCACTTCGGTTGCAGGTTCAGTCCTAACCACTGGTGTACTGATCTGTAATAAAAAAGAAAAAGAAGATACGGAGCGTGACAATGACTAAAGGAGTCACTAATGAAAAACGAAAATACAGCGTCGGATATTTCTCAGCCTACTACAGAGGGCTGGAGTGTTTGCTCAACATGTGGGAGTCTATCAAAGAACAAGTCCCCGAAGCAACCCTCGATGTCTATTACGGTTGGGAGTCATGGGTCGCCCTACAGGGTGAGGATGATTTCTACGAGCGAATGGAACAACGGTTCGCTGAACTGGCTGACAAGGGTGTTACTGTACATGGCAGGGTTTCGCACGAAGAACTAGCCAAGGCTATGAAGCAGACTCAAGTATGGGCTTACCCTACTGAGTTTCCAGAAATTCACTGTATTACAGCACTAAAAGCACAAGAGGCTGGCTGTTATCCTGTTACGACCAACGTAGCAGCTTTAGCCGAAACTGTCCAGTGTGGAACACAGATTAAAACTCGTAAGATATACACAGATGAATACAAGCAGTCTAAATTTATAGAGGCGGTAGTATCCGCACTTCTTGAGGAAAAAACGGGCAAACCTGTGGATAACTCTGACTGGTCCGATGTTGCTAAGCAATGGGACGCAGTTATAAAGGAGAAACTATCATGATGGTAGGTGATCCAAGCAAACATGACACTAAATTCGATATGGAGAACTATGAAGAATTCTACGAACACCACAACTTTGAACCAATCCCAGAGAAACTCTGCACAACAGTCAACGAAGTCATCCCCCGTTTCGGGTGGGCTTTTGACAAGATTGAAGAACTGGAAGCTAAAACTCTCCTTGATCTTGGGTGTCTTGATGGTTCGTTCGCACTCACGATTGGACATCAACTCGGACTTACCGTCACTGGTGTTGATCTCACACAAGAAGGGATTGACATTGCCAAAGAACGAGCTACGACTTTCAACGTCAGAGCTGACTTCCATCAGGGGACTGTCGAAGAATGGCTTGCCAAGTTCGCCAAAGAAGGACGCAAGTTTGAAGTCATAACTTTCTTTGAGATTATTGAGCACGTTAAAGACGTTCAACTCTGTTTAAGCCTCATTGATAAAGTCTTAGCACCCGGCGGCTCGGTGCTAGTATCAACGCCTGATTTTGAGTCGCCTCTTTACGGTGCAGATGATGAAGTGAACAAGTGTCACATTCGACTCTACACCACCGCTGACGAAGACTACGAACGAGCAAACAAATTCGGAACTGTCCGAAAGGCTACCTCTATCACGAAGGAAATCGGTAAAGACCGTGTTCTCGAAATGGGAGTGTACTCTGAACTCATCAACGTACACTATAAATAGACTTGTCAATACTTGACTTTTCTGGTATAATGTGGATAAGATGACGCAGACTTAGTTTCTGACAAAAAAACACCCAACCTCGAAAACAAAAAAGGAATACTAATGACCAAAAAACAAGAGAAGAAAGCCTCTGTGTGGAAGCAACGATTTGAAAATCGTCAACAAAAGCTTCTAAAAATGCACGAAGACGCTCAAAAATACTATGACATCATGTATGCTGTGCAAAACACGACCAAGATCAGCCCTTGGAAATCTAAAGTATACGTTCCTGTCTTAGCAAGCAAAGCGTGGGACTTAATCTCTAGGATGTCAGACGTTGTTCCATTGTTCAACGTTAACATCAAGAACGAACTTGCCGAAGATACCGAGACGGATGAAAAAGGTGAAGAAGTCGTTAAGGGTATGAAACTTGCCGATGGCGTCTTAGAACGTCAACAGCGTATTGAAGCAAAACTCCACCACGATTACAAGTGTGGTGACGAGGAACCAATGAAGCTACGTGTCTTCGATCCACTTGTTGACGCAGTTGTAGCCGGAACTGGATTTGCTTATGCCCCTTGGACATTTGAGGAAAAGACATCCCGTGCACGTCAGTTTGACGAAGACGGTAACATGGACAACGAAAACGTAGTTGTCAAGACCACTCAAACAGGTCACAACGGCTTTGAGCCGATCAACTTCTATAACGTATTCCCTGCTGATGGACCAAGCTTCTTTAAGGTACCATACCTTATTGTCCGTGGTGAAAAACCACTAGTTGACATGGACGAGAATATATATTCTAATCTTGATAAAGTCAACACTAGCTTTAAATCTGATGACGCCACTCTCCTAAACCAATCACGTAACCGTGTTGTGAACGAGGAAGAAATTGAGCGTGATGAGTCAGTCGATATGGTTACTTATTACGAGTGTTACGAACGTACCGCTAAGGGTATCGAGCTTACAACGTATGCTGAAGGCGAAGCTGCCGACGGTAGCGAAGAAGCGAACTGGGTTGAAATCCGACCTACATCTGTCCCATATTGGCACGGCTTCTATCCTGTTGTTCCATTCTACTGCCGACGTAAGAGCTTTAGCCCATTCGGTGAGTCTCTATTTGAGAACAACCGTACACTGCAATCTGCTACCAACGACCTCTTTAATCACTACTTAGACAACTGGAACCTCTCTATCGAGTCTATGCTGATGTACGAAGACGGTACTCTGACCAATGACTTTATTATTGAGCCGGGTGGTGAGATCACATTTACTGGTGAACCGCCAAAGCAATTTAAGTTCCCTGAACCAAACCCTCAACAGCTATCACTTGTTATGGGTGTACTTGAGAAGGGTATCGAGAACGCTACGTTTAGTCAGTACGCAAGCGGTGTACCTAACAGTGCAAGCGATAAGACCCAAGGTACCGCCTACGGTGTCCGAACGATCACTGAAGCTGCTACTACTAAGATTGGCTTCTTCCGTGACAACTTCAAGCAATCTATGCGTGTGGTTGGTCAAATTTGGCTATCTAACTTACAGCAGTTCGCTGACGAACCATCTGAAATCCGCCGTGTTATTAACGGTAAAGAAGTACCTGATGTCGTTATGCCTAGCGACTACCAAGGTGAACTAGAGCTTGATATTGACGACGACTCGATGACGCCACTCTCTAAAGCAGAGAAGCGTGATATGAACAATGAGTTTGTGCAAAACATCCTCGGTCTACAACAAGCCGCTATTACGCAGTCTCAAATCTTCAAACAACCTGCCGACGTTCCACGTATTAACTTCCACGAAGTACTCGAAGACACCGCCGAACTCTACTCTAAGAAGGACTTTAACCGTTACCTCCTAGATAGCAAGGTGGAAATTCCACAAGAACAACCAGTCGATAACACCAAGGAATTGCTCAACTTTAACTACAAAGACGCACCACCTGATGTAAAGGCTCAGATTGAGGCAATGTATAACCTTCAACCTTCTGCCATGCACGACACTGATCTTGTAACGCAAGCTGCCGAGCACGGTACACGTCAGGCTACCGCAGAGAACCCACAACCACAAGTAACAACAGGAGAACCAAGTGCCGCAAACCAAGGAACGCCAACAGCTCCGGCAAGCTAAGCGTGTCGCTGAAGGCTACTATAGGAAACTCAACCGTCAAAAGCGTGTAGAGGTCCTAGAAAAGCTAGGTGGCAAGTGTGTCGAATGTGGCTTTTCAGACCATCGGGCACTACACGTAGATCACGTTAACAATGACGGTTACGAAGATCGTAAGAAGCTCAAGTCTGTATATCAAAGATACATGGCGGTCATGAATGACACAGAGAATAAATATCAACTATTATGTGCTAATTGTAACTTCATTAAGAAGTACGAGGTGTACATAGAAAAATATGGAGAAATTTAATGGACAACCGACAACGGGAACTGGAAGCCAGTAACCCTGAAACAGAAGAAATTGAAAAGCTTGAAGATCAGCTCCGTGAGGCTGTAGCCGCCGAGCAGTTCTTTGAGCAAGCCACAGGTAAGTTGTTCACGCAACTAGCCACGAAGAAGATCAACCTCATTATCAAGGAAATCACTTCCGACAAGTACCGCAAGGACATCACGGGCTACAACAACGCCCTTGCTGACCTCAATGCCTATAAGCACATGCTCAAGGCTATGCAGGTTGCCGGAAGCCCTCAACGCAAGGCTAAACTACGTCAGAAACTTGGTGAAGAAAACGATGACTAAGTACTCTGCTCAGTACGAGTGGAATAAACGTAACCCTGAGAAGACCAAGCTTGCCTATCGTCGTTGTATGCTCAAACGTCGCTACGGGATAACACTAGAGGAATATGAACAAATGTTCGCAGAACAGGACGGTAAGTGTGCAATATGTAAAGGAGTGTGTCTCACTGGTAGAAACCTTGCAGTAGATCACGACCATGACACAGGCAAAGTCCGTGGCTTACTATGCAGTAGGTGCAATCAGGGCATAGGTCAACTCCGAAATATAGCCATTTTACAGAGTGCAATAACCTATTTAAAAGAAAGTTCTTGACTTTATGGAAGAAACAAGTTATAATACAGATAACTCAAATGATGAAAATGTAGAGGTCGTAAAGATGGACGAACAACGTCCGGTCAACGATACAGAATGTAGGCACCCAAACCTCGTTCCTGACCCTACAGATACTATTGGTGAAGCAATTTACCACGGCTGTACAAATCTCGAATGTGGCGTAGGCTTCTATATTACTCCTAACACAAAATAAAAAACTTACGTAAGGCTTTTATAAGCTTACATGGAGACAACATGGACCCTAATGCAGGTAACAACGAAGCCGTTAATGACGGAATTTTCGCAGCAGTAGCTGAACAAAATCACGAAACATACGCTTCACGGGGACAACTCGACAAAGCCGCAACCGACCCAGCCGTAACAGGCGTAACAGGTGGTGGTACCCCAACAAAACAAAAAACACAAAAACCAACAGACTCTGACGAAGATGACGGTGCTTATGAAGGTGACAACGCCGCAGGACTCGATGAACAGGATTTTTCCCGAGAACCAGTTCCTAGCACGAATGAAGCCCAAGAAGAACAAACCACTGAAACGACAGACGCAACTTCACAAACAAATACAGAAACACAAACTGAAGCAGATGACTGGAAAGCTAGTCTTCCGGCTGATCCCGGTGAGTTCACATTAGAACCACCTAAACCAGATGAATTAGGTCAAATTGATCCTAAAGAGTATGGCGACTATATCAGGGCTCAGATACGGTACGAGAACAAAGTAGAGGAATACAACGCTAAGTTGATTACCGCAACGTTCGACACTGTAGAGAAGATTTTACCAGAGATCAAAGATGACCCAGCATTACAGGCTGCCATCCGCAACACTTACTACGGAACGCTTAACGCTGACGAAACTGTAAACGTAGCCAAATCGCTACGCCAAAGTCTCGACAAAGTTGCCAGTACCAATAAGAGTGCAGGTATCCAATCCGCTAAGACATCAATCTCTATTCAGAAAAATGCTGCTGTTGAAACAAAAGGGGCTACTCAGAAGAAATCTCCAGACTCGTCTAAATCTGATAACCTCACAAAACGTCTACAAAAGAACGATACAAGTGCCTTTGAGGAACTCATGGGTGGCTGGCTCGAAGACGGAAAAGTTTAAAAATTTAATTTTAGTTAACTAATCGGTGTTCGCCGAAGTTAAAAAATAAAAAGAAAAGGAAAAATAAAAATATGGCTGTAGGTGGATACGTATATACCTATCCTGACGTAGCACGACGTGAGTCACTGCTTGACGCTATGAACATGCTTGAACCAACTGATACTCAGTTGCTAAGCGGTATCATGCAGGGTCCAGCAAACAACACGCTGCACGAATGGACAATCGACACTCTTGAAGCAGTAGGCGACAACGCCCAAGCTGAAGGTGCCGACGCTCCTGCTGACGCTTCTAACGACCCAACCCGTCCTCAGAACGTCACTCAAATCCTTAGTAAAACTGCTAAGGTCACTGGTTCTGCAAACGCAGATAACCTCAAAAGGGTTTCTGGTAAGCGAATGAGCCGTGAGTTAGTTAAGAAAATGAAAGCACTTAAAAACGATACTGAGCTTGCCTTTGTTCGTGGAACAATCGCCTCTGGTGTTGCTTCTAACAGTGCCGCTTCTGCTCGTCGCCTTCGTGGTGTTAAGAGCTGGATCACGACTAACGCCTCTAACTACTCTGGTGTCTCTCTGACTGAAACTATCTTAAACGATATTTTTGAAGCTCAGTGGAACCAAGGTGCAAATGCTGACTCTGTTTACACTTCTATGAAGGGTAAGCGACGTATCTCTAGCTTTACTGCTGGTGCTACTAAGCAAGTTGACCTCAAGGACCGTCGTCTGATCCTTGCTGTAGACGTTTACCAATCAGACGCTGCTAAGATGGTGAAACTGTTCCCACACCGTCACGTGACTCGTTCAGGTGACTACGGAACGACTGCTACTCCTGGCTTTGACTTGCTATCGCTTGTTGAAGACACTTGGGGTGCTGCCTTTTACCGTCGTCCATTTACCAAAGACCTTGCTGAGACTGGTGACTTCACCGCTAAGCAACTTATCCAAGAAGTTACTCTTGAGTCTCGCAACCAGCTTGCAAACGCTCAAGGTACAGTATTCTTCTAAGATACCTTTGGTTCTTGCCTAGAGCCCCTTCGGGGGTTCAGGGGAGGAAAACAAATGGACTTAACGCCCGAACAACGACAAAAATACCTTAAAGCAATAGAAAAGATCGAGAACACGCCACGTCCAGAGAAATGGCGTCTCATCCGTAAGCTCACACTTGAGCTAAAGCCTTGGTATGCTCCACTGGAAACTGAACACTCAGAAGCCTGTAAAGAGCTCCGAACCAAGAATGAGAATAAATATGCGTCTAGCAAGTCTGGAACTATGCGTAACACGATGAAACTCTTTGGTCCTGTATATAACGCAATGACCAAGCTTGACCCTGAATTAGCGGTTGAAATGAGTGGACGCAACAAAGGTTTGGAAGAAAAAATTGGAAAGCAGTTATATGACGCTTTCCCTGAATATAGAATAGCAAGGCTTTACTAATGGCAACAATCAATCAATCAGACATTCTCACAACTCTCGCTTATCTGCTTGGAGAACGCTCAGTCAACGCAACGACCAGTGCTCCCCGTGCAGATTTTGTTCAACAGACCCTCGTAGAAGCATACCAAGCATATCCGTGGCGATTTGCCCGTGGTAATGCTACTCTTATCGTAACTGGCGGTATTGCAACTCTACCAACAAACTATGACGACTCACAGCCTACCCACGTTAAATTTAACAATGGCGTAGAGACTGAAATTGACCTCGTTGACCCTGATGACGCAGAAGACCTAGAAAACGGTGATCGTGCTGCTTGGATTGAAACAGTAGCCGATGATGTATTTGTAATCAAAACTAAAGACGCAGACGTAACAACTGCCTTAGTTCGATACCAGAAAAAACCACCAGTCCTAGACCAGAGTGGTACGATTGTTACACCATATCCTAATAAAATGACTATCGCTCTTGGTGCCCGGCGATACGTCAAGCTTGGGCAAAACCCAGACGCTGACATTTCTCAGGACGAGAAAATCTTCCAGAACAAACTTTCCCAAGACATTGCCTTCCAACAGGTGAACTCTCCTCGTAAACGTCGCAAAACTGCCCAAAGTCAAACAGGTTCAAATACTGGAGACTTCTAATGAGCCGTCGTAGTAATAACGAAATTCCGGCTAAGAAGGTCAAACCACCACAAAGGCTAGTGGTCATGAACCCATCAAAGGGACTAAATAACTTAGTCTCTCCTTCGCTTATTGACAATAAAGAGTTCTCCGACATGCAGAACATGGAGTACGACGAAGGCGGTGTTATCCGCAAACGTGCTGGATATGTAGCCGCTGGAAACTCCTTAGCTGCTGCTAGGGGTCTTGGAACATTCTCTACCGAGTCATCTAACTACATGGTGACTATTGATGGTACACAGCTTAAATATCGTACTTCTGGTAACTGGTCAACTGCTACAGGTGATACCTTCACCGCCGCAAAGGACACCGACTTTACACAAGCCCGACTTAAACTATTTATATGGAATGGTACAGATGGTGGTGCATACTTCGACGGATCAGCCGTCACACGACCCGGAACAATGCCAAAAGCTAAATTCTCTGTCTATTATCAGAACAAGCACATTGCCGCAGGTGTTGACGGACAACCATCACGTCTGTTTATTTCTAACCTTACAAATGCCGCTGACTTTACTGTAACAACGGGTGGTACACAACCACAGCCTGACTCTACAAACGATACCGAAAACGGAAACCCTAACGTACCGGGTGCTACTGTATTCGCCGGAACACCAGCCCTCACAGAAGCTAACGTACTTGACATCCGTAAAAATGATGGTGATAAGATTACTGCACTAGGTGTATTCCAAGATGTACTTATCGTATTTAAAGAACGCTCGATCTTCCAAGTAACCTTTGACAGTTCGGGAAACCCTACTGTAACCCCTGTTACTTACGCTACTGGCTGTGTCTCGCACAAGTCTGTTGTGAACATCGAAAACGACATTAGCTTTATGAGCCGTGAAGGGCACCGTGTACTTGGTAACGAACCTCAATTCTTTACCGCCATTCGTACACAGGTTCTGTCTATCCGTATTCAGCCGTCAATGGACGCAATTAACAAACAGTATTTCAGCCGATGTAACGGTGTGTACTTTGATAACAAATACATTCTTGCCTATCCAGTGGGTAGTTCAACAATTAGTAAGACAATGACGTATGATCGTCGTTTCCAAGCCTACTCACTATGGACCAACTTCAATGCACAGGATATGGTTCGTTATATTGATAGCCAAAACAACGAAGACCTTTACTTCCTAGATGATGGTGGTACACAGGTCTATAAGCGTGTTGCAGGTACTTACAACGACAACGGTGCTGCTATCGAAGCATACATTGTCTCAAAGGCTCAAGACCTCGGAAACCCTGACATTACTAAATTCTGGGTAGACCTTCGTCTTATCTTCCGCCGACTGTCTGGACAAATAACCTTTACAGTTTACCAAGATGATGGTGTAACTGTGGGAACTGCCGTGATCGGTACTATCTCCTCAAGGGGTATGGGTCTTAACATGCTTGGTACCGTAGTACTTGGTCTTGATGGTGAAGCACCATCTACTACCACTACTGCTTCATTCATTGATAACCCTCAGTCTATCGGTCTTAACCTAGATAGTCGTACCATAAAATACAAAATTTACAATAACCGTGTGGATGAAAACTTCGTCCTCCTTGGTACTATTTATGCTTACTATCCTAAATCACACTACGTATTCGACTCTAGTGCTAAAATTTACCTCTAGACTTTTTACGAGTTTTGTGATACAATATATGAAAACAATGCGTCTTAAATGAAACTAACACTCAGAAAATAAAAAAAGGAATAAACTAAACATGTTTCCAAGTTATATGCTCCAAGGAGGTTCGTCTAGCCTTCTTCAGGGTGGTGGCTCTGGCGGTTCAATCCAAGGTAGCTCTCCAACTATTCAAGGCTCAAGCCCTAATCTACAACCTACAGTCAACCCACAGAATGGACAAAATCTATCATTAGGCGGTGGTGCTGCACCACAAGGTTTGGTAAACACTGCTCCTGCTGTTGACCCTGCTGCTGTTGCTGCTGCTCAGGCTGCCGCCGCACAAGCCGCTAAAGTACGCTCCCTCCGTGGTGAAGTTACTAATATCGCAAACTCTATTAAAGACATCTTCAACAGCCGTTACGGTCTAGTTGACGCTGGTGCACAAGAACAGACTGGAAAGCTTAACCAACGCTTCGGTACTGAAAGTGGTGACATCTCTACACAGGTAGAGGGTGAAAACCAGAAACTTGGTGCCGCTCACGCTGCTGGTGGTAGCTTTGATAGCTCTTACCGTGGTAACAACCAAGATACTGTTACGACCGCTGGTAACAACCAAATCCGTGACCTTGGTACTGAATTACAAGATAACCTCGCTAAAATCGCTTCATGGGTTGCTACTCAAAAAGGTGGCTTTGAAGCTGAGAAATCAGGTATGGACTCAATCGTTGGTCGTCTTGGTGAAACTGAAGATGTTGGTGAACTTACTAGCCTTCGCTCACAACTTGACGCACGTATTGCCCAACTCCGTGGTGGACAAGCTGAATACAACACGAACGCTCAAAACAAGGGTGCTCTTGAAGGTATTGCTCCAGCTAGTCAACGTACACAACAACTTAAAACTACTCTTAGCCAAATCGTTGCAGGTAATGCCGATCCTAAGATGAAGACTGCTATTGCTGGACAACTCATCCAGAGTGCAGGTCTGAGCCCAGAAGACGCACAATCACTACTTAGTGGTGTTAACTCAGAAATCCAGAAACAAGCAGAAACCACAGCCTAAAGGAGGCTCAAATGGACTTGAACGATCCACGACGCCGACTACAGGTGCTTAACAATGCAAGCCCTAGTATTCGGATTGCTTCACAGCCACAACAAAAACTGACTGTAGCAAAAGCCCCAACACAACCTCAACCGCAAATAAGTATTGCCCAGCCGAAGCAGTACAATATTGCTGTACCTAAAGCTCCTGCACCTACTCAACAAGTACCTCAGTATACAAACAAGTTCAAGGGTTTGACTAGCCAAGGTACTGAAACCAAGAGGCTTTTTGGTCTTGATGTAGGTCAATTCATGGGTGACTTCGGTAAGGTTACTAAAATATCTGCCGGACGTGACTACGAGTCGAACGCTGACGATTTCATTAAAAGCTATGACGGCTTGAATGATGACGTTCGACGTATCTATGTTAACGATGTGATTAAAAAGGCTAAAGAAGGCGATCAGGTCGCACTCAACACTGCCAAGGTTCTTAATGATAAGGGCAAGCTTGGTGGTACATTTAGCGACTTCCTAGAGGCTGCAAACAACAAAGCCTTTGGTTGGACTATGAACGCTGCCAACTTTGGTAAGCAAAAAGACGTACAAGAACAACTAGACAACTTCACTGCTGGACAGATTGGTAAAGAATTTGACCCAATCACTGTAGGTACCGACATAGGTCTTACTATCGCTGGTGGTGCAGGTGCTGCTAAGCTCGTATCTAAAATCCCTACTGCTGCTCGTATTATAAAAGCAGGTGGTGTGGGTGCAAAAGTTATACCATTCCTAGCCAACTCAGTCGGTGGTGGTCTTACCCAAGAAGTGATAAGCAAAGCACGGGGTCGTGACACTAGTTTTGCTCAAGATATGGTTGCTGGTACTGCTATTGACGTAGGTGCAAATTTATTGTTTAAGGGTGCTGGTAAATTTGTAAGCCTGTTCCGAAACGGTGAGAAGTCTGCTAGTATTGTTGACGATATTCTTAAAGAGGCTGATCCTTCAAAGATTAAAGAGGTTATGAAAGTTGATGATAACCTCGCTAACTACCTTGCGAATGAAACTAATCCTGATGCTGTGCGTGAAGTTCTTAAATCTCTCGAACTCGACCCAAACATACAGCTACCAGATGCAGTACGCAAACGCCTTAAAGAAGAAGGCATTTCTGCTGTCCGTAAGAAAGACAACCAATATGGTGCAGAATATGACCCCAACGACTCATCTATAAACTTCAAAGATCAGTCATTCGCTACTGACGCTAACACATATCACGAACTTGGACACCACATCTTCAAGAATAAGCTTACCCCAGAGGAACAAGCACTGTTCAAGGGTACTGGTGAAGCAAGTCAAAAGGCTGCTGGTCGTGAGGGCTATACTCCTGCTGATGTGAATAGCGAAGACTTCTCTGACTACATGCAAAAAGCTCTCACGGGGCGTATTAAAGAGGTTCCAGAAGAACTCCGTCCCGTTATTGCTAAATATGCTAAGACTGCCGCCAACGAAGCCGAAGACCTCGGTATTGCTGGTGCAAAAGCAGTAGACGCACCTACAACAGATTTCAAGCCAAAAGTCAACTCACAAGTAGGTAAGACAGCAAACTACCTAGATACAAATACTTCACAACAGGTATTGAATAAAACTATACAGCCTAAGTCAGAACTATGGAGCAGGTGGTTTAAGCAGTCAGACTATAAAGCACTCCCAGAAATAGAACAAGACATACTCAATAATCCACAGATTAAAGATGCTGGCACAAGCCGTATGTATGACTATTACAAAGAGATGTTCGGTGAGAATATGACTTACGACGAGTTTTTAAATAAAGACATAAATTTGTATAGAGGCGGTAACACCTCTAATTCCGCAAAAAATAGGATGAACTCCTATTCATTACTTGAACGCAAAGCAAAAAGGTTTGGTGATGTAAGCTCTGTTACCGTTAAGCCAAAAGATACCTATGGTATGCTCGGAGATTTCAGCGAAGGAGAAGTATTTGTACCTGCAAAATCACAAGCTAAATCTGCTGTTCCAACGCCGGAACAAGCCGTTGGTGATGTGTCCAAGGCTCAAACTGGTGTTTCTGACGCTGCACCTGATGGCTCCGTAAAAACGACCTCACCAGAAGACGCAGGAACGACTTTTACTAACCAACTCGATACTTCTACCGAAAACGGTGCAAGTGCTCTTAAAACGGCTCCTAGCCCTACTCTGGGCGTTTCTCCACAACGTGCCGAAGAAATTGTACCAAATGCCGATGATGAGACTAAACGGGCTGTTCAGGAAGTACTTGACAACCTAAATGGTGCTCAAAAGAACTTTGATGACGCTGCTAAAATCCGAACCCAACAAAAAGCTGCCCGTATCAGCCAAGCTAACGGTGCCTTTGAAAGTGCAGGTGGTGGTGAAGCAGGTTTCCGTGCTAAACTCGGTGCTCTAAAAGGCAAATATGCTGAGTCTGGCTTTAACCCAATTACCGCTTCTGAAAGTACACAGAACACTATCCTAAATGATATTGAAAGCTCAAGCCTCCGATCATTCGAGAAATTGAACCTCCAGAACGCTATGCGTAAAATCTGGGGTGCTACTGAAGGCAAACCTACACCGGGCGAAATTAACATGATCCGTAAATACTTCGGTCCAGAAGATGGCGAACAAATGGCTAAGGCTATTGAAGACGCAGTTGCAGAAGACCCTAAAACATGGCGTGATAAGATTGTTGATATTGCTGGTATCCCACGTGCTGCTATGGCAAGCTTCGACTTCTCTATGGGACTCCGACAGGGTGGACAGGTTGCTGTTCGTAACTTCCCTGATTGGGTAAACGCAAACAAAGAGTCGATTAAATACGTTAAAAACGCTGACTACTTCAAGTCTGAAATGAAGCGTATTGCTGACGATGACGCTTACGAGACTATTGTTGACAAGCTTGGTGTCCGACTTCCAGCCGTTGAAGGTAACTCCGACGAAATCATGGCAAGTGCACACATACTTGAAAAAGTACCTGTATATGGTAGGGGTATTGAAGCCTCTGACCGTGCTTACTCTGGTGGTCTTACGAAACTCCGTTACAACATTGCTAAGAAATGGATTGACTCACTTGGTGGTCCAGACGAAGCACTGAAGAACCTGTCTGAAAAAGACCTACAGGACATTGGTGAGGTTATTAACACCTCTACTGGTTCAGGTGGTAAAAAGGGTGGATTTACTGAAAAGAACATGCAGACACTGGCAACAACCCTATTTGCACCTCGTCTGTGGGCTTCTCGCTTAAATGCTATTAACCCAGCTTACTACGCTCGTTTATCTCCTATCGCTCGACGTAGGGCTATCGAGAACATTGCTTCATTCATGGCTGCCGCTGGCGTAGTCGTGGGACTCGCTGACGCCGCTGGTGCTGAAGTAGAAATGGACCCTCGCAGTTCTGACTTCATGAAGATCAAGGTGGGTAACACTCGCTTTGACATCTTCGGTGGTCTACAGCAGAACGTCGTATTCTTCTCTCGTATGGTAACAGGTGAAAAGAAAAACTCATCTACTGGTGAAATCCAGACAATGGGTGAAGGCTTCGGTCAACCTAACCGCCTTGACTTATCACAAGATATGTTTCAAAACAAGTTAAACCCTCTCCTTGGGTATGCTGCTCGTATGTTGCAATCTAGTGAAGGTGATACTGGCAACCCTAATGACCGCAAAGACCGCTTCGGGGAAGACATCAACGTAGCACAGGAAACTGGCAAACTGGTTACTCCACTTGGTATCCAAGGTCTTGTAGATACTTACAATGACACGGGTGATGTAGGTAAATCGGTTGCTATGAACGTACCAAACTTCTTCGGTATTGGTACACAGACATACGGTGAAACCCCTACTAAAGACCAAAAGACTGACTCCAACGGTAAGATCGCCTTTGGTGGCAAAATCCAAGACAACATGGTTACTGATAACGAAGGTAACGTAATGATGGATGAGAAAAACCGTCCTATCAAGGTTAAATTCGACAAAGACGCTTCTGAAATAGAGAAGAAGGCTGCACTGAAAAAGGCTCAAAATGAAGCCTATACAAAGAAAGCTAAGTCTCTCCTGTCTCAAGAAGACCAAGATATTTACGCAATGGGTCAAGCTGACCCTAACTCACTTGATGAGGCTCAAAAAGATAAGTTTGACCAAGTTAAAAAGTGGGTATCTGACTACGGTAAATCTGTTGACGTTCCTAAGAGTGTCAAATCTGACGCCGCTAAGAACTTCTACGCTAAGTACAACACTATGACCAAGAAGGATCAAGAAAACTGGCTGAAAGAGGCTCCAGACGATAACGCTAAGACGGTAACTGCCGAACTTAATAAACAGCGTGTCGCCGGACTCCCTGAATACAAGCCTTCTAACTACCTATCTAAGGAATACGCAGAGTACGAAAAAGACCTGCTCGAACACCCAGAATACACCAATATCGACAAACAAAACAAAGCTAAAGCCTTCCAGAGTAAAGCATACAAATACAACTACTCTGAAGACCAACGAGACATCTTCAACGAAGGTGGTAGCTCGGACCTCAAGACACTCATTGACGATGGTCAAATCAGCAAAGCAGACCTTGACGAAGCTATTAAGCTCGACAACGAACTATATGCTTCTGGCTTAACTGGATCACTCAAGTTTTCTAAGAAATTCCGTAATACCTATGGATACGGCTCACCTGCAACAGGTAGCGGTGGCTCCGGCGGCGGTTCTGGTGGATCGGGAAGTGGTGGCACTAAAAAAGCCTACCTATCCGCTTATGTCACCAACAGTACGGAAGGTTCTAAGAAAGAGTCTCCACAGTTCTCTAGCAAGCGTCGTACACAAGGTATCAGCTTTAAGGATGTAAGCACACCAAAGAAATCTAACAGCAAAAAAGTGACTATCAATTTATAACGAAATATGTTATAATAGAGATAATCCAAAAGGACAAAAACAAAAATGGCAACTCGACTCAATCCCTCTAACTTCGGTTATCAGAACTTCTATTCATCTACGCTAACGGGTGATATTACTTCTGGTACCCTGATAATCGGACTGGCGACAGTTCCAACCCCTACATCTGGTATCTTAATTATAGAACCAGACTCAACATCAAACCGTGAGGTTATTGTATACACCTCGAAGGGTGCTTCGACAATCACCTGTCCTTCTGATGGTCGTGGATACTCTGGCACTACCCCTGCTCACCACTTGACTGGTTCAACTGTAATTATGGCACCTGTAGATAAATGGTTTACTGCTCTAGCAAGTGGTGAGCTTTCTACAGACCCACTTCGTACTGAGATTTTCTTCGATCACATTAACTCTGGTATGGTATGGAGTGGCGACGCTTACGCCTCAACACGTAACGCCTCTATGACTTCTGGTGTGGTATATATCAACGGTAGGCGACTCACTGCTGCCGCTGTATCTGCACGATCATTTACTGCCTCAAAAGATACCTACATAGACGCCTCAGACAACGGTGATGGAACCGCCCTTCTGACATACACGGAAGTAGCGAATAACGCTGCAAGCCCTGCTCTGGCTGCTAACAATGTCCGTATCGGTATCATTGTCACTGGTGCCTCTAACATTGCCGCCGCCGGATCAGTGAACCAAGGTCAGGAAGACAAGGTGCTCCCGATTGCTTCATCTAGTCCTTACGCTGTTACTGACTCACTCGGTAATCTTATATGCCCACGAGATCCATTTAGGAAAGTACTTGGCTACCGTAGGATTATGGCAACGCAGACTATTGGTGTAACTGCTACAACAGATTTAACTGGTCTTAGTGCCCCATTCATCGTGCCTGATGGACGTAAAGTAAACGTAACTGCATATATCCCTTATGCGACGACTGGTGCTGCCAATAACGCAGTCAGTCTACGTATCCAAGAGGGTGCTACACTGCTGTGTGCTAACAGGAACAACGTCGATTTAGGTAAAACTATTGGACCGCTTGAGGTTGACTCCGTTATAACACCGACTGCCGGTTTACACACATACAAACTTACCATTGCACAGGATGTTGCGGCTGGAGCTGACTATCTTATGGCTTCTACATTCCCGGGCTTTATTCTGGTTGAGCTCGCATAATGGACCCAATCGCAATAATCGGTTATGTATCACTGGCTGTAGGTTCCATCCTAGCTCTATTTTCACGTATACCAAAACAGACAATTACCAACTACGAACAACTCTCAGTCGCACAGGAGAAACGTATCGCTGCCCTCGAAGAACAAAGTAAGATCGACCACAAAAATCACCTTGAAAACATTAAAGCTATTGCTGACCTACAGGGTCAAATTAAGGTCTATAAAGAACTGCCACTACAGCAAATGGCGAAGGCTATGCAAGACATTAGCGAAGGGAACAAAGCCATTGCCGAAAGCAACCGCCAAATCCTATTAAGTCTTCAGAGTTCAGCAATAATTGCCTCAGAAGGCCGATCAACTCTACTCCACCCTACCCAAGTCGTTGAAAAACAAACAGTGGAAACACAAGTAATTAAGAACAAAAAGTAACGGAGAAATAAATATGAGCACATTACAAAATATAACTGGCTTTTATCAAGCCCACTGGAGTAATTATACTGCTGGTCGAGTCCGTCCAATTCGGACCTTCACGGTACACCACTCTGCTGGTTTTGAGGAAACCCTACGTTACCTCTGGGCTAACCCGGACCGTAACGCTTCGAGTACCTTCTACGTAAGTGGTTCTGTTCGTGAACAGTATGTACATATCGAGGATACCCCTTGGACTAATGGTAACTTTGGTAGCAACAGCGAAAGTCTAACCGTAGAGGTCCGTGGTGACTGGCGTAACGGTTATTACGATCAGGCTACGCTTGATAACCTCGCAGAAGTCATGTACCAGTCCCTGAAGCTCTATCCTAACCTGTCTCTCATCTATCACCAAGACGTGTCTGATGGTACTACGCTGTGTCCTGCCGATCTAAAACTAAAAGAATACGCACTGCAACAATGGAATAAGGCTAAAAACCGTATTGCCGTTGAAAACCAAGCTGCCCAGCAACCTGCCGGACTTCGTGTCGATATTCCAGATAAGAAAGTTATCGTTATTCGTGATACAAACCTCTGGGACATGAGCTTCACAAGCTTCGCTAACGCTAAAGCCGTTAAAGCCCTTCCTAAAGGTACTGTTATTGACGTGGCTGGTGTTTATGACCACCCACTGAGTAATACCGACTATTACCTGTCTAACTATTCGTGGAACAACGGCATTAACAATGGTATTAACCGTGCAGACTGTGAAGACTATGAGTTTGAAGTTATCACAACTCCAGACCCAGTTACTCACCCTAGCGAACCTACCCCGGACGCACCTAAAGAGGGCTCTGGAACAGTTGATCCAGTACCTGTTGATCCTGAAGGAAACCCACTTGAAAAGCGTATTACTGCCCTAGAAGCATTAGTACAAAAGATTGTAGACTTCCTGTCAAGTATTTTCACTAACTTTAAAAAATAAGGAAAATAATATGAACCGAAATTTACGTGATATTGCCGTAAGGTTTGTCAAAACTGCATTATTTACCGCCGGGGGTGTACTCCTTGGTGTTGCTGTTGGTGTACCTGTAACTCTACAAGTACTCTTAGCTGCTGTCGTAATAGGTGTCGTAGGTGGTGTTGTAGCCGCTGGACAGAACTTACTTGGTGTTGTACCTGAAAGTATACCTGCAAGGGCTGCACAGACGTTTGTACAGGCATTTGGTGCCTTTATAATCGTATCTGGCTATGCTCTATCGGGTGGACTGATTGTAGCCGCTTTTTCAGCCGCTATATCAGCAACTGTCAACTTCATCAAATCGACTAGCTAGACACTATATCTAGCGTTCCTGAGAGGGGTGGCTAACGCTACTCCTCTTGACTTTTAAGCACAAGTGTGATACCCTACAACTAGCATAAAAACATGAAAAATGCAAAAAGAAAAGAGAAAACTCCCAATGGCGAAACAAAAAGCTAAGGTCTTGATATTCGATATTGAGACATCACCCAACCTATCATATACATGGGGCAAGTGGCAACAAGACGTTATCAAATTTCAGAGTGAGTGGGAAATGCTTTCCTTCTCCTACAAGTGGCTAGGTGATCGCAAGATCGTAGCTGTAGGGCGTGATAAATTCACCGAAGAAGCACTCGTATTACGACTCCGACAACTGTTCGACGAAGCAGACGTCATTATCGCACACAATGGCAACTCATTTGACATAAAGATGTGTAACGCCAAGTTCATTGAATTTAACCTTGACCCACCATCACCATTCAAGTCAATCGACACCAAGCTAGTAGCGAAACGATACTTCCGCTTCAACTCTAATAAGCTGGATGATCTAGGTAACATACTCGGTCTGGGTCGTAAGATACAAACAGGTGGCTTTGACCTATGGCTAGGCTGTATGTCCGGCGATAAGCAAGCATGGAAGAAGATGTTAGCGTATAACAAACAGGACGTTATTCTATTAGAGAAAATCTATCTCAAAATGCGTCCGTGGATTGCTAATCACCCAAGCATGAATATCTATGAAGGTAAGCCTGACGCTTGTCCTAAGTGTGCTGGTGGTCCTCTACACAAGCGTGGAACAATCCACACTACTAAGGTTGGTACTGTCCAACGCTACCAGTGTCAAAACTGTGGTGGATGGTCACAGGCTCGTACAGGTCAGAGAAGTAACGTCTCCTTCGTAAATTAGTCTTGACTTTTCATACTGCTTGTGCTACACTGCAACTAGTCCAGTTCGTACCTTCCTCAAGTCTCTTTAACAAACAAAAACCCTCCCAAAACTCCCTCACACATTCTTGGGCTCCTCGCAGTCTCAAGCTAATCTCTCCGCTTTCTTAGTACGCTATAGCTGGCAGCCGAAAAGAAGCAAAACAAAAACAAACACTTAACAAAATAAAAGTGCCCACCCTGCCATATTGGTGGGGTGGTTTTGGTTTAAGATGAAACAAAAATATACCTGTAATACCTGTTTGCAACCAAAAGAGTTGCACGAACTCCGACTCAAGAAGAACGGTACTATTAAGGAAAGCATTTGCAAGCCTTGCCGGATAGCCAATATACGAGCTTATGAGATCAAGAAGCGTCCGTACTACCTACAGAAGAAGTCTCATTGTGAACGCTGTGGATTTACTGGTCATCCATGTCAACTGGACGTAG
>WBZP01000519.1_pt1 | contig 26906 bp, 26 predicted proteins | sample 5204301 | NCBI WGS metagenome assembly WBZP01 (sample SAMN12412401, study PRJNA552823) | activated sludge metagenome | isolation source: activated sludge from nitrification reactor of wastewater treatment plant... | place: USA: Pennsylvania | collected 2017 | reverse complement strand
CATCTTCCAATTCGATATAGGCGCGTCCATCATATAATGTTTTACCTACAGCTTTTGCTACATTTAGCTCTCTATAAATACCAACAATTCTTACGATTTTGCCTGCATTTAGTTTGATCTGTTCTGTTCTGGTAATAGTCATAATTTCATCAGACTTCATATGTAAAAAAAATATCCCAGCCTATATAGAACAAAGCAGGCAGCATTATCGCCGGAAACAGGAATTTCCATTCCTTGTAGTAAGCCACTTTCTTGTCAAAACTGAGCGCCAGCGGACCTGCAAAGGATGCCAGCAGTATGAGGAAATATGTGTAATGGCTGTTCAAAAAAATCGGGTAGTATTAAACGTTAGCTGTAGCCGACTGGTTATTGGAAGGGTGCTGATGCATGCGCTTTTTATCTTCCCTTACTTTGTCCCAGTATTTCTTGTTCACCCACAGCATGCCGAAGCTTTCGCCCTCTTCCTTGTCGAGGTGCTTATGGTGCATTTTATGCGCCCACCTCAACGCCCTTACATAGGTGTTATTGCTACGGCTGAACCATTTGAACCGCTGGTGAATGATCACTTCATGCACCAGGAAATAGGCGATGCCATACAGGGTGAAACCGGCTCCGATGGAAATCATCCAGTACATGCTGTATATAACGCCAAACATGATGAGCAGCCAGCTTGGGATAGCGAATATCAGGAAATAGAAATCGTTCTTTTCAAACACACCAGGGCCTTTCTGGTGATGGTCTTTGTGCAGGTACCAGCCGAAACCGTGCATTACATAACGGTGCAGCCACCAGGTAAACCCTTCCATAAGCATAAAGGTGGCCAATGTGATTGCTATGTAAAGTATCCAGTTCATTTATAATATATGAGTAAGAGATTAATCCAGGAATGTTCGTAACAGCAAAAAGAACATAACCTGTATCAGCAGCAAATTTACAGCGAAATTATTACGCTTTTCAAATTTAGCGTAATGAAAAAGGAGCAGCAGCAAAATGCTTACTGCAAACCAGCACACATAGTTGAAAAACGGTATGGAACCGTCTCCCAGCCATTGCCAGTAATTCAGTTTTACAGCAACAGGTTCCATGAGCCAGTCGAATACAACGGCCAGGGTGGCTCCGTCAACAACAACGGAAAGCGCTTTCAGGGTTTTTGCTTTCGGTTCCGAGCCTGCGGGTAACCTGCTGATCAGTTTCATCAGCAGGGTATTTACAGAGATCCCGCAGCAATAAATCACAATAAACCAGTTGATCCCGATCAACAGCGGCACTTCCTTAAACCGCAGGCCAAGCGCTTCCCCATACCGGTAATTTCCAAAAAGCAGGGATGTGTTAACACCAATCACTTCCACTGCCACCCCCACAACAAAACAACTGCCCACGAAAATCCAGAACCAGCCGTTGCGGCCGAATTGGGTCCACAACAGCAGCAAAAAAGACAGTACCAGGTTATACGGCGTGGTGCGGATAAAGAATTCACGGTCAAAAAAAAGGATTCCTAACAAACCGATGGTATGAAAGAATGCGGCGATGGCGGTGGCTGCCTGGTATTTGTTGATTGATTGCATCACCGGCTGTTTTTTCTGCTTAGGTAATCATCCATTATCGGGAATGCAATCGTGAACCAGATGCTGTAAATGCCGGGATTTGATTGCAGCGATTCCCTGATCTCACGCACCGGTTTAAAGCAATAATCACTCACTTCATCCATATCCGGGTGAACGGGGCCATCGTAACTGCCTATAAATACATGATCAAATTCATATTCGGAGAGGCCATTATCAAATGTTGCCCGGTAGGTGAAATCGAAGGCTTTATCAAGGGCTGTGCTGATTCCCATCTCCTGGTGCAGCCTGACCTGTGCCGCTTTCAGCGTATTTTCGCCGGGGCGTGGGTGGCTGCAACAGGTGTTGGACCACAGGCCGCCGCTGTGGTATTTGCCGGCTGCTCTTTTCTGCAACAGCAGTTCGCCCTTACTGTTAAAAATGAACACGCTGAAAGCACGGTGCAGAACCGCTTTCCGATGAGCTTCCAGTTTTTCCATTACGCCCACCGGCTCATCTTTCTCATCAACCAAAATAACATTCATAGTTGAATTTGCCTTTAGAATAAGTTGAACTGGTTGCGCAAACCGGCCTTGGCCACAATAAACGTCTTGCCATAATTGGGTATGCGTATCCGTTGTTCCAGGATGCTGTCGGGTGTTTTCTTTTTTATCTTATTGAACAGGGAGAGATAATATTTATATGCCACATATACCCCGAACCTGGCTTTAACGGGGAGCATCAATATGCCGTCGTATGCATGTTTAAAATCGAGCGAGATATCCTCTTCAATCTGTTTTTTCATGGTTGTGGTGAAATTGGTAAAATCCACTTCCGGGAAATACGACCTGTTCAGTTGCTGGTAATCGGCTTTCACATCACGGAGGAAATTCACTTTCTGGAATGCCGCTCCCAGGGCCTGTGCCGACGGCTTCAGCTTATCATAGAGTTCCTGGTTGCCTTCGCAAAAAACATACAGGCACATCAAACCAACCACTTCAGCACTTCCGTAAATATATTCTTTGTAACCGCTGCTGTTATAAGCCGTTTTGCTGAGGTCCATTTCCATACTGTTGAAAAAAGCCTCTATCAGGTTGTGGCTGATATTGTATTCGCGTACCGTTTTCTGAAAACTATGCAGTATCGGGTTAAGGCTGATACCCCGGTGTATGGAAGCGTAGGTTTCTTTCTTGAACTCCGTAAGCAGTTCCTCCTTGTTATAAGCATGAAAGGTGTCAACGATCTCGTCGGCAAAACGCACAAACCCGTAAATATTGTAGATAGGCGTGCGCAGGTCGGCATGAAGCAGGCGTATGGCGCTGCTGAATGAAGTGCTGTATTTCTCGGTGGCAGCCTTGCTGCAGTATTCACTCAGTTCATGAAAAATTCCGATCATTTCCTCAAGCTTAATTAGTTATCAGTTTACTTCGTTTAACGGTTTCTGTTATTCATGCGCATTTCATGCTATCGCAAAATCCTTCAACACCTCGCCGGCTACCACTTCGCCGCTGATCAGGCTGGGTGGCACTCCCGGGCCGGGAACCGTTAGCTGCCCGGTGTAAAATAGGTTTTTTATTTTAATACTCCTGCAGGATGGCTTGAAAATGGCCGTTTGCATCAGCGTATTGGCCAAACCATACGCATTACCCCTGAAAGAGTTATAGTCTTCTGCAAAATTACTTACAGAATAGCTTTTTTTATAAATAATTGAGTTTTTTACCTGTTGCCCGGTTTTTTGTTCAAACCTGGTAAGTATCATGTCGAGGTATTTATCCCTCAGGGTTTCGGTATCGGCTTCCAGCCCGGAAGCCACCGGTACGAGTAACACGACGTTCTCACAACCTTCCGGCGCAACGGTTGGATCGGTGATGGATGAAACGGAAACATAGAAAAGCGGGTCAACCGGCCATTTCCGGGTTGTATAGATTTCCCTGCCATGCACATCAAAATCCGCATCAAAGAACAGGCAATGGTGCGTAAGCCCTTCCAGTTTCCGGTTAAGCCCGATGTAATACATCAGGCAACTGGGGGCCATCACCCGCTTGTTCCAGTATCCGGCTGAATAAGACCTTAGAGATGCCGGTAAAAGCGATGTTTCCACATGATGATAATCGGCAGAAGCAATTACGGCATCTGCCGTATATGTTTCGGTTCCGTTTACAACAACGCCGGTAGCCCTGTTTCCGCTGGTATTGATTGCCGTTACATTGCTTTCAAAAATAAATTTCACTCCCAGTTCCTTCGCAAGCCTGTACATGCCATCCACCACTTCGTACATGCCTTTCCGGGGATACCAGGTTCCCAGTTTAATATCCGCATAATTCATTAGGCTGTATAATGCCGGCGTATCCTGCGGCAGGGCTCCCAGGAACAATACGGGAAACTCCATCAGTTGCTGCAGTTTGCTGTTTTTGAAAAACCGGCTGATATGTTTTTTCATGGAAGTGAAAACATCCAGTTTAAAAACACCTTTTGCCAGTTCCCAGCTCAGGAATTCCCTGAATGACAACCCCGGCTTATGAACCAGCTTGTGAATGCCCACTTCATATTTGTAAGCCGCTTCTTCCAGGAAAGCATCCAGCTTTGCCGCACTCCCTTTTTCTATCTGTTCAAATGCAGCTCTGAGTTCGTTATATGCAGCGGGTATGTTGGTAAACCCATCCTGCCAGTAAACCCTGTAGGAAGGGTCTAACCTGACCAGTTCATAGTAATCGGAGGTTTTTTTCCCAAAACAATTAAAGTATCTTTCAAACACTTCCGGCATCCAGTACCAGCTTGGCCCCATGTCAAATGTGAACCCTTCTGCCACCAGTTTTCTTGCCCGGCCACCAGGCATATCATGTTTTTCTAGCACTGTTACATCCCAGCCCGCTTTTGCCATGAAGGCGGCAGCAGACAAGCCCGAAAAACCGCTTCCTATGATTACTATTTTTTTCACAGATGCAAAAGTAATGGTATTGGATGTACAGGGGCCAACAATATCGCTTAAAACCTGCTCAGTTGCTCTTTCAGCAGTTTACGTGCAAAATGTATCCTGCTCTTGATGGTACCCAGCGGTTCATTCAGGTGTTCGGCTATCTCATTATACTTGTACCCTTCAAAATACATTACAAAAGGGTTCCTGAATATATCCGGCAATTTCCCGATTGCCTGTTGTATGTCTTTCAAAGAGAGGCCTGTTTCAGCATTGTTAGCAACGGCATGTTGGTTATAGTTGATCAGGAAATCGTTGGCGGTATGATCAAAAACGGTATTCTGCCTTGACTTTTTCCGGTAATCGTTGATGAAAATATTACGCATGATGGTGAATAACCATGCTTTGATATTGGTACCGGCATGGTATTTATCATGGTTAGACAAGGCCCTGTACATGGTTTCCTGCATCAGGTCCCTGGCAGTTTCATTATCCCTGGTAAGCGATAAGGCAAATGGTTTCAGGTAATCTGCATTGTTGATCAGCATCTGGTTGAAATTGAGCGTTGACATTTTACAAAGTGTTTAATTTTTTATACCTGATTGTTAAACAAAATTAAGGTTATTTTTTGGCCTTCCAAAAAAATTAACCTGTATAATGTTATAGATTTGTTACAAACTGCATTACCTCGGCATATGACTTCTTTAAAAAGACCGGAGGCTGGATCTTTTTTTCATAACTGAGTGTGAGCTTTCCTGAAATGATTACAGGCGTGTTGCTGAATTTTTGCTTCATATTGGCCAGGAAGCGGTCGAAATTGAAATGCTGTGATACAGAAGTGAGATGTGTAAACAGGTAATCCGGTTTTTTAAGACCTGCTACATAAGCGATATCGGAAAGCGGTACATTAGCGCCCAGGTATATCACCTGTATTCCCCTGCTTTTCAGGATATAATACATGAACAGCAATGATATTTCATGATATTCACCTTCCGGGAGAAATAACAATACCGATTTATTTACACTGATGCTGGATGATGCGCCATCGATGCCCACAATCAGTTTTTGCCTGATAATATTCGTTACAAGGTGCTCCTGTGCCGGGTTTATGTGGTTTGTAAGCCACAGTACGCCGATTTTTTCCATGAACGGGAATATCACCTGAGTGATGGCCCTTTCGATGCCCCTTGCCATGATGAACCTGTCGAGCGTATTTTCAAATGCCTCCATATCAAGGTCAATCATCTGCTTGATCAGTTCATGCACGATTCGCTCCTGCTGTGCTTCCATCTGGTTAAGAGAAAGAATCCTTTCAGCTATTTCAGCCTCATTCATCTTATCAATATGGGAAATCTTGTAGCCGTATTTATTCAGCAGGGCTATGTTGAGCACTTTTTTCAGTTCGTCATTTCCATAGTAACGGATATTGGTAAACGAACGCCCGGGTTTCAGGAAATTGTACCGTTGTTCCCAGATACGCAGGGTATGTGCCTTGATGCCGGAAAGGTTTTCCAGGTCTTTTATGGTGAATGATTCCATGATAAAACGCTTTACCGTAAGATAACAACGGGAAAAAATATTTGTTTAAAGATAATGAAAAAATATTAAACAAAATTAAAAGCCTTGCCTGCGGGGGAGATCAGGGAATACTTTTCGTATTAAACCGTTCAATGGAAAGAGAATGGTCCAGGCGGTCAGGAATATAATCATGATGTCGGTGTAAACGGAAGCATGTTTACGATACCACATCTCGAGGGCAGCTTTATAAGGGTAAATGGCTGCATAGGTTGCCCGCGGATCGTCTGATTCAGAAAGAATTTTTTCTTCATCCCTGAAAAGCAATGAACCGATACCGGTAATGCCCGGCAAAGATTCATAAATAACATCCTGAACTTCAGGCGGATACAATTTAAAACTTATTTCCATTAAGGGCCTCGGACCCACTATGCTCATATTCCCGGCGAAAACATTGATGATCTGTGGCAATTCGTTTAACTTACTCATTCTTAGAAACTTACCAACTCTTGTTACCCTTGGGTCGTTTCGCAGGGTAATTTCCCCGGTACCAATATTGGGGCTGTTTTTTATCATGGTGGCAAACTTCCAGATATGAAAAGGCCTTTTTTTGTATCCGATACGCTTCTGGAGATAAAATACTTCGTGTTCACCGGTTAACAGCAATATGATAATGACCGGAATGAAAACCGGCAGGCATACAATGAGTGCGACAGAAGCTATAAAGAGGTCGATGATCCTTTTAAGTATCTTATACATTTTCAATGGTTTCAGCAAAGCGGAAGCAATGAACGGCTATCATCATATGATGCTGCCACTTCCTGCTGTTTACCGGTGCAAATATAATATCTGCATGCATCCGGTAACCATTTACCCGATATTTCTAAAAGATTTCCCTGATTGTTTTGCTTACAGCTTCCAGTTGGCCATCTGTGATATTGGTGGAGCAGGGAATGCTGAGGCAGTGCCGGTATACAAAATCGGAGCGGTCGTTCTTATGGAAGTAGATATTATCCCTGAACATACGGAGCTGGTTCATGGGAACCCAGAATGGGCGGCTTTGCATCTTGTTGTCGTTCAATATTTTTAACAACTCCCGTTGACGGCTGGTCTTGATGGTAGGCAGCCACCAGTTGGGATTAACATCATCAGCTACCTGCTGGAAGCCGATATCGCCTACTCCTGCCAGTGCCTGTTTATAATAACTGATAATCTCTTTTTTCCGTTTAATGAATTCCGGCAGCAATTCCATCTGGGCGACCCCCATGGCTGCCGCCACATTTACCAGCCGGTAATTATACCCAATTTCATCGTGTACATATTCAAAAGGATCGCTTTTGGCCTGTGTTGTCAGGTGCTTTGCTTTCTTTGCCAGGGTTTCATCATCGGTTACGATCATACCGCCGCCGCCGGTAGTAATGATCTTGTTGCCATTATAACTGAATGTGCCGAGTATGCCGAAGCTTCCTGCATGCCTGCCATCATAATAGCTTCCCAGGGCTTCGGTTGAATCTTCAATCACAAGCAGGTTATGGCTTTTGGCCAGGGCCAGTAACCGGTGTATGTTGCACATGTTGCCCAGCACATGTACGGGCATGATTGCGGGAATACGTTTTCCGTCTGCCTTATAATGGCAAACCCCATCCCGTTGTTCCGTTTCATTTTCAAGGAATTCTTCCAGCAGGTCAAGGTCCATCTGCCAGCTATTTTCATCTGTATCTATGAAAATGGGTTCTGCCCCCGTGTATTTAATGGAATTGCAGGTTGCTATGAACGTTATGTTGGGGGCTATCACATAATCGCCTGCTCCGATGCCGGTCATGATGAGGCAAATATGCAAGGCCGTAGTGCCGCTGCTGGTTGCTACGGCATATTTTGTTCCGGCAAAGGCAGCGCTCATTTTTTCAAACTGGTCAACATATGAACCAACACTGCTCACCCATCCTGTATCCAGGCAGTCCTTTACATATTTCCATTCGTTGCCGGAAATGTTGGGGCCAGATAATAGTAACATAAAAGCGAATTAACTGGTAGAAAATGAAACTTATGTTTGGGAGATGGTTGCTCCTTATTACATTATTACAAAATCAAATTAGATATTCCTGAACTTCTGCTGAAAAGAATCTGTTACAATACCTGTTTTGAGCAATGAATAGATTTCTTTTACGCCCTGGGGTACTTTTTTTGTGATGGTATACCCCAGTTCATTTTTTATCTTTTCAAAATTTACCCGGTAGTCACGGGGGTCTTCGGCGCTTTCCACATAATGCACTTTTACATCTGGCACCACTTTACAAACTTCTTCTATGATCATTCCTTTGTTATAATTCTCTTCGGTGCTTCCTACATTAAATACATTGGCCCTCACTTTTGATTCGGGGCTTTCCAGCACAAGCACCACCGACCTTGCCAGGTCTTCTACGTGGCAATATGGGCGCCAGAATTGGGCTCCCCATATTTCCTGTTCCCCGTGTATGGCCGCATTGCGGGTAAATTCATTTACGGTAAGGTCGAACCGGATGCGTGGGGAAAAGCCGTATACGGTGCTGAACCGTAACGAAGTGCAGCACATGTTTGCATCCTTCCTTTCTTCCAGCAGGTATTTCTCAAATTTCACTTTCAATTCAGCATATAATGAAACCGGGTTCAGGGGAGACGTTTCGGTAACAAAAGAATCCGGGTCCGGCATCTTGCCATAATTGCTGCAGGTGCTGGCAAACACAAAACGTTTTATCCCTGCTTTTTCCGCCGCTTCAAACAGGGCCACGCTGGCTGTCCAGTTGGTTTCTTTGGCCTCATCGCTGAATTTCTTGCAGGCCGGGTCGCCCACAATGGCTGCCAGGTGTGCAATTGCGTCTATGCCTTCCAGTGCTTTTTCAACTTCACCGGCATTGCGCACGTCTCCCAGCATAAATTCGAAGTTGGGGTTCAGCATCACTTCATACAGGGCGTCGCCTCCGAACTTGAGGCTGTCGAAAGCCCTTACCTGGTATCCTTTTGCCAGTAACTGCCTAACCAGAACCGAACCAATATATCCTGCACCACCGGTAACCAATACCTTCATACTCATTTTTGTTTAACTGTTTTCTTTAATTTTTTAGATGCTTCCAGAATTCTCTCTTCAGCATCACGCGGATATGCCATCTGGCCGTCAAGCCTGTTAAAAACAAACTCATCAGAAATCAGCGGTTGCCTTCGCTGTTGTTCATAGTTGAACTGGGTGAACCAGCAATCAAAATGATTGAGCAGTTCAATGCAATCCTGCTGCAAGTTAATGGGAATAATACTTATTTTATCAAGCATCAGCTTATAAATCATTTCATTGGCTTTCCTGATGTTAAGGGCATGCAGGAAAATCTTGTTGGCCATGTATTTTTCATAAGCCCTGCCCGAAAGCCTGATTAAAAAGCTGGCAGGTAGCAGGAACTCCTCTAATAGCCTGCTTTCGGCCTGTTTATTTTTTTTCATCCACTAATTTAAAAATGTTATCCCCTACCTGCATGAAAGCCCAGTGTTTGATGAAGTTTGTTGCCTTGATCCGGCGGTTCATCTCTTCAACAGGCATATCCGGCGTTATCCTGCACAGGCGGTTAAGTTCTTTTCGTAAATATGGTTTCCTTGTCCAGGTTTCGGAAGATTCAGGCAGCGGTTTTTCCTGGATGATCATATCCAGCACTTCAAAACACTGGTTTAAGATAAGTGCATAACAGCGCTGCGTGATGGAAAACACCGTATCTGTTTTATAAACCGGGAACCTTTTTACTGAAATGATCTTGCCGGTGTCCACCTTGGCCAGCATATGGTGACAGGTAACTCCATATTCGGAAACCCCGTCGTACACGGCAAAATTGGTACATCCGATGCCCGGGTATTCGGGTGGGCCCGGATGGAAATTGATGGCGGCAACGGCTGCTTTTTTCAAAACAGCGTCTGGTATAATCCACTGCGACAAGTAAGATATGATGATATCGCCTTCCCACTCCAGGGCTTCTTTTGGAAAAAGTTCCCCGCGTTTACCGTAAATGGTGAGTGTTCCGGGAAAATGCAGGTTTACAAATTCACCGGCATACTTGGAATACTGGTCATCGGCTTTCCCAATAAAAAGTATTTTGGGTTTTGCGGAAACGGGCACCGGTTTGGGAACAGGGGCGTCCATGCCTTTTTTTACCTGTTTAACCTCCAGGTCGCGGGACGGGTTTCCTACCACTACCGTATTATCGGGCACATCTTTTATTACAACGGCACCGGCGCCGATCATACAGTTCCTGCCTACATGTACGCCCTGCCTGATAACGGAATTGGCGCCGATAAAGCTCCCTTTACCTATTGAAACATTGCCGCATAACACCGTACCCGGGCCGATGTGTACGAAATCATCCACTTCGCATTCATGTTCAATGATGCAGCCCGTATTGCAAATAACCGCATTGCCAATTCTTGACAGTGCATTTACTGAAACATTGGAACTGATCATGATGCCATGCCCGGCCAGTGAAGCCCTGGGATCGATGGCGGCTGAAGGATGAATGGCATTTACCGGCAGGCAGCCCTGTGCAGCGAAGTTCTCATAAATCTTCTGCCTGATGGCATTGTCGCCGATGGCAATGAAGAATGCGTCGTTCTTCAGTACATCAAAGGCTTCCTGGGAAGTTTCTTTACCTAAATATTTTAAATGATAGGGATTTACAGGTTTTTCCTGGTTGTCAAAATACCCGGACACTTTTATTCCCAGGGCATCAAAAATACCATATACAACATATGAATGCCCGGAATAACCAATTAAGATCATCTACTTTCTTTTTAATTATGATTCGGCAAGGTAGTTATTTACGTGCAATGGTAGCCCAACCGCCACCAATCCTGATAATTTCCAGCCTGTTTTCCGGAATACCGGCATTTTTATGCAGGTCTTTAATCTGCTGCACTGTATAATGGAATAGCGGACAGGTGTACCTGTACCTGCGCAAAGCCATGCGAACACCGTTTTCGGGCCAGGAAGCCATAAAAGATTTTCCGGATAGCCTGCTCATCCTGTTCAGCAATGCCTGCGCATCTTCCACATAGTCAAATACACCCAAAGCATATGAATAATCGAATTTCCTTTCCCCGAAATCGTAGGTAAGCACATCACCCAAAACGAATGTGCATTTATCTGCAACGCCTTCGTCTTTCACGGTCTGGTTGGCATAGTCGATCATCTGTTGTGCAAAATCAACTCCAAAAATATTTGATGCGCCGGCATTTTTTATCAGGGATACGCTGTTAACTCCGGGACCTGAGCCCACATCCAGCACGGTGGCATTGGGTATTTCCTTACAGGCCTTAACAGCTATGGCCTGGCGTTCGTAAACGCCCTTTCTGAATACCCGGTCGAAAGCGGAAGGTTTTTTATAATAGTTACCGAAGAGTTCACTTCTGGCGTCCCAATAATTCTGTACTGTTTCCTTTTTCTTTGACATAAGTTGCTTTTTGCAAACAAGTGATAAACTGGTGCTGGTTCAACAGCTTTTTAATTTTACCACGAATTGAGTTCCTGAATACGTTCCAGCGCAAATTTAGGGCAAGAACCTGTAATTTGGAATAGGGAGCGCCGGGCGGAAAATTAGCAGTTACATCCAGGTGTTCCGTATCAAATTCATAGGGATGCATATATATCATACTGTTTTGATTCTTTTTTTCAAGGTCGCTGAAAACCTTTTTTACAAAGTAAGCAGGCATGAGCCTGATATATCCCCCACCGGACACCGGCCATTTTTTTCCGGCATAGCTGGCAACGGTTAAAGGAAGTTCAACCAGTTGCAACCCGTTGGGCAGCAGGTAAAGGCTGTCGTTTCCATTAAAACCTTCTATACCATAGCGGGGCATTTTTATGGGAAATATGCTGCTATCGTAAGTAAGATCCAATTCTGCCAGTATTTCCAGCAGCCACAGGTTTGAGGCATTAATGGAAAAAAAAGGCGCCCGGTATCCGTGTATTTTTTCACCGGTTATACCGGTAACAATATCTATACATTCCTGCAGGTCTTTTTTAGCTTCATCCCTTGACAGGTTGAACATGGCTACGTGATTCTGCCCGTGAATGGCAATCTCGTGTCCCCTTGCGGCAATTTGCTTTACCAGGGCGGGGCGGTATTTTGCCAATATGCCCAGGATGAAAAAAGTGGCTTTGCTGCCAGATTCATCCAGCATATCGAGCATGATGTTGGTCTGCCTTTCAATAGCTCCGTTTACCGGTTCGGTAACCTTATTGAAATGGTATTTACCCAGCAGTTGCCCGAAATCTTCCCAGTCAATTGAAAGTGTACTGTAACTCATTTTTCAGCATTTATTTTTTCAATTGCATCAAGGTATGCATCAATCACCAATTGCTTATCGAATTCCCTGACCACTTTCTGCCTTCCCTGTACACCCATCGCCAGCCTTCTTTCCGGTTGCAGCCCTGCCATCCTTTTCATGGCAGCAGCCAGGCTGCCGGCATCCTGCACCTTGCATAAGTACCCTGTTACACCGTCTTCCACAATTTCCCTGCACCCGGTTGTATCACAGGTGATACAGGGCCTTTCCATAGAAGAAGCTTCCAGCAATACATTGCTTGTGCCTTCCCGGTAAGACGGGAGTACGATGCAGTCAGCAGCGGCAATATGCGGCCGCACATCATCCGTTTCGCCGGAATAAACCACAATTTTTTCGTTTATCCATTTCCGTAATTCATCATCAGTAACGGTGTTGTCTTTCAGGTTTTGCCTCCAAACGGGCCCCAGCACCCTGAATTCTGCGTTGGGCAATTCCTTTTTCAGCATGCTTGCTGCTTCCACATATTCCACTATGCCTTTATCTTTCACCAGCCGGCTGATGAAAAGGAAAATAAACCTGCCGTCGGGTGTACGTGCCGGCAAAGGGCTGTAATAACGGTAATCGATACCCGAACCAGGTATCCGTTGCGCCCTTCCGGCTTTCACAAAACCTTTCTGCACGAAAATGCCCATATCATCATTGTTCTGGAAAAATATCCTGGCTGTGCCTTTCAATACAAATTTATATAATGTGCGGGCTGCCCGGTAAGCCATATTATTCCGCTCAAACAGCGGGCCTATACCGGTTATGTTGGTGATGGTAGGTATATGCAGCCGCCGGGTAACGATATTGCCCCAAATGGCCGGCCTGATGGTGAATGTAAGGCAAACCGAAGCGCCGGTGGCCTTCAATGCACCCGACAGGTTACGCATGTACCTGAAAATATCCAACGGGTTCTGCGTACTTCCTTTCACATCAATCACACCGAACCCTTTTTTCCTTGCCTGTTCCATGCCGGCTTCGCTGCCGGTTGTAAGTATGGTTACGCCGTATCCGTGCTCCATGAGCGCCCGGCACAGTTTTTCCCTGATCGTATTGGTTGCAATGATATTGTTCTCTATGATGGCGATATGCAGCTTGTTCATAATTATTTAAGGTAAACTCTTTGGTACCACACTTCCATTGCAAACAGCATCCAAAGGATCTTTGCCCTTTTTTCCGCAGGTATTTTCACTCTATTTCCAAGGAGCGATTGTACAAACCGCTGATCAATCAATTCCCTGTTCAATGCATTTGGATGGGTTATATACGAATGAACTACTTCTTTCAGCTCATGGTCTATCCAATGCTTAAGTGGTACTTCAAAACCCCTTTTTGGCTGTCCCGGCAATGCAGGTGGGAGGTATTTTTTTGCGAGTACGCGTAACAGATATTTGGTTGTTCTGCCTTTCACTTTAAAGCTGTCGTCTATTCCCGGGGCATATTCCAGCAAGTCCCTGCTTAGAAATGGACTCCTGCCTTCCAGCGAATTGGCCATGGTGGCAATATCCATTTTCACCAGCAGGTCGCTGAACAGGTTGGTATCAAAATCCATGTTCATGATCTTTTGAAGGCCACTGAGCCCGGATGATGCCACTTTATCGAAATCTTCCGCAACCGGCTGCAGGTAGTTGAAACCGGGATCAATGATATGCTGTTCAAAATCTTCCATGATATCAACACCTGCCGACAGGTAAATATCCAGGCTGGATCTTGATGCCAGTGAAGAAAGACGGTACAGGTAATTGTAAGCCGATTTCTTGTTGTGCGGAAGGGGTAATACTGTTTTCAACAAACCGGCTGTATGCCTTACCAGCAGGTTTTTTTTAAAGAAATCGTACCTGGCAAAAGGCACATAGCGGCGGTATCCGGCAAACAGTTCGTCGGCACCATCGCCGTTAAGGATTACAGTAAGGTGTTTCTTGGCTTCCCTGCTTACATAGTAAGAAGGTATGGCAGAACTGTCGTAAAACGGTTCTCCGTAATTAGACAGTATTTGTTCCACATCATGTGCCAGGTTATCGAATGATATGCTTATTTCGGTGTGACGGGTATTGTATTTTTCAGCTACCAGTTTTGCCAGTGGCGCCTCATCATATTCACCTTTGAATGAAACAGTAAATGTGCGCAGTTTTGAATTATAATTGCTTGCCATGGCTGTAACCAGTCCGCTGTCGATGCCTCCGCTGAGGAAACAGCCAACTTCCAGGTCGCTCGATTCAATCCTGCGTTTAACGGCCTGCTTCAATAATTCATCCACTTTATGCAGGCTTTCTTCAAAACTGTCTGTTTGCCTGTTCGTGTAATAGTCATGAATATCCCAATATCTTGTTTCGCGGCACTTCAGGCTTTGGCAATCAATTTCCAGGTAGGTTCCTGCGGCCAGTTCTGTAACATGCTTATACGGAGTAAACGTGCGGTAAAAAGCGCCCATCCTGGTATAATGAAAAAAAAGGTTCCTGTCCATTTCAAGCGGAAGCAGGTTTTTAAGGCAGTTTAACTCACTGGCAAAAACAATTTCTTTCCCGTTGTTGAAAAGATACAAAGGTTTTTTCCCGGCCCTGTCGCGGGCGATGAACAGGCTGTTTTCCTGTTTATCATAGATAACAAACACAAACATCCCTTCCAGGTGCTGCAGCATGGCGGCACCGGTTTTACTGAACAGGAGCAGCAGGGTTTCGCAATCCGAATTCGTGCTGCATGCAAGCCCGAACCTTTCCCTGAGTTCCCGGTGGTTATATATCTCGCCGTTGAAGATGATGGTATACCTGTTGCCGAAGTGCATAGGCTGCGCCCCGCCATCAATATCTACTATGGATAAACGAAGATGATACAGGTCTACATTACCGCCGGAAAAACCCTGTTGCCCGTCGGGCCCCCGGTGCAGCATGACCGCATCAATATTTTTATAGGGCAGGGGGTGATTGACCGACCCGGCAATTCCACACATTTTTATTATGCTTTATCTTGACAAAATAACTGTATATTATTGAATGTCAAACCGTATTTTGAGATAAATTTGTCACTACCCTGATTAATTCTATTTTTACAGAAGCCAACTTTCACAATAACCCCGGATGAACTTACTTGATTTTATATTTTTCTTCATCTATGTTATTATTTTCTATATCATATTCTATTTCCGCAGAAAAAAGTACAGCGACCCGGTCTTAAGAAAATACCACCGCCAGTCATTCTGGCTGAAAGTGTGTGGTACTTTTTTCTTCTCCATGTTTGTTATATACCTGTCGCCCGGTGACACAACAGGATTATATTACCCTGAAGGCATCAATATCGCCAAAATGATCCTGAATGATTTTTCAAACTTCAGCATGATCACTTCATCCGGCAAGGATTTTGACCAGTCGTTGCTGAATGATATATACAACAGCGGTTATTTCAAAGAAGAAAGTAATTATATGGTTACTAAAATGGTTACCATATTCAGTTTCTTTACGTTTGGAAAATTCATGGCCATCAACCTGGTGTTTTCCATGATTTCATTTACCGGCACCTGGCGGCTCTATCGCTTTTTTTATGAGCAGTTTCCGGAGATGCATAAACAGTTTGCCTTTGCCATCCTGTACCTGCCCACATTTGTTTTCTGGAGTTCAGGAATTTTAAAAGATCCTATTTGTACCGGTGCCATGGGCTGGATCACTTATTCGCTGTACAGTTTATTTTATAAAAAAAGTGCACCGCTGAAAAACATCTTCATTATCCTGTTATTTTCTTATTTCCTGATCGTATTAAAGGTATATATACTGGTTGCTTACCTTCCTTTCTTTATACTTTTCCTGCTTTTAAAGAATGTTAACCTGATCAGGAACAAGGCAATTAAAACGTTGCTGGTATTAGGTTTTTTTACCGGCAGCATCCTTGGTTTTGTAGAAATCACCAACAGCATACAGAAAGCATTGAGTAAATATGCATCTGAAGGGTTATCCAAGGGCATCAAAAACTACCAGATAAATTACCAGAACCAGGCAGAATTCGTTGATTCGAATTTTTCGCTGGGTGTTGAATTCGACGGCAGTGTATCAAGCCTGTTACGAATGGCCCCTGCTGCAGTGGTTGCCACTTTGTTCAGGCCTTATTTATGGGAATCAAAAAAGTTGTCCACCCTGTTGTCTTCCCTGGAAAGCCTGGCGTTGATGCTGTTCACATTGTATGTGCTGCTAAAAACGGGGCCGGTACGTTTTATCAGGCCTATCATTAAAAGCCCCATTGTGATGTATTGCTTTTTTTACTCCCTGATTTTTGCACTGTTCGTAGGCGCCACTACCCTTAATTTTGGAACACTGGTACGATATAAGATACCCGGAATACCTTTTTATCTCATCGCTCTTTTCTTCATACTTGAATTTAATAAAAAGGTAAAAAAAGGCCCGGAACAAGTCCAGGCCATTGCGGTTTGAGAGGGTTTATTACTAACTTGATTATTATATTACACATTTGCCGTATTTCGGCTACGCTGCACCGTGAATGGTGCCAGTATTGTATGCCAAACATTCCTCATAGCCCCGCCCCGTGTACCCGGCTGTTTATTTAACCTGTACAATATGGCCGGTGGTGTTGCAGAAAAATCATTGGTAATAGCATCCGCAACCGGCCAAAGCATGAAACCCAGTTTTTTTGCTTTGTCAGATTTCTGATATACCATGATTACTGCGGCAAATGCAATAAGGAAGAAACCGTAATGAGCCATGGCAACGGCCCTGTTACTGAACTTCGCCTGCTGTACATGCAGGCGGTTACGTATATAAAAATACATCTTCCAGGATGTGCGGTGGTCCCAGTCTTTTTTTAACGTGAAAGCCGCAGCGGGGTGATAATGGATGCTGGATGCTACGGTATAAACCGGGTATTTGTGTTGCTTAACAATCCGGTAATAATATTCTGTTTCATCGCCCCATAAAAACATATCTGTTTTTGGAACGCCAACTTTTTCTATGATTGACCGGTGCAGTAAGGTTCCGTTAAACGGATGGCCGATGCCTTCAATAACTGCGGTATCCACTTCATCAATCGTTTTATAGTTACCGGTTTTCCAAACAAATGATCGTTTGTCATCCTTGTTCAAAACGGCACAATTCATCAGGGAGCGGTCCCTGGTTTCATGTTCAAGGAGTTTTTCCAGGGCGTCTTCTTTGGGGTAACCGTCATCGTCCATGCACCATATCCATGAATAACCGTGCCTGAATGCCCAAGATATGCCGGTATTGAATCCGCCGCCTGATCCCGAATTTTTCTGAGTGATGAAAAATACATCCTGTTGCTGCTGCAGCCATGCTTCCGTATTATCCGTACTGCCGTTATTAACAACCAGTATGGCATCGGGTTTTCTTGTCTGGTTTCTTAGCGCATCAATACATGATGCCAGCAGCTTACTGCGGTTATAAGAAACTACTACGGCTATCGCCTTTTCCATGAAGGGTAGGACTTTTTGGTTTTTAATAAGGTATCAGGTAATGGTATAACGAATTAGCAGGCCGCTTATTGCAGCAACAGGGGAAAAAACGTATAAATACGTTGTAAATGAACAGGTTATGTTATTTCACAGGTGATTTACAGGCTCCTTTAATAATGGAAAGATATACCGGGGCGTTGGCATGTATTGAATAGTTTGCTTCAACTATATCCCTGGCAGCAAGGCCTATTTTTTTCCTCAGGGAAGGATCATTCATCAGGGCAATGAGTTGCGTGATCCATTCTTCCTTTGTTTTTACCAGGAAACCTGTTTTACCGTGTTCGATGATACGGTAATTGGCGCCGATAGCAGTTGCCACAACCGGAAGGCCTACTGCCATATACTGCAGCGCTTTCAGCCCGCTTTTACCGAGCACCCATTTATTGTCTAACGGTAAGGGGTACAAGCCAATATCAAAGCGCTGCAGGGTTGGCACTTCGTTTTCCACGCTCCATGGCAGCGCTTCCATATCAATCCCTTCAATATGAAAAGACGCATCTCCCATAACGATCAGCTTGAACGGTTGCTGTTCATTAAGGGCGAGCAGCATGTCTTTAAGCAGGTACAGGAACGGCGATGTACTATGACTGCCGCTCCAGCCCAGCACCGGTTTATGGTTGTTGCTGTAAGGGTTTACCGGCAGGTAGCTCTCTGTGTTTATGGTAGAGGAAATGTCTGTTACATTTGAATTATAGGTTAAAGCCACTTCGGTAAGAAAAGGCGTACAGGCAATTACATGCTTTGCCTTTTTCATCAGGAAAAAAGGTTTGCTCCTGCCCCTGATAAAATCCATTGACCTGTTTACGACACTCTCCGCTTTCATGAAAATGGCATCATCAATATCGTAAACCATATTCGGGTTTATAGCAACATACAACCTTTCCATCATAGGATAACCGAATGGTGTAACCCATAAGAAAACATACAAAAGGTCGTATTGCTTTAATGTAAATGCCAGCAGCAGCCGTTTCAGGTATGCATGTAAAACCCAGTAAACTTTTTCCAGCTTATTGCTTCTGTTATACAGGATACTCTGCATCCTGTTTGAAAAAAAGGGGGACACAGTCACTTCAAAGCCTTCATTCCTCCAGCTTTCGAAGTATTGTTCATATTTTAACCGCTGCCCGGGAGCAATATTCTCGGGATGCGGGCAAATAACCAGTATTTTTTTCTTTTCCCTCATTGCGCTGGCTAATCGTTTTCTTCATTTGAAAAAACCGGTAAGGGCCTGTTGCTTTCCAAACATGACACAAATGTATCTGCAAACTCAATGGCTTCACCAATTACATGATGCATATCCATATACCGGTATGTGGCCAGGCGCCCCAGGAACGAAACCCCTTTTAACAAAAGGGCCTGTTTACGGTATTGCTGCAGGATTTGTTTGTCTTCACTGAGTCTTTTGGGATAATATGGCTGGTCGCCTTCCCCGGTTTCTTTACTGTATTCTTTAAAATAAACGGTTTTTTCATGCTGTTCCCAGGGAGTGAAATGCTTATGTTCGGCAATCCTTGTATATGGGATACTTTCATCGCAATAATTCATCTGTGCGGTGCCCTGGTAATCTCCGGATGCATAGTGTTTTTCAAATGTAACGGTTCTATACCCGAGCTTTCCTGTATTATAACGGAAATATGCATCTATGGGCCCTGTATAAAAAACATGGTCGTACCCGCTCACATCATCAATGCCCGGTTTAAATGCAGTATTAAGCGAAACCTGTATGCCCGGGTGATCGATCATCCGTTGCATAATGGCTGTGTATCCGTCTACCGGAATGCCCGTATACAGGTTATTATGGTAATTATCGTCATAGTTAAACCGAACAGGTATCCTTTTAAGAATGGATGCCGGTAGTTCCGAAGGTTCGCAACCCCATTGTTTCTTTGTGTATCCGTAAAAAAAAGCCCTGTACAGGCCTTCCCCGATGAACTGTAAAGCCTGTTCTTCAAAATTGGTTGCAACTGTTATGCGCTTATCCGCCTGTAACGCTAAAAAATTTTGCGCTTCTTCGGGATTGAATTGCTTATTGAAAAACTGGTTGATGGTCATCAGGTTTACCGGCAGCGGGTATACTTTTCCGTTGCTTATTGCTTTCACCCTGTGCACATATGGCCTTAATTCTCCAAAACTGTTTACATAATCCCATATTTCCTTCCTGTCTGTATTGAAAATATGCGGCCCGTAATGATGAAGCATCACGCCTGTTTCTGCATCGCGGGAAGTATGGCAGTTTCCGCCAATATGCTCCCTTTCATCTATCAGATGTATGCTGCAGCCAGTTTTATTAACCAGGCGATTGGCTAAAACACAACCTGAGAACCCCGATCCAACAATCAAATAGCGGTTTGCCATCGGTAAGAATTACGGTTTAACTTGAATGCTGTAAAAGTAAAATAAACTTTCTGTCAATGTTCACTCTCCTGAAAAAATGGTCCATTTGGATGATTTTCATATGCTGCTCCGCCAAACAGCCATATACCTTATTTTTGCGCAACGAAAAATGAGATCATCATATACAAATACACCTCTTTCAAGTATTCAGGCATCCAACCGAAGCATAGCCATTTTTCCAACCGGCGAGGATAATATTGATAACGAAGTGGTGAAATCATTTGGCGACGAATGGCTGAAATTTCATGATTTTTCTGATGAAATCATCAATGATATTGCAAAAGAATATTTCGATATCGTGGATGAAACCATCGTAAATAAAAATACTTATATGCTTGATGCCGGTTGTGGAACCGGCAGGTGGACCAGGTTCCTCTCCCGTAAAGCAGGGTTCATAGAAGCTGTTGACCCCAGTAATTCCATATTCGCCGCTGACAGGCTGTTAGCCGATATTGAAAATGTAAGGCTCACCAAGGCAAGCATTGAAACGCTGCCCTTTGCAGATGAAACGTTTGATTTTGTGATGAGCATAGGGGTGCTGCATCATATTCCCGATACGCAAAAAGCGATGCAGGACTGTGTGAAGAAGGTGAAACGGGGAGGCTATTTTTATTGTTACCTGTACCATAACCTTGAAACCAGGGGCTGGTGGTTTAAAACACTATACTGGCTCAGCAACCAGTTACGTAAGATCGTGTGCCGGTTACCGGCAGGTTTAAAAAGGTTTGTTTGCGACATCCTGGCGATTGTAATATACATGCCGCTGGTGCTTTGGGTAAGGTTCCTGGTGCTCATCGGGCTTAGAAAGATAGCTGTAAAAATGCCGCTGAGCGCATACAACAACAAATCATTTTTTGTTATCCGCAATGATGCCCTTGATAAATTCGGCACCAGGCTGGAACAGCGTTTTTCAAAAAAGCAGGTGGAGGAGATGATGAGAAAATGCGGACTGGAGAACATTGTGATAAGCCCGCTTACTCCTTTTTACCATGCAATTGGCCGCAAATCCTGATTTGCCGTAAATAAATATCATGTCAATCGCCGAGAATGGCTCCATATACTTTACGGTAACGGTTAACTGCTTCTGATAAGCTGTAATACGCTTTTGCCCCTTCCCTTATTTCATCACTGTTAAAATGCATGCCAACGGCAATCTTATCTGCCGTTTCGCTAAATGATGTTTCTGAAAAATCCTGTAACACGTATCCGGCATGGTATTTTGAAACTATTTCTGCCACATCTCCCACGCCGCTGTTGGTAATAACCGGTATACCCATGGCCATTATCTCGCCATGCTTGGTTGGTGAGGATGATATTTTTGAATAGCAGGGTTTAATGAAAAACAAGGCATAGTTGCTGAAAGACAATAATACCGGTACTTCATTCCTGGCAGCCTGCCTGGTGATGATCTTCTGCGGATCCATGCCATACTGTGAAGCCGCAGCCCCAATCACTTCATGCCTGTGCGGGGAGATGAACAGGAATTTTGCTTCAGGAAACCTGTCGGCCAGCCTTTTACAAAAACGCATCATTTCACCGGTAAGGTACCAGCCGCCGATAGAACCGAGGTATGAGAATACCATATCACCTGGTTTTATTCCTAACTCTGAGCGTAATTGTTCTTTCAGCTGCATATTGATATTCATCGGATCAAACAGTTCAAGGTCGGCGCTGCAGGGAATAACCTCAATGCGTAGGGGCTGTTTTTGAATATGTTGCCAGGAAAGCATTTCCTTTCTGGCTGCATAGGTGAGGCAGGTTATATATTCCGCTTTCTCAAGGCATTCGTGCTCATGATTCTTAAAAAACCGGTAAACCGCTTTATATAAAGGGTTTGACAGGTTCCACATTCCACCATCTACCCGTTCATCTGCCCAAAAACCCCTTACATCGTTCAGAAAAAGGGTACCGAATTCTTTCTTCAGCCATAATGCCACCAGTGTTGGAAGTCCGGGGCGGGTATGCACCATCAGGAACGGGTCATCCGTATATAATTGACGGGCTTTTTTTTTCAGCATGAAGTAGTCATACACCGAAGAAAGCAGGGGCGGGTTCTTATGATACGGAATGCTTATCCATTTGATAGGAAAACCAGCTATTGCCTTTTCAACAAAATGCCTGTTACGCTGAAACTGTTCAGGTTTATCGCAACTAATGATGCTGAACCTATACCCGGAAGCAGTAAGGCCTTTCAGGTAAGGTATCACCTGGCTTTGGCCCAATGGGTCGGTCATACCATCATAGGAAATGAAAAGAACATGCTTCATGGTCGGTTACTTATATTAGTCCATCCATTTTTTATACCACATCTGAAACATCAGCAGGTACCAGAAAAGCCCGTTGTAATTTCTGTCGTTAAGGAAAAAACGTTTAATGATATGATGAACACCTTGCATTTTGAACAAACCATGTTTTTCAAAAGCGGCATCATTCATGAATTCATCGGCGTAATAACGCAGGTCGTTCCGCAGCCATGCAAACACCGGAACCCCGAAGCCCATTTTGGGCCTTTCCATCATTTCCTTCGGTACATAATCGTGTACAATCTCTTTGAGCAGGTATTTCATGTTACTGCCATTCATTTTCAGGTTTTCCGGCAGTGATGCCGCAAATTCTATCAGCCTGTGATCAAGCAGCGGTTCCCTTCCTTCCAGCGAAGTGGTCATGCCGGCCCTGTCTACCTTCACCAGTATATCGTCGGTCATGTACGTTTTATAATCTATGGCAAGCATCCTGTCCAGTTCACCCAGCGATGGATGCAGCAAATGCTCGGAATCAAAGAACGATAAAGGCCTTTCCACTTTCATGGCAAGCAGGTTTTCCAACTGCCTGCTTGTATAAACCTGTGATAACAGCACATCCATGATGGCGGGTGCTGTCACCTTCGGTTCATGGAAAAGGTCAATCAGCCTTTGTTTCTTGATAGCAACCGCCGTATTTCCTGTAATCTTTTCCAGCAAGCGGTTGGGAACATGATTAAGCAGTTTACCGGCAGGTTTTTTCAACGGGCCGGGCACCTTGTTAATCTTACGTAAAAAATCGAGTGCCAGCGGATATTTGGTATATCCTGCAAAGGTTTCATCTCCGGCATCGGCACTCAAAGCCACGGTTACATCTTTGCGGGCTAGTTTACTAACGAGTGTGGTTGGTATGATGGAAGAATCGCCAAACGGTTCATCACAATAAAAAGGGATGTCAGGAATAATTTCCTGTGCTTCTTTTGTAGTGCAGTAATGTTCGGTATGGTCTGTTTGCAGGTGCATTGCCACTTTTTTGGCAAACCCAGCTTCATTATGGTCTTCCTCAAAAAAACCGATTGTATAGGTTTTTATTTTTTCTGACTGATGTGCCTGCAATAAAGCTGCCACGGCTGTACTGTCGTATCCGCCACTGAGAAACACGCCAACGGGCACATCAGAAACCATACGGTACCTGCATGCTGAAATGAGTAGTTCTTCTGTCTTTTTTTTAGCTTCGGAAGCTGACAGGTTTACTTTGGGTTTGTTATAAAAATCATACACATCCCAGTACTTATGTATCGTATATGCCTTATCGTTAATTGAAAAACTGAGGTAATGCCCGGGCACCAGTTTATGAGTATCTGTAAAAATTGATAACGGTGCCTGTATATATCCATACTGCAGGAACTGGTGCAGCGCCTGCCGGTTTATTTCTTTTTTAAATGCCGGATGCCGGTGAAAACTTTTCAGTTCCGATGCAAACATGAAGAGGCCATTATGCCAGTAGAAATAAAAAGGTTTTACCCCGGCCCTGTCACGGAAACAGGTAATTTCATGCTTTACCGTATCATAAATCACAAAACTGAACATGCCGATGAACCTTGCTATCATGCCTGTTCCCCATTGTTCCCATGCATGTAAAATCACTTCCGTATCAGAATGAGTATTGAAAGCATGGCCTAACTGCTCCAACTCTTTTTTTACCGATTCGTAATTATACATTTCGCCGTTAAACACAATGCAATAATGCTTGTACCACATGGGTTGAGACGCTGCTGCACTCAGGTCGATAATTGATAACCGGCGATGCCCCAAACCTACCTGGTGGCCCTGCTGCTGGAAAAATTCATACCCGCCGCCATCAGGGCCGCGATGTATGAGCACATCTGTGCATTGCACCAATACATCACGGGATGACGAATTGTTGAAGTCAATAAATCCTGCAATACCACACATGTATCTAATTATTTAAGCAGTTGCGAAATTAACGAATTATGCAACCCATAAAGCAGTTGTTACCATTAACCCAAAACTACATCAATCAAACCTGTTGTAAAGGGAGATATAATAAGCGGCTGATACCCGGATGGAATAATTTTCCTCAACGAATGCCCTGGCGGCTTTCATTTTTTGCTTTAATTGATTTTCGTCTAATGTTAAGATGGAAAGCAGCCCATCAGCTATGTCATTGGCAGAAAACTGTTCGGGTACATAGTATGAAAATTCAGGCGCTGCCATCAACCGGGTTGTGCCAACATCAGTTACCAGCGGAATATTTCCCGCTGACATACCTTCCAGCAAACTTTTTGATGGATAATTGTTTCGCAACTGTACAGAGAAAACAACTTTGCTCTTTGCCAGTATTGTTTCCGGGTCATTGGCCATCCGCATTTCTACGGGCAGGTTCCTGAATGCTTCGCTCTCCAATATTTGTTGCATTTCCATTTCCTGCTGTCCATAGCCAAGAAATATGAATTTATATCCTGCAATACCGGCTTCATTTAGTTTGCTGCAAACCTGTGGCAATGCTTCCAACAGCCTTACAGCCTGCTTTACATAAAAGAAACGCCCCAGGAATACGAACCAGTTTTCCTTACTGTCATCCTGCACGGGTTTAAAGACAGTTGTATCTGTAAAGCTTCCGGGTGTGAAATGTATGCGGTTTTTCCTGTAAAAAAAATACCGACATAGTTTCCTGTATACAACCGGGTCAATGATGTCGGCCCGGTTTGACCTGAAAATATTAAGCAGGTATAATATCCTTCCTTTCATATTCACATTTCCCAGGCTGCTCTCCGTTAACGAATAAACGCTTTTTTTGTGCCTTACCGGAAAGATGAATGTGGGGTACGAAAGGATAAAATGTACGATATCGGTTTCCGGTACATGATCACAAACAAACCGATACAGTTTTTTCTGGAAAGAGATTACCGGTTCATCAAAACCGATATGGTAAACACAGATATGCGTTTGATGCGGGTTTACCAGCTTGGATAATGTTTCATTGGCCCTGATAGATTCCTGTAACGGTGCTGAAATAACCAGTTTTAGGTTAAACTGATCCTGGTTTTCCCTCAGATACGCCCATAGTTCAATAAATCTTTTTTCCGCTCCGCCGATGGCAGCCGTAGGTATGATATAATGAACCGTTTTCATGATAGATAACGGGCGTTTATTTTAGCAGTTTCCTGCTGAGTTTTATAATGAGTTCCCGTAATTTCCTGTCAGTTTTATAATCGTAGTGACTTTTGGGTGGAAGTTGCATGATGGCATCGAACTCCTCTTTTGAAATACCTAATTTCTTAGGAACAAAATCCAGATCCTGTTTCAGTATGGCTTCATCCATGATCGGTTTCTCAAGTTCCTGCAGGGCCTCGTTCCTGGTTAACTGTCCGGATACGATCAATGCAGACAAATGCGCCCTTCTTTTATCTATGCCGAACTTTTTGGGTAAGATATATCCCTGGTAAAACCTGGTGATGATTGATTCATAATGCTTGCCTCCATAATCGCGCCAGCCAAGCTCAGTTTCAATTATTTTTTTAGCCTTTGCCTTATCGTACTGCACAAAATCAAGCGGGCTTACCCATTGTATTTTTTTTATTTTCCAGTAATACGCATGTTTCTGAAAACTTAGCAGCGGAAAATCCTTTATCGGTTTTTTTCTGAACTGTTCATTGATGGCTTTAATGTTTACGGCATCATTGGTTTTATTTGCATATCGCCAGTGCAGCGGCAGAATGGCTTCTGTTGCCCTGTTGGTTCCGGCCATAATATACTTTACGCCATACCGGTTAGCCTGTTGAAACAATGTAGCGGAAATGGCATGGTCGGTTAACGCTTCCAGGTCTAAAACGGATGCATTAAGGTATGCCAGTTGCAGTTCCCTGAATTCGTTCCATTGAAGCACCCGCGTGTAGAGGTCAAACCCGAGCCTGTTAATGATATTCTCAATATTCTGTACAGCCAGTTCAGAATTCCACCCATTATCAAGGTGCACAACCAGTGGCCGCAATCCCAGTTGCTTTAGCAGGTAAACGGTATAGGTACTGTCTACACCACCGCTAACACCTGTTATGCAATCATATTTTTTATTCCTGCCCTCACCCTTTATTTTATCAGCCAGTTCATGCAACCTGGAAGTTGCTTCAGCAGGTGAAAGCGGATGTTTATTAACAGCCATATCGTATTCGTTGCAATGATTGCAAACACCGTTTATATCGAATACGATATCCGGGTCTGATGTATCCATCACACAGCGAACACAGGCCTGGTAAACGCTTTTACTGTTCATGTTAAGTAATTAATTTGCTGAGCGACGCTTCATCAGGATAAGTGATAAGAACTGCCTTATGAGGCATCTTAAACACAAACATGCTGCCAGCCGCTACGGCTGAAGCGCCGCCTTCTTCAACCGCCTTTTTAAAGTCCAGCACGGAAGCGGCACCGCTGTTGGCGATAACCGGTATATCAACCGATGCAGAAACCGCTTTGATCAA
>WBZP01001651.1_pt1 | contig 26908 bp, 26 predicted proteins | sample 5204301 | NCBI WGS metagenome assembly WBZP01 (sample SAMN12412401, study PRJNA552823) | activated sludge metagenome | isolation source: activated sludge from nitrification reactor of wastewater treatment plant... | place: USA: Pennsylvania | collected 2017 | reverse complement strand
TACAGCTCCATGACGCCGCGACGCAGCTCGCGCACTTGCTCGGTCTGGGTTGAGACGACCATGCCATCCGAGCACGGCGTGGTGCACGACGCGGGAGTGCCCTTGCCGCCCTCCACCTCCACGAGGCAGAGGCGGCAGGACCCGAAGGCCTTGAGCGAGTCGGTTGCGCACAGTCGAGGAATGTCGACACCGGCCTCCGCGGCCGCGCGCATGACGGAGGTGCCCGCGGGCACGGAGACAGCCGTGCCATCGATCGTGACACTCACCTGCTGATCGGCGACCACCGCGGGGGTGCCGAAATCGGGATCCGCAATCAGGGTCATGACGTGCCTCCCTCGATGCCGAAGTCCTCTGGGAAATGCCTCAGCGCGCTCTGCACGGGCATCGGCGTCAGCCCACCCATCGCGCACAGTGAGCCCTTGGTCATGGTCGTGCAGAGTGAATCAAGCACGGCCAGATGGTGTTCGACGTCCTCACGGCGGCGAATTCGGTCGATCACCTCGACACCGCGGGTCGAGCCGATCCGGCACGGGGTGCACTTGCCACAGGACTCCTTGGAGCAGAACTCCATGGCAAAGCGGGCCATAGCCGAGGCGTCCATGGAGTCGTCGAAGACGACGATGCCACCGTGACCAAGCATGGCGCCGGCCTCGGCGAAGGCCTCATAGTCCAGTGTCAGATCGAGGTCACTGGCCGGCACATAGGCGCCTAGGGGTCCACCAATCTGCATGGCCTTGATCGGCCGACCGGAGCGCGTGCCGCCGCCAAAGCCCTCGACGACCGTGCGCAAGCGGGTACCGAAGTCACACTCGACGATGCCACCCCGAGCGACATTGCCGCCGAGCTGGACGACCTGAGTGCCACGCGAACGCCGCACTCCCAGAGCGGCATATGCCGCCCCGCCATCAGCCAGGATCATGGGCACCGTGCCGAGGGAGAGGACATTGTTGACAACGGTCGGTCGACCAAAGAGGCCCTCAAGGGCTGGGATCGGCGGCTTGGCGCGCACCTCGCCGCGCTTGCCTTCGAGGGACTCGAGCATCGAGGTCTCTTCGCCACAGATATAGGCCCCGGCGCCGACCCGGACATCGAGGTCGAAGCGGTGCCCACTGCCTGCGACATTCTCGCCGAGCATGCCGTGCGCGTACGCGATGTCGATGGCGCGACGCAGGGCCGCGATGGCGTGGGGGTACTCGCTGCGGAGGTAGACGAAGCCCTCAGTGGCGCCCACGGCATACGCGGCGATGGTCATGCCCTCGATGAGGCTGAATGGGTCGCCTTCGATGAGCATGCGATCGGCAAAGGTGCCCGAGTCGCCTTCATCGGCATTGCAGCACACGAATTTCACGTCGGCCGTGGCCTTGCGGACGGTCTCCCATTTGATGCCGGTGGGGAATCCCGCGCCACCGCGGCCACGCAAGCCCGAGGTGGTGACTTCGGCGACTACTTGCTCGGGCGTCAAGGTCAGCGCTCGGGTGAGACCCGCGTAGCCACCGTGGGCCCGGTATGCCGCCAGGTCGGTCGGCTCGATCACGCCGACGCGGGCGAAGGTCACCCGGTGCTGACGGGTCAGCCATTCGTGTTCGTCGACCACGCCAAGGGAAGTGGCGGAGCCGTCCAACACGGCGGCGACCTGGTCGGGAGTGACTTCTGCATAGCCGACGCGGCCGGCTTCGGTCTCAACTTCGACGAGGGGCTCAGCCCACAACATGCCGCGAGATCCGTTGCGGCGCACAGTGACTCCGTCGATGGCAGCGAATGCCGCGGCCACGTCGTCGGCGCCAACGGAGATGGCGGCGGCGTCAGCGGGAACCCACACGGTGGTCATCGCGCCCACTCCTCAAAAACGGCGCCGATGCGGTCCGCGGTGAGCCGCCCGACAAGGTGCCCGTCCAGGGTGCCGCTAGGGCCGAGCGCGCAGTTGCCCAGGCAGAAGACTTCGTGAACCTCCACCTCGGGGTGCCCCTGCGCAGCGGCGCTGGCCCCGGCAAACAGGGCTTCGGCGCCCACCGACTGGCAGGCCTCACCGCGGCAGATCGTGACCTGGTGAGCGACTGGGGGAGTGCGTCGGAAGTCGTGATAGAAGCTCACCACGCCATGGACGTCGGCCCGGGAGAGATTGAGGACATCGGCGATGACGGGGATGTCGTCATCCGCGATGTAGCCGTGCTGAGCCTGGAGCGCATGGAGCAGCGGCAGGAGTGGCCCGCGCTGGTCACGGTGGCTCTCGGCCAAGATCCGCACCGACGCGGCCCGGGCTGGATCAGCCGGTGGGGGTGGGGGCGTGGCGCCCGAGCCTCGCCGCCGACGGCTGCTGACCTCCACGGGTCTCCTCTCGATGCTGACCAGATACGTGATCTGCATCGCACTCTACTTTCCTCACCCGTCCCGGCGGCAGAGGTTGCGGGCCATTTGATGCGTATTGCGCGCCACGTTGCGGCATACGCATCAGGCGACGCTTCGTCGCGGGCCCGGCTCAGGCGTTGGCGCCTGCGGTGACCGCGTCGGCGGCGGCTTGGGCGGCCTGCTGGGCAGCGAGGCGGCCCTGAATGTCATTGCACGCCACGCAGACCTCCTCGGGAACGAGGCCGAGCCGGATCAGCCAGCCGAAGGCGTAGCACCCCGCGCAGAACCCAAGCACTGACTCCAAGGTGGCAAAGACCGCGAGCACGCCGAGCACAACCGCTGCGGCCGTCGTCAAGCCGAGGAAGCCCAGCACGGTCGCCGTGCTGGCAAAGGCCAGTCCGATGCTCTGCGCAAAACGCTTCGGGGCCCCAGGCACGAGCACCGCCGGCCCCAGTCGCGGCGCAATGCCGCGAGCAGCTACTCGGCCCAGCGGGCTGAAGCGCGGACCACTGGCCACGCGCAAGGCAAAGCCGATCGCCATGACCAGCGCCACCCAGGGGGAGGCGGACCAGATCGCAACGACGGCGAGCAGGACCACGCCGCCGGCCACGACGCGCGCAGCCTTCTCGTTGACGACGTCGGGGAAGGTGAAGAACTCAGCCACAGCAGACATAACGACAGATTATGCTTGACCAAAGCGTCTGACGCGCAATCGGCGTCCAGAATCCGAGAGGAGACCGGCATATGACGCCGGCACCCCCGAAGCGAGCGCTGAGCCTCCGACCGTTGATTAGGCCGCCCCTGCGCCCGCTGGTAGCCTTGGTGACTGCCGTCGAACGGCCGCGGATTCAGAGTGCCCCGGTGAACCAGCCCGGGAGCGCCGCGCAGCAAGTCACACAGAAGGAGAGTCGCCCGCATGCCCCTGAGCACGGACGTCAAGAAGCAGATCATGGCCGAGTACGGCACCGTCGAGGGCGACACCGGCTCTCCCGAGGTGCAGATCGCGCTGCTCACCCAGCGCATCAAGGACCTCACCGAGCACTCGCGCACGCACAAGCACGACCACCACAGCCGTCGTGGTCTGCTCATCCTGGTCGGCAAGCGCCGCCGCCTGCTCCGTTACCTCGAGAGCATCGACATCGAGCGTTACCGCTCCCTGATCAAGCGTCTCGGCCTGCGCCGTTGACGTTAGTCGTCCGCTGAAGCGGCTCCCTGACTAAGGGAGCCGCTTCTCGGCATGTAGTGACCCGTGGCACAACGACGATGCCCGCGGCATACGTAAAGAACAGAAAAGGAGGGCCCCGACACTATGGAGGGTCCTGAAATCACTTTCGCCGAAGCCACGATCGACAACGGTCGCTTCGGCACCCGCACGGTCCGTTTTGAGACCGGGCGTCTGGCCAAGCAGGCTGGGGGCGCCGTGAGCGCCTACTTGGACAGCGACACCATGATCCTGTCCACCACCACCGCGGGGAAGTCGCCCCGTGAGGGCTTCGACTTCTTCCCCCTCACGGTGGACGTCGAGGAGCGCATGTATGCCGCGGGCAAGATCCCGGGCAGCTTCTTCCGTCGCGAGGGTCGCCCGAGCACCGAGGCCATCCTCACCTGCCGGCTGATCGACCGCCCGCTGCGCCCGAGCTTTGTTAAGGGGCTGCGCAACGAGGTTCAGGTCGTCATCACCGTGCTGGCGCTCAACCCCGACCACCAGTACGACGTGCTGGCCATCAACGCGGCCTCCGCGTCCACCCAGATCTCCGGCCTGCCCTTCAGCGGCCCGATCGGTGGCGTGCGGGTCAGCAACATCGACGGCCAGTGGGTCGCCTTCCCGAACTTCTCGGACAGCGAGCGCTCGACCTTCGACATGGTCGTGGCCGGCCGCGTTGTCGGTGACGACGTCGCCATCATGATGGTCGAGGCCGAGGCCACCGACGCCACCTGGAACCTCGTCAAGAACGAGGGCAAGCAGGCGCCGACCGAGGAGATCGTCGCCGAGGGTCTTGAGGCCGCTAAGGGCTTCATCAAGGTCCTCTGCGAGGCTCAGGCCGAGCTCGCCGCCAAGGCCAGCAAGCCGGTGGAGGAGTTCCCGCTCTTCCTCGACTACCAGGCCGATGTGTATGCCGCGGTCGAGGCCGCTGTGTCCAGCGAGACTGCTGCCGCCCTGACCATCGCCGGCAAGGCCGAGCGCGAGGACCGCCTCGACGAGATCAAGGACGGCCTCAAGGCTGACCTGGCCGCCGATGGTGGCGCGTTCGACGGCCGTGGCTCCGAGGTGTCCGCTGCCTTCCGGTCGCTGCAGAAGAAGCTCGTCCGCGAGCGCATCCTGCGCGACAAGGTCCGCATCGACGGTCGTGGCCTGCGCGACATTCGGGCACTCTCGGCCGAGGTCGAGGTGCTCCCGCGCGTGCACGGTTCGGCGATCTTCGAGCGCGGCGAGACCCAGATCATGGGTGTCACCACGCTCAACATGCTGCGCATGGAGCAACAGCTGGACACCCTTTCGCCGGTGACCCGCAAGCGCTACATGCACAACTACAACTTCCCGCCCTTCTCCACCGGGGAGACCGGCCGGGTCGGCTCGCCGAAGCGGCGCGAGATCGGTCACGGCGCGCTCGCCGAGCGTGCCCTCATGCCGGTGCTCCCGACGCGCGAGGAGTTCCCCTACGCGATCCGTCAGGTCTCCGAGGCCCTCGGCTCCAACGGCTCGACCTCGATGGGCTCGGTCTGTGCCTCGACGCTCTCGCTGCTCAACGCCGGTGTGCCGCTGCGCGCTGCGGTGGCCGGGATTGCCATGGGCCTGATCTCCGCCGAGGTCGACGGGCAGATGTCGTACGCCGCGCTCACCGACATCCTCGGCGCCGAGGACGCGTTCGGTGACATGGACTTCAAGGTGGCCGGCACCAAGGAGTTCGTCACCGCGATCCAGCTCGACACCAAGCTCGACGGCATCCCCGCCGACGTGCTCGCGGGCGCGCTGACCCAGGCCCGTGAGGCCCGGCTGCACATCCTCGATGTCATGAACGAGGCCATCGACGTCCCGGACGAGATGTCGCCGTTCGCGCCGCGCGTCATCTCGGTGAAGGTCCCGGTCGACAAGATCGGCGAGGTCATCGGCCCGAAGGGCAAGATGATCAACCAGATCCAGGAGGACACCGGCGCCGACATCTCCATCGAGGACGACGGCACGGTCTACATCGGCGCCACCGATGGCCCGTCCGCCGAGGCGGCCCGCGCGGCGATCAACGCCATCGCGAACCCGCAGATGCCGGAGATCGGTGAGCGTTTCCTCGGTACGGTGGTCAAGACGACGACCTTCGGGGCGTTCGTCTCGCTGCTGCCGGGCAAGGACGGTCTGCTGCATATCTCCGAGGTGCGCAAGCTCGTCGGTGGCCGCCGGATCGACGCGGTCGAGGACGTTCTGGCCATCGGTCAGAAGATCCAGGTCGAACTCAAGGAGATCGACCCGCGCGGCAAGCTCTCGCTCGCGGCGGTCGTCGCCGAGGCTGAGGGTGGGCAGGCCGCGGAGGCCGAGGCTCCGGCTGCGGTCGCTGCCCCGGCGGCCGAGTCTGCCAGTCACGAGGTCGACTCGGCCGACGATGGCGGCCACGACGGCCACGAGGGCGGCGAAACCGGCGACGGTGAGCACCGCGAGCGTCGTCCGCGCAACCGCCGCCGTGGCGGCAACCGCGGTCGCGGCCAGCGCGAGGGCGGCCAGCGCGAGGAGTAGTCCACCCTCGCGCCGACAGGCACGACATACCCCGCAGGCGGCCTACCGAGTGATCGGTAGGCCGCCCCGTGTCAGCTGTGGCCCCTTCGCGGATGGTTGCTGACCTGAGCATTGTGGATAACTCACGGGTGGCCCCGCGGTTCGCGCTAAGTTCCGGTCATGGAGCAGTTGCACCGAATGCGTCAGCTCGTCGGCGCCGTTGTCGTGGTGATGCTGCTGGCGGCGTGCACGGCCGGCGATTCGGGGTCATCGCCCACGACGGCGTCTCCGTCACCCACGCCGGGTGTGGTCCGGGCCGAGGACGTGTCCGCCCTGCTGGAGTCGTACGACCGGCGCAACAACGCCGCGATCGCGGCCACGCGCAAGACCTACGATCCGTCGGTGTGGCTGACCGCGGATGTCGGGCCGCTCCTGCGTGCCGACGCCTTTGACACCCGTTGGCATTACGTCAGCGGAGGCAAGAGCCCGCTGGGCCAACTCACGCACACGGGCAGTGCCGTCTATGCCCCCGCTGCCGCCGAGGGCGAGCAGTCCGTCATCATCGACCTCACCCGGACCTCGACGGTCAAAGGAGACAAGACGGTCCGCATGCTGGCGATCTTTCGCCGCGAGGACCCCGTCAAGGACTGGCGACAGTTCGGCTCAGCCGTCGTGGGTAAGGGCGCCACCGTCCCCGCTCCTCGGCGGGGCGCCGCGCCGGCGCTCACGCCTGCCGAGCGCAAGGAGGTGCTGCGATGGAGCGAGCGTGCTCGCCTCGACCTCGAGAAGGGCAAGGACAGCGGACTCGGCCTGAGCTCCGGGTGTCCGGGGCGGCGAAGTTCGACGAGACGGTCTCCGTCGCCTACCCGCTGCCCATCACCGATCAGCTCGGTCCGCGCGGTGGTGTGGTGGCCATACCCGCCGAGACCGGGGTCGTTGCCGTGGTGATGTTCGAGGCGGAGGCCAGCTATCGCGGCCCGCTGACCTGGGAGGACCGTACCTATGCCCTCACCGTGGGCGAGCGTCCCGGGGCCGACGAACTCACCAAGCGAACGGTCATCGCCCTCGCGCTCCACATCGTGGGCGCCACGGCGACTCTCCTCGGCAGCGATATTGACGACGCGCTCTAACACCGGCGCGGCCGTCTCAACCGTCAGCCGGGACCCTTCAGCGACGCTCCAGCTGTTGGGAGTCGACCGGTGCCGGTGAGAATGGACGCCCCGGCATAGACCGGGTGGGCCAGTCACCCCGGAGGACGGTGTCGGAGGCCAGAATCGCCCTGGACGTGATCACGTCGGAGCCGGTCCCCTTGACGGAATCCATGCTCTGGGCTGTGAATGCGCCTGCGAGAGGAGCCCCCAACAAACTCGCGGCGACGGCGGCGACGATGGTTTTCATGGTGGAACCCCTCGGACCTTGAACTGGGTAGAGCGATGTCACAGGAAATGTAGCAGTCCACGCATACAGGCGCTACAGATGGCGTAGCATTGGGTGCTTAGGCACTCTCAGAGCATGGTCAGACGCGAGGAGGGCATGTGCAGTCGTTCGGTGGACACCTTCGTGACGCGCGACAGGCGGCCGGTATGTCGCAGGCACAGTTGGGCGGTAACACTCTCTCGCGGAGTTACATCTCGCTGCTAGAGGGGGGGCAGCGAGAGCCCACCGATTCCGTGCTCGTGCACCTCGCAGAGCGGCTCGGCCGCCCGCTACTTGAGGTGCGCGAGTGGGCCATGGCCGATCGGCACCGCGAACAACTGGAAGATGCGGCCGACTACACCGAGGCCCTCGTTGCTCTCGCCGATGGGCGGCTCTACGATGCCTCCGTTCGGGGTGAGCGGCTGCGACGCAGGGACGACGAAGGGGAGCAGGGCCTCGCGGCCTGGACGGCCGAGCAACTCCGGCTGATTCACGCCTCGGCCGCGGACGATATCCAGGCCATGGAGGCAAGCTGTCTTCGGCTTTCGCAGCACTGGCTCTACGGTGCCGATGTGGCACTTCGTGGTCGGGTGCTCACAAGTTGGTCGGTCGCGGCCCGGTCGGAGGGCCTACTCTCACTCGCCGCCTCCCGTGCATGGGAAGCTGTGTCGCTGCTCGACGGTGAGGAGCACTGCACTGCCCGATTATCCGCTGAGATCGCGCTGATTTCGGCGCTCGGTGAGGCGGGGGAGGCGTCGGTGGCCAAGGGGAGGACGGCAACGGTACTGGAACTCGTCGATCGGGTTGGCCACACGGTCGAGTCGGGCAAGGCGCTCTGGGCCCTAGGCAATATCGAGTTTCTCGCCGGCACCCCCGAGCAGGGGGTTGCGTTTCACGACCGTGCCACCGAGCTCATTGACCCCAACGCCAACTTGAGGTCCTGGGCGCGGCTGCAACGCGTCTCGGCGCTGATGAGGATGAGGGTCGGCCGGACCGGGCCGGACATCGACGAGCTGCTCGACCGGGCGGCCCGCGCGTTCTCGATCAGTGCGACCACGACGGACGCCGCGGAGATGCTCGTGGCACGAGGCATGAGGGCTGGGTCGCGAGACAACGCCAGCGAGGCTCTTGCCCTCTTCGACGAGGCACTGACCTCTCGCGCCGTGCTCCCCCCGCAGACAGTGGCCGATGTTCTGGACGCTCGCGGACGGGCTCGTGACCAGCTCGGGGATTCCGCGGGCGCACGCGTGGATTACAGCGGCGCGGCCGCCATACTGTTCTCGCTTGGCGCGCTGGCGCGGGGGTTGGAGATCTGTCGAGAGCACCGCATCCCACCACCCACCCCGGCCCCAACCTCCTAGGTCCGATACAAACGGCAGCGCTGAGCCCAGCTGGGGCCCAGCGCTGCCGTGCTGGTTGGTTCAGGCCGTGCGGCTATCTCCCGGCCGTGCGCCGAAGACGACGAACGACATCATCTCGATTGCGAGGAGGGTGGTGACCGCTGTGTTGTCCGGGAGGGGCAGTGCCTTGTGGACAAGCATGACGGAGACGACCGAGGCGAGGATGCCTAGCATCAGCCACAGCAGCCGACGGACCCGAGACGTCGATGCCGAGGACCACTTCACGGCTGCCGCCATCCACAGGGCAACGACACTCATCGCCACTACCGTTCCTACCATTTCTCGCTCCTACCCCGTGGTGTAGCAGCCGCGGCCGCGGCTCCAGACGTAGACCCGCAGGTACTGGCGGTTCGTCGGGCACCGACCATACTCGGTCACGTAGTAGAAGGCGATGGCCACGAGGGCTGCCGCCGCGACGCATGCCGCCTGGCCAACCGCGGGGATCAGGCAGATGGCGGCCGCGAGCGCCGCGCCACCGCCGGCAAGCAGAGCGCCTTGGTCCACGCGGTTGAAGGAGATGTAGGGCCCCCGCCAGCCGTCCCATCCCCCGCCGAGCTGGGACGGGCCAGAGGTCGGCTTCGCCTCCGGGAGGTGAAGTGCAACGCCTTTCACGCGAACTGTGATGAGCCCCTGTTGCGCTCGGTAGCCGGCTGCCTTGAGGTCGGAGATGAGCGCTGCGTAGTTCTCCGCGGTGAGTCCCTCGGCGGCGAGGAGTTCGCTCGGGAGGGTCGAGGTGACGAGAGTCGAGGCGGCGGTTGACGTGCCGTTGGCCGGGGTTGAGGCGTGTCCGGTGGCGCGGGCGGAACCCACTCCGCCAGAGGCCAGGGCAGCTGCGACCGTCACGGCGACGATGAACTTCCTAAACATCGAGACCTTCCTTCCGTTGGGACCGACGGAGCCGTCGGTCTCTTCGGAGGCTACATCGAATGTAGCTAAGTTCACAACACATGTAGCGCACGCTTCGGCCCGAGTCACATCTCGGAGGACAAGGACCTGCGCTCAGCGCGCGCGCCCGCACACACCCGGACCGTAGGGTGTGGTCATGACTTCGGTACGGGTGGCGGTCATCGGCGCGAACGGGCGGATGGGCCAGACCGTATGTCGTGCCGTCGAGGCGGCCGCCGACCTCACCCTGGTCGGGCGCTTCGATGTCGGGGATGATCTCGGCGACCTCGCCGGAGCAGAGGTGGCTGTCGAGTTCGCGGTGCCGGATGCCAGCCCGAGCAACGTCGCGCATTGCGTCTCCCGGGGGGTGCATACCGTGGTCGGCACGACCGGGTGGACGCAGGATCGGCTCGCCACGCTGCGCAGCCAGGTGGCCCAGCGGCCCGGGCTCGGTGTGCTCATCGCGCCGAACTTCGCCTTCGGTGCGGTCCTGATGATGGCGTTCGCGGAGAAGGCCGCCCGGTTCTATGAGTCGGTCGAGGTCATCGAACTTCATCACCCCCAGAAGGTCGACGCCCCTTCGGGGACAGCAGCCCGCACCGCCCAAGTCATTGCCGCGGCAAGGTCCGAGGGCGGTCTGGCGGCGGTCCCGGACGCGACGACCCACGATCCCGACGGAGCGCGCGGGGCCCGGGTCGACGGCATACCGGTGCACTCGGTGCGCCTGCGAGGGCTGGTCGCGCACCAGGAGGTCCTCTTCGGTGCCGAAGGTGAGCAACTCAGCATCCGGCACGACTCCTTCGACCGGGTTTCCTTCATGCCCGGGGTCATCGCGGCGATCCGGGCCGTGCCTGAGCACCCCGGGGTGACCGTCGGGCTGGAGAACTACCTGGGGCTCTGACCGACCCCCGCCTGGCGGGCCGGGCTCAGCCCCAACCGAGCGCCCGCAGCGTCGCGGCGAGCACGGCCGCAGCGGCGACGACGACGAGGAAGCTGGCTCGCAACAGCAGCAAGACGATGGCGAGGGCAACCGCGGCCAACCGGGCGTCCACGACCAGCCGGGCGCCGGAGGCCGCGGCCTGCACGAGGACGAGACCGGCGAGCAGCGCCACGGGCAGAAGCGTCATCACCCGCGAGGTCCACTCACCCTCCAGCCAGCGGGCCGGGACGAGATAGCCGAGCAGTTTGAGCCCGAACGCCGCAGCGCAGGCGAGCAGAACCGCAGTCCACAGACTCATGGCACGGGGTCCGATCCGGGCAACGACCCGTCGCCGCCCTCAAGCGGGTCCTCATGGCGTCCGGTGGGCCGCAGACCCACCACGACCGCCGCCAGGACGGTGAGGATGACCGGCAGCCCCGGGGGCAGAAGCGGGACCGCGATCGCGGCGATGACGAGGGCGGCGATCGCGGTGAGGCGGGCGTCCAGGCTCGCGAGCCGGGGCCACAGCAAAGCGCAGAAGGCTGCGGCCGCGGCCGCGTCCAGGCCCCAGCGGCGCGGGTCGCCGAGGGCGTTGCCGAGCACCGCGCCGAGCAGGGTGAGCAGGTTCCAGAAGACGAAGACGGCAACCCCGGTGTGCCAGAAGCCGGTTCGCTGCAGTTTCGGGTCGCTTTGGGCGATCCCCACGGCGGTCGATTCGTCGATGGTCAGCTGGGCCGCAGCGAGCCGCCGGACCCCGCGCACCTGGAGGAACCGTGAAGTCTGCAGGGCATAGATACCGTTGCGTACCCCGAGCAGACCGGCCGTCGCAATGGCCGCGGGAGCGGCGGCGAGCCCACCGGCGCCGATGACCCCGGCGAAGGCGAACTGCGAGCCACCGGTGAACATGAGCAGCGAAAGGACCTGGGTTTGCGCCACCGTGAGCCCGGAGGCCACCGACAAGGCACCGAAACTCACGCCATACGCGCCGGTTGCGAGTCCAATCGTCCACCCCTGGCGGATCACCGCCCGCCGATCGGCGGACCTCACCGCTCGACCAGCCCGCAGCGTAGCCGCACCTCTCGCAGGGTCCCCTCGGGCGGGGCCACGAGCCGGTCCCGATAGGCCCCGTCCGGCCCGAACCCGGCCGCCTCAAGGAAGCGCCGGGTCTCCTCGTCGTCGGCCGGCAGCCACACCGCCAGATCACTCGCCCCCGCCTGCGTCACGGTGTCGACCGCGGCCTGGAGCAGTCGGCTGCCATGGCCCTGGTGGCGCGCCTGCGGATGGACCCCAAGCAGACTCACCTCGGCCCACAGGCTCTCGGCGTCCGGGTCCTGGGCAGGCCCGACGGCGGCCACCCCGACGACCTGGGCGCCGGCACAGGCCACCAGCAGGCGGTGGATTCCCGGCGGCGGTTCCCGCAACGAGGCGGCCCAGGCGCGGGCGAACGCCGCCGGCTGAAACGCCGCGAGAACCTCGGCCGGGAGCCGATCGGCATACGCCGCGCTGAAGACGGCCGCCTGGACCACCCCGACCGCCGGAGCATCGTTGGGTCCAGCGATCCGGACGCTCGCGTCAGCGGCCACGGAACACCGGCTTGCGGCGCTCAGCAAAAGCCTGCTGACCCTCGCGCAGGTCATCGCTGGCCCAGGCGCGGTGGAAGGCCTCCCGGTAGGCGCTGTGGCCGGCGGTGTCGGCCGAGTGCAACCCGAACCCGATCTTGGAACCGGCCTGAGTGAGCGGGGCGAGTTCGGTGGCCGCCTCGGCGACCTCCAGGGCGAGGTCGAACCCACCGCGGCGCTGGGCGAAGCCGAGGCGCCACGCGTCGTCGGCGTCGAGGACGGCGGCGGTGAGCACAAGGTGCCGAGCCGCACCTTCCCCGAAGAACCGGGTGAGCCGGTCCATCGTCCACGCGTCGACCATGAGTCCAAGCCGCGCGACCGGCACCGCGAAGCGGGCCGAATCGGCGACCACCCGCAGATCGCTGGCCAGCGCCAACTGCATCCCCAGCCCCATACACGAGCCCTCGATGGCGGCGACGGTGAGCACGGGGGCGGTGGCCAAGTGATCGAGAACCTCGGCCAGCCGCTGGGTGAAGGAGACGTCCTCGAGTTCGGACAGATCGGCCCCCGCGCAGAAATGCCCGGCCGTTCCGGTGAGCACCACTGCCCGGGCGCCATCGGCGACCGCGCCCCGCACGGCGGCATCGAGGGCCTCGACGTGATCGAGGTTGAGGGCGCCGCGGCGCTCGGGCCGGTCGATGGTGAGGACGTGGACCGCGCCACGGGCTTCGGTGAGGATCGGCACCGTCCCAGCCTACGGGCAGGGGGTGCGAAGCCCCGCCCGCTACTCTGCTCGTCATGGCGCTGCCACTGACCGTGCTGCCCCTGCCCTCCGTCGGTGCCGAGGACGTGCTCGTCGGACCCGATGGCCGGGTCTGGACGGGGACCGACGACGGCTGCGTGTATGCCGTCGAACCCGAGACCGGTGTCGCCACCCTCGTCGGGGCCACCGGCGGCAGACCGCTGGGTCTGGAGTGGCTGCCGAGCGGGGAGATGCTCATCTGCGATGCCGAACGCGGTCTGCTCGCCATGGACCCCCACACCGGGGAGATCCAGCCGCTGCTGCACGAGGTCGACGGCATACCGCTGAAGTTCAGCAACAACGCCGCGGTCGCCACCGACGGGACCATCTGGTTCTCCGACTCCAGTCGGCACTTCGGCGTCGAGCAGTGGATTTCCGACCTCATCCGGCACACCTGCTCGGGTCGGTTGCTGCGCCTCGGCCCGGACGGCCACGTGGAGACCGTCGTCGACGGGCTGGGTTTCGCCAACGGGGTCGCGCTGGCTGGGGATGAGGGTGCGGTGTACGTGGCCGAGACGGCCCTGCGCCGGGTCCAGCGGGTCGCCCTGACTGGACCCGCGGCCGGCCGAGCAGAGCCGTGGGTGAGTGGGCTTCCGGGGTACCCCGACAACATCTCCCGCGGCTCGGACGGCCTCATTTGGGTGAGCATCGCCTCGCCACCCGACCCCACTCTCACCGTCCTGCAAAGTCGCCGAGCCTGCTCCGCCGCGTCGTCGACCAGGCGCCGGAGGCCCTCAAGCCCAAGCCCCGGCGCACGGTGCGGGTCACGGCATACGCCCCGGACGCCACCCTCGTGCACGACCTGACCTTCGACGCCTCCCGGTGGCACATGGCGACCGGAGTGCGTGAACACGCGGGGAGGGTGTGGCTCGGCAGCCTCGTCGAGCCCGCCATCGCCGTCGGGAACGTGCCCCGTTAGCGACGTTCGTAGGTGACCACCGCGTACCCCGGGTATGGCGTGCGACTCACCTCGCGCCATTGGCTGGGGCTCCAGGCCGGGAAGTGCGCATCCCCCTCATGGTCCTGCGGGATCTCGCTGAGGATCATCCGGTGGGCAAACGGCAAGGCCTCGGCATAGACCTGGCCCCCGCCGGCGACGAACACCTCGTCCGCCGGGCCGGCCAGGGCCAGGGCCTCGGCGAAGGAGTGGGCGGTCTCCACACCCGGGTGCCGCCAGGCAAGGGAACGGGTGATGACGATGCAGCGTCGCCCCGGCAGCGGCCGCCCGATGGACTCGAAGGTCTTGCGGCCCATGACCAGCGGGTGACCCATCGTGGTCTCCTTGAACCGAGCGAGCTCCCCGGGGACCCGCCAGGGGATGGCGCCGTCGCGGCCGATGACCCCGCCTTCGGCGACGGCGGCGATGAGGGTGAGGCGGGTCATACGGCGATCGGGGCCTTGATCGAGGGGTGCGCCTCGTAGCCGACCAGTTCGAAGTCGCCGAGGTCGTAGTCGTCGATGCTGGCCCGAGGGGTGATCCGCATCGTCGGCAGCGGCAGCGGTTCGCGGGTCAACTGGAGCCGCGCCTGCTCCCAGTGGTTGCTGTAGAGGTGGGCATCCCCGAGGGTGTGCACGAAATGCCCGGGTCGCAGCTCGGTGAGCTGGGCCACGACCATCGTGAGCAGGGCGTAGGAGGCGATGTTGAAAGGAACCCCGAGGAAGATGTCGGCGCTGCGCTGATACAGCTGGCAGTCGAGGAAGGCCGGCTTACCCTCACCGGCCGGGCGGACGTAGAACTGGAACATCGTGTGGCATGGCGGCAGGGCCATCTTGTCGACGTCAGCGACGTTCCACGCCGAGACGATATGGCGGCGGCTGTCGGGGGAGCGGCGGATCGACTCGATGACCCCGGCGATCTGGTCCACGCTCCGGCCGTCCGGGGTGGGCCAGGAACGCCACTGGTGGCCATAGACAGGGCCGAGGTCGCCGTGCTCATCGGCCCACTCGTCCCAGATGGTGATGCCCCGCTCCTTCAGCCAGGCGATGTTGGTGTCACCGCGAAGGAACCAGATGAGCTCGCCGATGATGGAGCGCAGGTGCAGGCGTTTGGTGGTCAGGGCGGGGAAGCCCTCGGTGAGGTCGAAGCGCATTTGGTGCCCGAAGACGCTTCGGGTGCCGGTCCCGGTGCGGTCGGACTTGTCGACCCCATGAGTCATGACGTGGTCGAGGAGATCGAGATACTGCCGCACGCTGCGAGCGTACTCGCCCCCGCGGACTACCCTGGGGCCATGACGAGCGCACCCTTCGGCACCCTGCTCACCGCGATGGTGACCCCGATGACCCCCGATGGAGCGATCGATCACGAGGGGCTCGAACGCGTCGTCGATCACCTGCTGTCCACCGGCCATGACGGCATCGTGGTCAACGGGACCACCGGTGAATCAGCGACCCTCACCACGCAGGAGTCCATCGAGGTGGTCGCTTTCGTCGCGGCGCGCGTCGACGGCCGTGCTCACGTGGTCGCCGGGGCCGGATCCAACGACACCGCTCATGCGGTCGCCCTCGCCCGGTCGCTGGCCGAGGTGGGTGCGAGCGGGCTCCTCGTGGTGACCCCCTACTACAACAAGCCCCCGCAGCGCGGTTTGCTCGCCCACTTCCGTGCCATCGCCGACGCCACCGACCTGCCGGTCTGTTTGTACGACATTCCCGGCCGATCCGGTATCGCCATCGAGACCGACACCATCCTGGCGCTCGCCGAGCACCCCCGGATCGTGGCGATGAAGGACGCCAAGGCCGACTTCTTCGCCGCGGCCCAGATCATGGCCGCGACCGACCTGGCTTGGTATTCCGGGGATGACGTGCTCGTGCTTCCGCACGTCGGCCAGGGGGCCGTCGGGCTCATCGGCGTCACGACGCACTTGGCAGGGCGTCAGTACCGAGCGCTCATCGAGGCGGCGATCGCCGGGCGCCGCGACGAGGCCATCGCCCTCAACCAGCGGCTTGCGCCGATCGCAGATGCCGTGATGAACACCTCCCAGGGCGCCATCATGGCCAAGGCCGGCCTGGTCGAACTCGGGGTCCTGTCCTCGGCCGCGGTCCGGCTGCCGCTCATCGAGAGCACCGAGGCGCACCTGACCAAGCTGCGCGCGGGGCTGCAGGCGTCGGGGCTACTGTGAGCCATCCGCATCCCGAACTGAGCCTGCCCGGCCCGCTCGCCGAGGGCGGAGTCCGGGTCATTCCGCTCGGAGGTCTGGGCGAGATCGGTCGCAACATGACCGTGCTCGAGCACTCCGGCCAACTCCTCGTCATCGACTGCGGGGTGCTCTTCCCCGACGACCATCACCCGGGGATCGACCTCATCCTGCCCGACTTCTCCGCCATCGCCGATCGCCTCGACGAGGTTCAGGCCATCGTCCTCACCCACGGACATGAGGACCACATCGGGGGAGTGCCTTACCTGCTGCGGGCCAAACCGGACATCCCTTTGATCGGGTCTCAGCTCACCCTGGCCCTGGTCGAGGCCAAGCTCAAGGAACACCGGATCACGCCATACACACTCGCCGTCACCGAAGGCGACCGGGAAGCGCTCGGTGCGTTCGACTGCGAGTTCGTCGCGGTCAACCACTCGATCCCGGATGCCCTCGCGGTGTGTGTGCGCACCTCCGGGGGAACGGTGCTGCACACCGGCGACTTCAAGATGGACCAGTTGCCGCTCGACGGTCGGCTCACCGACCTGAGGGCGTTCGCCCGGCTCGGCGAGGAGGGCATCGACCTCTTCCTCACCGACTCCACGAATGCCGAGGTGCCCGGGTTCACCACACCGGAGCGGGAGATCTCCTCGGCCATCGACAAGGTGTTTCGACACGCCGAACGCCGGATCATCGTGGCCTGTTTCTCCAGCCACGTCCACCGGGTTCAGCAGGTGCTCGACGCGGCGGACAAGGCAGGTCGCAAGGTGGCCATGGTGGGCCGGTCCATGGTGCGCAACATGGGCATCGCGGCCGACCTCGGCTACCTGCACGTGCCGGACAAGGTCCTGGTCGACGTCAAGGCGCTCGACGACCTGCCCGAGGACAAGATCGTCCTCATCTGCACCGGCAGCCAGGGGGAGCCGATGGCCGCGCTAGCCCGGATGGCCAACCGGGATCACAAGATCGAACTCGGCGTCGGGGACACCGTCCTGCTCGCCTCCTCCCTCATCCCGGGCAACGAGAACGCGGTCTACCGGATCATCAACGGGCTCATGCGGCTCGGCGCGACCGTGGTCCACAAGGGCAACGCCAAGGTGCATGTCTCCGGGCATGCCAGCGCCGGTGAGTTGCTCTACGCCTACAACATCGTCACGCCGCGCAACGTCATGCCGGTGCACGGCGAGTGGCGTCACCTCGTGGCCAATGCCGAGTTGGCCATCGCGACCGGAGTGCCGCGCGAGCGGGTGGTCCTGGCCGAGGACGGCGTGGTGGTCGATCTGATCGACGGCCGTGCCCGGATCGTCGGCGCCGTGCCCTGCGGCTACGTGTATGTCGACGGCTCATCGATCGGGGGAGCGGACGAGGCGCTGCTCAAGGACCGCCGAATCCTGCGCGACGAGGGGTTCATCTCCGTCATCGTCGTCATCGACGCCGTGACCGGCAAGGTTGCTGCCGGACCGGAGATCACCGCCCGTGGGTTCGTCGAGGAGGCGGTCATCTTCGACCAAGTGCGCCCGAGCCTGGCGGCGGCGCTCGATGAGGCGACCGCCGGCGGGATGACCGACCCCTACCAGCTTCAGCAGGTCATCCGGCGAACGGTGGGGTCCTGGGTGGGCCGCAGGGTGGGTCGGCGCCCGATGATCATCCCCACCGTCATCGAGGCTTGAGCGCACCTGGCGGTGCAACTCGGTGTGGTGGCGAGCCTCCGCTGTGGGGCCAACCGCCCCGGTCGGCCTTGCCCGCGGTGGTGTCCACGGGCCCGCGCACGTCCGCACTCACCGGCGGTCACACCAGAGGTGAGGCGCGGACGCGACTCTTGGACATGGTGAACCTCACGAAAGCCATAGCAGGACGCGGGGATCTGGGTGAACTCTCCAGAATCGGTCCGAGGCAAGTGCTGTCAATCTGCGGAAGGGGGGTCGCGGGTGGTCGCCTCGATCGCCCCCGGCGGGCCGGTAAGGCCGTCGCAGCAGACGTTCGGCACAGAGACGTCGCGGTTGGCCAGATCGGCCCACACCGACACCCAGAACTCCGCGCCCTCACTGGACTGAAGCCAGATCCCCAGGACGCGCCTGACGCCGTCCGGGTCGACCCCGACGGCGTGTGCGCGGCCCTGTTGCCGACGTTGGCGCCGTCACGGACTTTGACCACGATCCCCGTCGGGGGAGACCATCGGGGACACCGCGCCCAGCGGGCGGGCCGTCTCGAAGGAGAGCTCGGTGCCGACCCCCTGGTCGCGAGAAGGTGATCGATGTCCCGCACTGTCATCCCGCCGGCATACAGGCTGATGATTATCTCGTCCAGTCTGGATATCTGCCCAGTCGCCGTGGATTCCAACGCGAGGTGAGTCTTGTCCGCGTCATGGACGGTTGGGATGTACCTCTGAAATGTAAGGAGTTCCGGCAATAGACCCGCAGGCATGGTAACGTCCCCCCGGAAAGCGCGCTTGTGCCGCATGCGGCCGCGTCCACCAAAGGAGTCAATGTATGCATGTCCGGGCGCGTTCCCTCGTGTTCTCTGTTGTGGTCTCCCTGGTCGCCGTAGTGTTCCTCGTTCCGGGGGGGTTTGCATTCGCCGCGTCGTTCGCTCCCACGAATGTCACGGTCGCCGTTGACCGAAACACCGTGACGCAGGGCTATGGGGAGACAATCACCTCGACCCTGTCCTTCTGCGTGCCCGACGCCCAAAGCGCTGGTGACTCCTTCACGGTGACCTTGCCCGAGGTGTTGTCAAACTGGCCCGCTGGTTTTTCCCTTCTGGACGGCACGGGGCAGGCCGTCATCGAGGTGTCGATCTCCAGCGCCAGCCCCGCCGTCGCGACCTTCACCCTCACGACCTACGGGGGGGGAGTCGACAACCTCTGCGCGATCGCCAAGTTTGGAGCCGACTCTGGCAGTTCCGCCGCGGGTACGTATCCGCTCGATTACGTCGTTGGGACGACAACGATCACCCCGCCGACACCCACCCTCACGGTGGAGCCCCAGCCCATCGAGTCTGCACCAACTGAGCCGAACAAGATCGGGTGGTTCCCCAACAACGCCAACCAGTGTCGTGACACGACGGAGAACTGTCTCCTGTGGAACTTTCGCACGGCGGGGGGCGATCGCGGGCTGGTGACGTTCACGGACACCGCCCCCGCGGGCTGGAGTTTTGCCTGCGTGATCGCCTATGCGGCCAAGGTGACCTATGGTCCCTCCGGACTTGAATACGAAGACATCAACGACCCATTGTCGGTACTGACCGGGTACAGTTGCTCACCGACTCAGCTCACCTTCTCTCTCGACACGTCGGTCCTGGCCGCCGACCAGATTTACTACTTCGAGATGTTGGCAAGCGCTTCCGCGCCAGGTGGTGACGGCGGCATCCGCTACACCAACACCGTTCAGGTGACGGAGGGGCAGAACCCTCCAACGGACCTCTCGGCGTTCACGTCCTCCGCGTACGTCGGCGGCGCCGCAAGCGGCGACGGGATCAGAATCTACAAGAGGGACGCTGCTGGCAACGACGCCAATACGACCACCACTGCGGTCACTCTCCCGAATGGCACAACTGAGTTGTCTTTCCTCATCCGCAACACCGGCACAACCGACCTCACGGGGATCACCGTCACCGACACCATCACCCAGGGCTCTCCACCAGCGTCCGTGAGCGGCCTCAGCTGCAACTTCTCCGAAGCGGTGGACGATGCTCCGACGTCGGGCACGACGTGGGCTGGACCCTTCCCTACCAACTCGGGATTCACCTGCTCGGCGACCCTCTCTGGGGTCCAGGGCTACAGCACTGACGTCGCGAGCGTGGCGGCCACCGGCAATGGGCCGGTGGGAAGCAGCGACCCCTACGTCGCCTTTACCCCGGTGGTGCCGAAGGTGTCCATCGGTGATTACGTCTGGTACGACATTAACCGCAATGGGCTGCAGGATGACAACAGCCCGGCCTCGGGCGTCACGGTCACGCTGAAAGACGAGGCGGGGTCTGATGTGGGCACCGCGGTGACCAACGCCGATGGGTACTACTGGTTCACCGATCTGGTGGGCGGGGCGGCATACTCCCTCGTGTTCACGGCACCCGACGGCTACAGTTGGACCACGAAGGACGCAGGTGGGGTGTCCGACAACAACCTGGTCACTGACACCAACGACTCCGATGTGACACCGACGGACGGGATGATCGCCTTCACCGCTCCGCTCGACGGCGACAACGTGGGTGGGGCCCCCGGTATCACCGACAACCCCACCCTGGACGGCGGATTGGTGAAGTATGACCTCACCCTGACCAAGACACTGGTGACCGCTGGCCCCTACCGCCCGGGGCAGACCGTGGTCTACACCTTGACCCCGCAGAATCTCGGACCGGCAGCGGCACTTCCTGGTTGGTCGGTCACGGATGTCCTGCCCTCCGGGCTGACTGCCGTGGGGATCTCCGGATCCGACTCGAGTTACAGTTGCGAGTTGTCGTCGCTCACCTGCACGAACGATCAGCCATTCCCGGCGGCCGCCGACCTCGGCGCGGTCACGGTCACCGCGACGATCGACGCGGCGGCGACGGCGGTCACCCTGAACAACCTCGGCTACGTGACGCCAGCAGACACCGACGTTCCCGAGACCATCCCGTTGGGCACGCCGCCGACGACGGCCGACGCCACACCGGACTTCGACGCCAACGCCACGGACACCAACAATGATGCCAACGCACCACTGACGCTGACCCCCTACGTGTCGGTGGGTGATTATGTGTGGTTGGACACCAATCGTGATGGACTGCAGTCCGATGGTGAGGACCCGGTGAGTGGGGTGGTGGTCAACCTCTATGACGCTGCGGGTGTCTTGGTGGGGACGAGCACCACGAACGACGACGGGTTCTACGTCTTCACGGACTTGCTGGCCGGTGCGGCGTACACCATTGAGTTCGTCAAGCCTGATGGGACGACGTTGACGACCCCGAATGTTGCTGGCGGTGACGACGCGCTTGACTCGGACGCCCCTGCGGACACCGGCAAGGTCGAGTTCATCGCCCCTGCCTCGGGTACGAACTCGGCGTCTGAGCCGGACAACCCGACCATCGACGCCGGGCTGGTCACTCTTGTGTCGGTGGGTGATTATGTGTGGTTGGACACCAATCGTGATGGACTGCAGTCCGATGGTGAGGACCCGGTGAGTGGGGTGGTGGTCAACCTCTATGACGCTGCGGGTGTCTTGGTGGGGACGAGCACCACGAACGACGACGGGTTCTACGTCTTCACGGACTTGCTGGCCGGTGCGGCGTACACCATTGAGTTCGTCAAGCCTGATGGGACGACGTTGACGACCCCGAATGTTGCTGGCGGTGACGACGCGCTTGACTCGGACGCCCCTGCGGACACCGGCAAGGTCGAGTTCATCGCCCCTGCCTCGGGTACGAACTCGGCGTCTGAGCCGGACAACCCGACCATCGACGCCGGGCTGGTCAAGTTCAATCTCAGCCTGTCCAAGGCCCTCAGCACGAGTGGCGCAATTCACCCAGGCGACGTGGTGAGCTTCATACTCACCCCGCACAACGACGGACCGGCTGACGCGCTGGCAGGTTGGACTGTGACCGAGGTCCTGCCAGGCGGGCTGAGCCTGGTGTCGATGTCTGGCGCCGGTTACTCGTGCTCCGGAGCGACGTGCATCGCGGCGGGGGCGCTTCCCGCCGGCAGCGACGGCCCGACCATCACCGTGGTGGCGAAGGTCACCGGGACCGGCGACCAGCGCAATGTCGCCTACATCGACCGAGCGACAGGAGATGGCGACGAGGTGATCCCGCTCGGACCAGTACCGCCGTCGGGGACGGACACCGAGGCGACGCCGACGGATAACGACGCCATGGCGGACCTCGTCGCCACAAGTGAGGTCCTGCCCCAGACGGGAGCTGACTTGATTGCGACTGCCACGCTTGGTTTCGGGCTCATCCTTCTCGGAGGGCTCGTGTTGCTCCTCACCGGCCGGGGGACCCGACGTGCTCGGCAGGTGTGAAGCGGATTCCGCATTCCGTCGTCGCGGTTTTCCGCGTGTTGGTTACTGATCATTTGGCATCAACGCTGGCCTTGGCGTAATGTTGCCCTCCTTGCTGGAGTAGCTGTCAAGAGCCCCACTCAGTGAGCGGGTGACAGCACCGCCTTCGCGGTGGTTGGATGGCGTGGTATAGGAGAAACCATGGGTACTTCACCAGTTCAGTCGTCCGCGCCAGCAGGCCCACACGTGACGAGACGACGCCTGGGACTGCTGAAGCTTTGATTGACACTTCGGTTGTGGTGTTTCAGGCCGCGTGTGCGGGCCAATAGATGGTCTCAAACTCGATCGGTGTTGTCTTGCCGAGGGCGCGTTGCCGGCGGCGACGGTGGTAGGTGCGTTCGATCCAGGTGACGATCGCGAGCCGGAGCTCGGCGCGGGAGGTCCAACGGCGGCTGTTGAGGACGTTCTTTTGGAGGAGGGCGAAGAAGGATTCCATGGCGGCGTTGTCCGCTGAAGAGGCCACGCGTCCCATGGACCCGGTCAGGTGATGCTTGCCCAGGGCGGTGACGAAGCCTCGGGAACGGAATTGCGATCCTCGGTCGGCGTGGACCACGCACCCGACGACCTGGGTGCGGCCGCGGCGGGTGACGGCCATCTCGAGGGCGTCCACGGCGAGGTGATGGGTCATCCGAGCATCGATGGCGTACCCCACGATCCGGCGCGACCAGACGTCTTTGACCGCGCACAGGTACAGCTTGCCCTCGGCCGTGGGGTGCTCGGTGATGTCGGTCAGCCACAACCGGTTCGGGCCGGGCGCGGTGAAATCGCGTTCGACCAGATCGTCGTGCACCGGCGGACCAGGCTTCTTCCACCGCCCCCGAGAACGGGCGTGCGCGGACATGATCTGTGCTTGGGAGCAGATCTTCCACACCCGCCGCTCACTGAGGACGTGCCCGGTCGCGGCAAGTTCATCGGCGATGAACCGGTACCCGAACCCGGGATCATCGGCGTGGATGTCGAAGGCGGCGTTCATCGCGTACGCATCGACCAGGTCACGCTGCGAGACGGGGTTGGCCTGCCAGGCATAGAACGCCTGCGGCGTGAACTTCAGCACCCGGCAGGTCACCGTCACGGGAATCCCCTCGACGGCAAGGTCACGGACCAGCGGGTACGTCATTTTGGGGACTGCCCCAACCGCAGATTCGCCTGCGACAGGTAAGCCGCGGCCCGGCGCAGGACCTCATTCTCCTGTTCGAGCAACCGGATCTTCTTCTTCGCTTCGCGCAGTTCCTCGGAATCGGCCCTGGTCACCCCAGGCCGGGTGCCGTCCTCGACATCGGCCTGATGCAACCAGTTCCGCAGGCAGGACTCAGAGATCCCGAAGTCCTTAGCAAGCCGCGCGATCGGCGCCTCGCCACGACGAGCCACCGCGACGACATCGTCCCGGAACTCCTTGGGGTGTGCTGCTGGCATGACGACATCCTTCCAGCGGGGACCTCATGTCCCCACAGATCAGGTGTCAACCGAACCTTCAGCAGTCCCCCTCGCTGTTGGCGCTGCCTGGACGGCACCGGCGATCATCGTGGGATCCGCCGCTCCCGCCTTCGCCGCGAGCGCGGGCTGCTGCCAGAAGTGGGCCATTCTCCAGACAAACGCCCAACCGACGCAGAACGGGGTCATGCAGTTCGGCTTCGAGGTGCGCCTGTTGCCCAACAACTGTCAATGCGTCAATAACTGGTTCATCACCTCCGGAGCTATCTCACTGACCCTGTGCTTCAACGACCCGAACTTCGACGGCACCTATCGGGTGACGAACGGCGGTCAGTACCTCTCAAGTGGCCAGAATGGATCGACGGCTGGCTGTCCCAGCCTGGTCCTGCGAACCGCGGAGATTGTCGGAAAGCAGAACGGGACCTCGTGGCAGTTCGAGATCACCGCGCCCGACGCTCAGAATCTTGTCGTTCCCAAGGGTGCGGTCACCGTGACGGCGAACGTGACCTCGACAGTGTCCGTCAACGGAGACGGAACGACGCAGACGAGCAGTTGCATTGAGTGGTTCGACGGCCAGGAGACCGGGTGCGCGACTCGGACGACGAATTCGTTCACGACACGCGCGCCGTGACCAGAGCATGCTGTGACTCCTGATAGGGGTGGTGCGCGTGTGCTCCATGGGATCAGTGTGATCATCCTTTAGCCTGCGAGTATGGCGACTCGTACGTCCGGTCCGTCGCGCTCGCGCACCGCGTCAGCGACCCGACCGGCCCCACGTTCCGGTTCCGCACGCCCGGCCCGCCGCCGTGGCTCGGCTCCGCGGACGACCCCGCTGCCCATCCGCGCGGCCCGCACCGCCTGGCTCGGGCTTGCCGGCGCGACCGGCACCCTGGCCCGCAAAGTCGGCGACACCGGCCGGGAGGTGAGCCCCGAGGTGCGCCGCGATGGCATCGGGTTGCTTCTCCTCGTCGCAGCGGCCATCGTGGCAGCCCGCGAGTGGTGGGGCCTGCCCGGGACGGTCGGCACCGTCGTGCACGCCATCGTCGCCGGAACCCTCGGCCAGGTCGGCTACCTCATCCCGCTGGTCCTCCTGGGCTTCGGCATCCACGTGCTGCGCCACCCCGAGGAGTCGGCGCGCACCGAGCGGCGGGCCCTCGGCACCGCCCTTGCGCTGTTCGCGTTGAGTGGTCTGGTGCACGCCTCGGCAGGCATCCCCGAGCCCCCGGACGGGGCGATCGGGATGCGCGCTGCCGGTGGCATCATCGGCTACCTCGCCTCGAGCCCACTCGCCGCGGCGGTGTCGACCCACGGGACCTATCCCATCCTCATCCTGGTCCTGGTCTACGGCGGCCTGGTCTTCGCCGATATCCCGCTGCGCGAGGTCGTGCCGCGGCTCCGGGGTGCGCACGCCGCGCTGCGCGGCGGGGCCACCGACACCGACGAGGCATCCACGACCCCGGCCGGTCGCCGTCGCCGGGCACTGCCCGACGGACCGCTCGCCGGCGATGAGCCCTATGAGCAGGCAGCCCTTCGCGAACCCAAACCCACCCGCATCCCCAAGGCGCCCACGGCCCACAGCGCCGAGTCTTCGGCGAGCACGGTTGCTGTGGCGACCCCGGCGACCGAGAAACTCCCGCTCGCTCCGCCTCCGACGACCCCCATCCCGCCGCGCGTCGAGCAACTGCTGCTGGCCGGAGACGTCACCTACACCCTCCCGGACCAGGCGATCCTCGAGCCGGGCAGCCCGCACAAGGCCCGCAGCGCCGCGAACGACCGGGTCGTGGAGTCGCTCACCGAGGTCCTCGACCAGTTCGACATCGACGCGCAGGTCACCGGGTTCACCCGCGGCCCGACGGTGACCCGGTACGAGGTCGAGCTCGGTCCGGCGGTCAAGGTGGAGCGGGTCACCGCGCTCTCCAAGAACATTGCGTATGCCGTGGCCTCGGCCGACGTGCGCATCCTCAGCCCGATCCCAGGCAAGTCCGCGATCGGCATCGAGATCCCCAACCTGGACCGCGAGAAGGTGAGTCTCGGCGACGTCCTGCGCAGCACCCGCGCCCGGGAGAACACCCACCCGATGGTCATGGGTGTCGGCAAGGACGTCGAGGGCGGGTACGTGATCGCCAACCTCGCCAAGATGCCGCACCTGCTCGTCGCCGGTGCGACCGGTTCGGGCAAGAGCAGCTTCGTCAACTCGATGATCACCTCGATCCTCATGCGGGCCACCCCGGATGAGGTCCGGCTCGTGCTCGTCGACCCCAAGCGCGTCGAGCTCACGGCATACGAGGGGATTCCGCACCTGATCACCCCGATCATCACCAACCCCAAGAAGGCCGCCGAGGCGCTGCAGTGGGTGGTGCGGGAGATGGACCAGCGGTATGACGACCTGGCCAGCTTCGGGTTCAAGCACATCGACGACTTCAACAAGGCGGTCAAGGCCGGCAAGGTCAGCCCGCCGCCCGGGTCGCAGCGGGTCGTTGCGCCGTATCCCTACCTGCTCGTCGTGGTCGACGAACTCGCCGACCTGATGATGGTGGCCCCGCGCGACGTCGAGGAGTCGATTGCCCGAATCACCCAGCTCGCGCGGGCCGCCGGCATCCACCTGGTGCTCGCGACACAGCGGCCGAGTGTCGACGTCGTCACCGGGCTCATCAAGGCCAATGTGCCGAGCCGGATGGCGTTCGCGACCTCCTCGCTCGCAGACAGCCGGGTCGTCCTGGACCAGGCCGGTGCCGAGAAACTCATCGGCCAGGGGGATGCGCTCTTCCTGCCGATGGGGACGAGCAAGCCAATGCGGGTCCAGGGGGCCTGGGTCACCGAGTCCGAGATCCACGCGGTCGTCCAGCACGTCACCAACCAGTTGAAGCCGAGCTACCGCGAGGACGTCACCGTTGCCGCGGCGAGCAAGGTCGTCGACGACGACATCGGCGACGACCTCGACCTGCTCCTGCAGGCCACCGAACTCGTCGTCAACACCCAGTTCGGGTCCACCTCCATGCTCCAGCGCAAGCTCCGGGTCGGGTTCGCCAAGGCGGGTCGCCTGATGGATCTGCTGGAGTCGCGCGGCGTGGTTGGCCCATCCGAGGGGTCCAAGGCTCGCGATGTGCTGATCCGCCCCGACGACCTGCCCGGCATGCTGGCGATGATGAATGGCGAAGAGCCGCCCGCGCAGGTGCCTGCGGCCACCACGGATGCCTACGGCCCGGTGGATGACCTCAGATACCCGGCTGCCACAGAGTGGGACGACGAGGGTGAGAGCGAAGACGCCTGGGAGTTGACCGGGCGTC
>WBZP01001649.1_pt1 | contig 26924 bp, 18 predicted proteins | sample 5204301 | NCBI WGS metagenome assembly WBZP01 (sample SAMN12412401, study PRJNA552823) | activated sludge metagenome | isolation source: activated sludge from nitrification reactor of wastewater treatment plant... | place: USA: Pennsylvania | collected 2017 | reverse complement strand
GGTCACCTCGCCCATCGAGTGACCGATCACCGCGTCGGGGTGCACCCCGTAGGACCGCCACAGGTCGGTCAGGCCCAGCTGCAGGCCCATCAGCACCGGCTGCACCTGCGCGTCGCCGTTGATGGCCTGGCTGCCGGAGAGGATGTCCCACAGCGAATAGCCGACCTGCTCGACGAAGACCGGCTCCAGCTCGGCGATCGACCGGGCGAAGACCGGCTCGTCGTCGAGGAGTTTGCGCGCCATGCCGGCCCAGTGCGAGCCCTGGCCCGAGTAGACGAACACCGTGCCCGAACCGCACGGGCCGTCGTGCGGAGCGACGACGCCGTCGGCGCTGTGATGCTCGGCAAGTGCCCGCAGTCCGGCCACCGCGTCGTCGTGCTGCCGGGCGCACACGGTGGCGAACTGCGCGTGCACGGCCCGGTGGTGGTTCAGGGTGTGCGCGACGTCGGCCAGGGCCACGTCCTTGCCGTCGCCGTCCATCCAGTCCGCCAGCGCGGCGGCGGCGGCGGCGATGCGGTCGGCGGTGGCGCCCGAGACGACCAGGGTGCTGACGGCCGGTTCCGGGCCACGGTCGGCGGGTTTGATCTCCGGCGCCTGTTCGATCACGACGTGCGCGTTGGTGCCGCCGAACCCGAACGAGGAAACCCCGGCGCGCCGGGGGTGGCCGGTGGCCGGCCACTGTTGGGCTTCGGCGACGACTTTGAGGCGCAGCTGGTCGAACGGGATGTGCGGATTGGGATGCTGGAAATGCAGATTGCCGGGGATGGTGCCCCGCTCGACGGCCAGCACGGTCTTGATGAAGCCGGAGATCCCCGCCGCCGCCTCGAGGTGGCCGACATTGGTCTTCAGCGCGCCGATCAGCAGGGGTGCGTCCTGGGCCCGGCCGCGGCCCAGGACGGTACCGAGCGCACGTGCCTCGATCGGGTCGCCGAGCAGGGTGCCGGTGCCGTGCGCTTCGATGTAGTCGACTTCCTGCGGTGGGACACCGGCGTTGGCATACGCCGACCGCAACACCGCCATCTGCGCGGCCGGGTTGGGTGCCAGCAGGCCGTTGGAGCGGCCGTCCTGGTTCACCGCGGATCCGCGGATCACGGCCAGCGGCCGGTTCCCGTCGCGCAGCGCGTCGGACAGGCGTTTGAGCACCACCACGCCGCAACCCTCGCCGCGGACGAAGCCGTCGGCGTCGGCGTCGAACGAGTGGCAGGCCCCGGTTTTGGACAGGGCGCCGGACTGGTCGAAGCCACGGAACACCGCGGGCGACAGCAGCAGGTTCACCCCGCCGGCGATGGCCACGTCACAGTCCTGGGTCCGCAGGCTCTGGCAGGCCAGGTGCAGTGCGACCAGCGACGAGGAACAGGCCGTGTCCACGGTGACCGAGGGTCCGCGGAGGTCCAGGATGTACGACAGCCGGTTGGCGATGATGCTCAGCGCGCCGCCCGAGTTGCTCCACGCGTCGACCGACGTCAGATCCGTGGAAGCCAGATAGGCGTACTCGCTCAGACTGGCGCCGACGAACACGCCCGTCTGCGAGCGACGCAGGTTGGTCGCCGGGATTCCCGCGTTCTCCAGCGCCTCCCATGCGACCTCGAGCAGCATGCGCTGCTGCGGGTCCATCTTGGCGGCCTCGCGCAGGGAGATCTCGAAGAACTCCGCGTCGAAGGTGTCGATCTCGTCCAGGAACGAACCCCACCGGGTGGTGGCCGCCATCGCCGCGGCCGTGTCGTCGGAGCCGTCGTCGAACGCCGCCCAGCGCTCGGCGGGCACCTCGCCCACCGTGTTGCCGCCCTCGGCGAGCAACTGCCACAACGCTTCCGGGCCCTCGATTCCACCGGGCAGCCGGCAGCCGACACCGATAACCGCGATCGGTTCGTTCAAGGTGCCCAATGTGGGATCGAACACGGTCCCCTCGTCGCCGTCGGCTTCGGCCCCGGTGAGGAACCGCGCCAGCGAGTCGATCGTCGGATGCTGCCAGAACTCCACGGGCGACACCGTGCGACCCAGTAACTCGGACAGCTCGCCGGAGAGCACCACGGCATCGCGCGAGCCGACGCCCAGATCGTTCATCGACGCCTCGACGTCGACTTCCTCCGGGTTGCAGCCGATGTTGGTCACCAGATAGTCGACCAACCAGTTTCGCAGTGCCGCTTCGTCCATCGGCTCGGTCATCAAACTCCTCTTTCGCCGACCGCGGTCGACTCCACGCTGCCGAACAACTCGTCCAGCACACTTCCATCCGAATCGGACGCCAACTGGTCGTCCTCGTTGTCACCGTCGGAACCGTCTCGGGGAACCAGCTTGTCCGCCAGGAACACGGTCAATGCGGTGATCGTGGGGTGGTTCCACAGCATCGTTGCCGACAACTCGATACCGAGCAACCTCTCGGCGTCCCGCCGGATCGACATCGCCATCACCGAGTTGAGGCCCATCTCGGCGAACGGCAGGTTGATGTCGATATCCGCCTCGGGCAGTCCGAGCTCGCGCGACAGGATCGTCTTGAGCTCCGCCTCGAGTTCGATCAGCAGGTCGGCCCGCGCCATCTCCGACCAGTCGCGCGCGGGTGTCAACGGCTCCTGGTCGGCGGGCTGGCCCGCGGACAGCGGCACCATCACCGCCTGCGCGAGGTCGAAGGTGTCGACGTACTCCCAGGCCGGGAATGCCTCCTGCGGGGTGACCGGCCGTGAACCCATGCGTTCCAGCTCGTCCAGCACCACCTGGGCCTCGGTCGCGAAGCCGAGCCCACGCCAGGCCACCCAGTTCAGGCTCAGCGCCCGGTCACCGGCCCGGTGCCGGGCCCGGGCCAGGCCGTCGAGGTACGCGTTGGCGGACGCGTAGGCGCCCTGCCCGGGAACACCGAACACGGCACCGGCCGCCGAGGTGAGGTAGAAGAAGTCGACGGACCCCGGCGGGAACGCCTCGTGCAGCGCCCGGGAGCCGGAGATCTTCGGCCACATGGTGGTCCGCAACCGGTCGTCCTCGAGCTCGGTCAGCAGCTGACCCTCGGTGACGCCGGCCGCGTGGATGACGCCGCGGATCGGTGGCTTGCCCGCTTCGTCCCGGGCAGCCAGCAGCGCGCTGAGCGCCTCCGGAGATCCGACGTCGAGCGCCACGGCCTCGACGTCGACGCCCCGGTTCTCCAGCGCCCGCACCGCGACGATCTTCTGCCGCACCGCCGGAGCGATGTCCTCGGCGTCCCAGTCCCGCCGGGGCGGCAGACCGCTCCGCCCGGCCAGCACCAGACGGCGGGCGCCGAGGTCGGCCAGCCAGCCGGCCATCAACAGACCGAGCGCACCCAACCCGCCGGTGATGAGGTAGGTCGCGTCGGGACGGCACCGCAGCGGCTCGCGCACGGGTTCACCGAGGACCGGCGTGATGACGGGTCCGAACACGGCGCCGTCCCGCAATGCCAGGATCGACCTGGCCGGGGTGGTCAGCACCGGCGCGAGCGCTGCCACCTCGTCGGCGATTCGGTCATCGGAGTCGTCGGGCAGGTCCACCAGGCCGCCCCAGATGTCGGGTTGTTCGGCCCGCACGACGCCGGCGAGTCCCCAGAGGCTGCTTTGGCGCACCGCGGCGTCGGACGCGCACTCGCGGACCCCGCGGGTGACGATCCACAGCGCCGCCCCGCCCGGCCGCTTGGCCAGCCGCCGGACCAGGCCGGCGATGTCGGCGGTGAGCCGTACCGCGCAGTCGGTGTCGGATTCGCCCGCGGTTTGCGGCCCGGGGTCGGCGACGTAGACGACGCACCGCGCCTCGTCGACACCGGCCGGGGTGTAGCCGGCCCCCGCCAGCCCGTCGAGAAGGGTGTGCGCCGCAGCCTCGGCGCCGACCACCGCCAGGGTGCCCGGGACGCCGAAGCCCTCGGGATCCTCCGGCGTCCAGGGTTCCCATTCGATGGCGTGGGCGAGCGCGGTCGGATCGGTCGGGGCGGTGGCCGGTTCGGCCGGGGCGAAGTGCAGTCCGCGGACCTCGATGCCGGCGCTGTGATCCGGGCCGCGCACCGCGATGTCGACGACCAGCTCCCCCGGCTCGCCGTCGCGGCGGTGCACCTCGATCGCGTCATGACCATCCGCGAACTCCGCGGTCACGGTGACGCTGTCGATCGCGGCCGGCATCAGCAACTCCCGGTTCGACATGTCGGCCAGCCGCGCCACGTGCACGGCCGCATCCAGCAGTGCGACCACCGAGGGGTCGGCCATCTCGACGGCGGCCAGCAGACCGCCGGGAATCGACCGGTGCGAGGAGATCGACCACGGGAACGGCTGACCTTCGATCCCCCATTCGCCGAGCAGCTCGGCCACCCCGTCGGCGGCCACGGCGGACTCGGGGCCGCCTGTCTCGCGGGCCTGGTTCGCATCCACGTCGGGCTCGGGCGCCGGGGTGCGATCGATCCGGCCGCCGGCATGCCGCACCCACCGGTGCGGTGCGCCGTCGCCGGCCAGCGCCGACGAGATGGTGACCAGCTCGCCGTCGGTGACGACCTGAACCACGCGGGTCTGGTCGAGGACGATCGGATTCTCGAACCGGATGTCGGTGAGCGTCGCGGAACCGGTTTTCGCTGCCGCCGCCGAAAGTGTCTGCAGCAGAATCGAAACCGGCACCAACTCGACGCCGTGAACCCGGTGGCCGCCGGGATAGGGCTTGGAATCCGGCACCAGCCGCGCCTGCCACACATGGTGAACCGGCGTGGTGGCCAGCACGCTGTGCTCGCCCAGCAGGGTTCCCCGCATCGGCGGTGCGCCCGAACGCCGGGTCACGACGTTGTCGACACTGATCCAGTGCCGGGTGTGGTGCCAGGGATTGGGCGGCAGCTCGACGGGCGGGCCGGCGTGGGTGTGCGAAGTGTCGACCTGGCCGAGCGTCGCGACCTGGGTGTGGAAGAACAGGGTCTCGTCGTCGTCGCGCTTGAGGCTCGCAAGCACCAGGGCCGGAACGTCGGGCTGTGCGGCCTCCAGGGATTCGGTGATCGCATGGGTCATCGTCGGATGCGGGCTGATCTCGACGAACGTTCCGCACCGCTCGGCCGCGACGGCAACGGCCTGACTGAACCGGACGGCCTTGCGGACGTTGTCCACCCAGTACCGGGCGTCGAAGGCGGGGGTCCGGGTCGGGTCGTCGACGGTGGAGATGAAGCGAATGGCCGTTTCGGCCGGTGTCGTGCCGGACAGCGCCTCGGCCAGTTCGGGCAGGATCGGATCCATCAAGGCGGTGTGTGAGGCGACTTCCATTTTGACCCGGCGGGCGAATCGGTCCTGGGCGCTGACGGCCGCGATTACCGCGTCCACCTGGTCCGGCGGCCCGGCGATCACCGTCTGCCGCGGCGACGAGTAGACCGTGATCTCGACCCCGGGGTAGTCGGCGATCAGTTTTTCGGTGGCGTCGGCGTCCAGCTCCACCAGGGCGACCGCGCCCTGTCCGGCCAGCCGCGACATCAGCTTCGACCGAATGGCGATCAGCCGGATACCTTCGGCCGGGCTCAAGACCCCGGCCACGACGGCGGCGGTGACCTCCCCCATCGAGTGGCCCATCACCGCGTCGGGCGCCACGCCGTAGGAACGCCACAGCGCGGTCAGCCCGAGCTGCACGCCCATGATCACCGGCTGCACCCGGGCGTCGCCGCTGACTTCCGCGCCGTCGGCGAGGATCTGCTGCAGCGAGAAGCCGACGTGCTCGACGAAAGCCGGTTCCAGCTCGGCGATGGCGGCGGCGAACACCGGCTCGTCGGCCAGCAGCCGCTGTCCCATCCCGGCCCACTGCGAGCCCTGGCCGGAGTAGACGAAGACCGTGCCCGTGCCGGCGGCGGGGGCCTGACGCGGTGCCACCACCCCGGGCCCGGCGTCGCCGGCGGCCAGGGCCTGCAGGCCGGCGACGGCCTGGGCCCGGTCCCGCGCGCACACCGCGGCCACACTCTTGAATCGCGACCGGTGATGGGCCAGCGTGTGCGCGACATCGGCCAACGGCGCCTCGGCGCCGGCGCCCTCGAGCCAGTCCGCCAGCACCCCCGCGGAGGCCGCGACGCGACCCGCCGACTTGCCCGAGAGCATCAACGTGCTCACCACCGGCGCCACCGACGCCGGGACCACCGACTCAGCCTCGGGTGCCTGCTCCACCACCACATGCGCATTGGTCCCGGACACCCCGAACGACGACACCCCGGCTCGACGCGCCCGATCCACCGCGGGCCACGCCAACTCCTGCGCCGCAATCGTGAACTTCGAGGCCCCGACCCCCGCGTGCGGCGTCAGCGCACTGAAATGCAGATGCTTCGGAATCACCCCGTGCCGCACACTCAAAACCGTCTTGATGAACCCCGCCACCCCGGCCGCGGACTCCAAATGCCCCAAATTGGTCTTCACCGACCCCAACACCAACGGCGCCGCACCCTCGCGCTGACCGAACACCGCCGACAGCGCATCCAACTCGATCGGATCGCCCAACGCCGTCCCGGTCCCGTGCGCCTCCACATAGTCAATCTCCGAGGGCGCCAACCGCGACGCCGCCAACGCCGCCCGCATCACCGCCTGCTGCGCCGGCCCACTGGGCACCGTCTGCCCACTACTGGGCCCGTCCTGATTGACCGCCGAACCCCGCACCACCGCCAGAATCCGATCCCCGTCACGCTGGGCATCACTGAGCCGCTTGAGCACCACCACACCGGCACCCTCACTGCGCACATACCCATCGGCGGCCGCGTCGAAGGTCTTGCACTGCCCGTCCGGGGCCAACATCCCCCAGCGTGAGCAGGCGATGAAACCCTCCGGGCTCAGGTTGAGGTTCACCCCGGCCGCGATGGCCCGGTCACTCTCCCGCCGGCGCAGACTCTGCGCCGCCAGGTGAATCGTCACCAACGACGACGAACACGCCGTGTCCACCACCACCGCCGGGCCGTGCACACCCAGGAAATACGACAACCGGCCGGCCGCGAAGTTGGTGGCGTTCCCGAACGCGAAATACGGGTCGACATCCTCGGGTCCCGATTGCGCCGAGTGGGACATGAACGCGTAGTCGGTGGTGGTCAGGCCGACGAACACCGAGGTCTGCGAGCCACGGATCTGCGCCGCGGTGACCCCGGCGTGCTCCAACGCCTCCCAGGTCACCTCCATCAGCAATCGCTGCTGCGGATCCATCCCGGCGGCCTCGCGCGGCGACATGCCGAAGAACTCCGAGTCGAACTCGTCGGGCTGCCACGACGTCAGGAAGCCGCCCTCACGGCTGCAGATGGTCCCCGGCACCGTGTGGTCCAGCGAGTAGAAGGCATCCGCGTCCCACCGTTGCGCGGGAACGCGGACCACACCGTTTCGCCCGTCGCGGAGCAGCTGCCAGTACTCGGCCGGGGTGTTCACCCCGCCGGGAAACCGGCACCCCATGCCGACGACGGCGATCGGCTCGGTCTCGCCCTGCTCGGCGATCTCCAGGCGCTCGGTCAGGTCATCGATCTTGCGCAGCGCATCGGCGATGATCGACCGACTATCCGGACGTGCAGCAGCCTTCTCGCTCAAGTCAGCCTTTCAGAAAATATGAACGGCTTTCGACGATGAAAACCGGCCAACACCAGTCCCCCCGGCGTTTGATGGCCTCTCAGAAGCCCAACTATCAGACAGTACCGTCCAACCGCGCGAACTCATGACGGCGGTAGAGCTCGATGCACGACGACCGGCGGATCTTTCCGCTGGTCGTGATGGGGATCGAGCCCGGGGGCACCATGACGAGATCGGACACCCGAACACCGTGCGACCGCGAGATCGCCGACGTCAGCTCGCGTTTGACCGACTGGATCCGGTCCGAGGCCTCCTCGGCGCTGCCACGGTTCTTGAACTCGACGATCGCGACGAGCTGTTCACTGTGATCGTCCGCCACCGAGATCGCGGCGACCCGGCCGCCGCTGATCTCCTGGATCGTGGCCTCGATGTCATCCGGGTAGTGGTTGCGACCGTCGACGATCAGCAGGTCCTTGATCCGCCCGATGATGAACAGTTCGTCGTCGGAGATGACGCCGAGGTCACCGGTCCGCAGCCACGGTCCTTCCGGCGTGCCGGGCGACGGGTTGACCAGCTGGCCGCCGAAGGTGCGCTCCGAGGCCTGCGGATTGCGCCAGTAGCCCGCCGACACGTTGTCGCCGTGCACCCAGATCTCCCCGACCCGGTCGGACGGATTCTCGATGCAGGTCTCCGGATCGACGATCCGGAATGTGCACGAGCGCGGCTTGCCGTGGCCGATCAACTCGACACCTACGTCCTCGCACCGCTTGGCATAGGAGGCCGCGAGCTTCTCGTAGTCGAACCGGACGATCGGGATCTGACGCGCGGCCAGCCCCGAGGTCACGTACACCGTCGCCTCGGCCAGGCCGTAGGCCGACCGGAATGCGGTGTCCGGGAGATTGAACTTGGCGAACCTCTCGTTGAAGCGCCTGATCGTGGCCGCGTGGATGCGCTCCGCACCCGAGACGAGGGAGTGCACATGGGCCAGATCCAGCCCGGCCATGTCCTCGTCGGACGTCCGCCGCACCGCCAGTTCGTAGGCGAAGTTCGGCGCCGGTGACACCGAGTTGGTGTTGCGGGCCACCAACTGCATCCAGCGCGCAGGCTTCTGCAGGAAGGCCATCGGAGTGGTGAGGACCGCATTCATCCCGTCATAGGCGATGGTCCCGAAGATGCCGAGCACCAGTCCCATGTCGTGGTAGAAGGGCAGCCACGACACCAGCGTGGTGTTGGGCGGGGCGATGCCGTCGGTGTCCTCGAACCAGTCGGCCTGGATCTGCCGCATGTTCTCCATGAGGCTTTCGTGGGTCACCATCACGCCGGCCGGCGTGCGCGTCGAACCGGAGGTGTACTGCAGGAACGCCGTCTTCGGCAGCTCCCGCGGACCATGCGGCGGCGCCGGGGAGTCGAGATCGAGGGCATCGACCTCCAGAATGGTCGCGCCCGGGACGGCGGCCAGCGACGGCATCACCGCATCGACCGCCGCCGACGTCGTCAACACCACTGTCGGCGTGCAGTCCTTCAGAACGGCCGTCGCGCGCTCGTCGTGCACACCGAGCATCGGCACCGAGAGCGGAACGGCGACGAAGCCCGCCTCCAGCGCACCCAGAAACCCCACGATGTAGTCCAGGCTCTGCGGTGCCAGGATGGCCGCGCGGTCGCCGACCTTGCCGAGCTTCCGCAACTCGCTGGCAACCACCTGCACCCGGTTGAAGAGCTGCGCCCAGGTCAGGGTCTCAGCAAACCCGGCCGGATCGACGTCGTAGTCGATGAATGTGTACGCGATGTCATCAGGCTGCCGCTGCGCACGTTCCTCCAGGACAGCAGTTATCGACTTAGCCACCACAGGACCACTAACCCCTTCGCTCACGAACTGCATGATTCGGCTGCAATCACGCACGTCTGTTCGGACTGACCCACCGGCGAGACTAACACCCGGCAATCAGGTCGTGTTCAGTTTGGATCGAAGTCCCAGTTATCCGCAACTCCGCAGTAACTTATGGCGGTCGACTGACACTTCGGGACATCCTGGCAAATTGGGCATCGGTAGATCAATCGTTAACCCTCGTCACATGCGTTAACCCTCGTCACATCCCTGAGCTGAGGACGCGGGGCGCAGGGATGCCTCAGCTAACCCCGTCGCAGCGCTCGGACAGGTGACCCTCGATGTCCTTGACCAACTCCGGCAAATGCTCGGTGAGGTAGAAGTGGTGCCCCGGGAACTCCCGCAACACACACTCGGCGGTCGTCCGCTCCGCCCACGGTTGCACCTTCTCGCGGGTCGCGACGGGGTCGTCGTCACCGAAGTAGGCGAAGATCGGGCAGGACACCGCGGCCTCCGGCGGACATTCGTACTTGCTGATCGACATCAGTCCCCGCAGCGTCGGCAGAATCCGCGCCGCGAACTCCTCGTTCTCCAGGAATTCCGGATTGACTCCCATCATCTGGCTGGCCGCGTCGAGCAGGCCGCGGTCCGTGTCCGGGATGTAGTCGAATCCGACCCGGCCGGGCGAGGCGATGGCCGAGAGGAACAACGCCCCGATGCCGTGGCCGGCTTCGTCGAGGCGGCGGGCGACCTCGAAGGCCACCAGCCCGCCCATGCTGTGCCCGAAGAAGCCGATGCTCTTCGAGTCGTCACCGATGGGCGGGAGCTTGCGGCACACCTCGTCGGCCAGCTCCGAGATGGTGGTGAAGGACGACAGGTCGTGCGTTCCGCCCTTGCCGGGGTACTGGACGGCGACCCGTTTGATGTCCGTGGTGAACGTCTTGGCGAATGGCGCGTAGAAACTCGGCGACCCGCCCGCGTGCGGAAAAATGTAAAGCGTTGGTCGTTGCACGCGCGTCACCTTATCGTGTGGCCGGTTGACCCGCCGCGTCCATGGCTCCCCGGTTGACGGCGCGTCAACCCGCGATGGTTTTGGGCACCTCGTACCGCGCACCGAACTCGGCGATCGGCTCGAAGCCGCCGCGGCGCGCGCGGGCCACCCCGGCGCGGATCAGGGCCGCCGTGCCGACGAAACCGGCCTGGTCGGTCATGACGAACGGGGTCAGCAGCCGGTTGTGCACGAAGCCGATCGCCACGCCGCTCTCGGGAATGGCCCAGCCCAGCGAGCCGCCCAGCCCGACATGGCCGAATCCGGGCAGGACGCCGGGGATCGGCAGCCCGTGGTAGCCGAGGTGGAAGGACAACGGCATCCCGACGCTGCGATCGGGGGTCAGGTCGGGGCGGCCGACCAGGCCCGCCGCCAGCTCGCGGGACAGGAACTGGGTGCCGTTAATGCGCCCGCCGTTGGCCAGCGCGCCGTACATCCGGGCCAGGCCGCGCGCCGTCGCGACGCCGTTGGCCGCCGGGATCTCGCTGTCGAGCAGCGGGATGTTGCCCTGCACGACGGCCTTCATCCCCGGGAAGTACAGGGCGCCGAACCCGGCGGTCAGTGGATGCAGCGCGGCCCGCGGGGCGATCAGGTTGAAGAACGGGTTGGGGATGTTGAGCTGGGGGTGAATGATCTGCGCGACCCGGGTCGGCGAATCGCCGTGCGGACGGCCGAGGTACAGGCCGTCGGTATTCAGCGGTTCGGCAACCTCCTCGCGGATCAATTGGCGCATGCCCTTGCCGGTGACCGCACGGGCGAGTCCGGAAACGAGCCAGCCATAGGTCAGCGCGTGATAGGCGGGCTTGCCGCGTTGCCGGGACACCGGCGCGGCGGCAATGCGCTCCTCCATGGCGCGGTGGTCCAGCAGTTCGGATTTGCGCACCCCGTTGAGGTGGGCCAGCCCGGCCCGGTGCCGCAGCATCTCGCGGACGGTGATGTCGGCCTTGCCGTTGGCGCCGAACTCCGGCCAGTACTCGGCGATCGGGGCGTCGTAGTCGATCAGTCCGCGGTCGGCGAGCCGGTGGATGACCGTCGCCGCCACACCCTTGGTGGCGGAGAACACCATCGCCCCGGTGTCGGCCGACCAGTGCACCCGGCCGCGCCGATCCGACCAGCCGGTCCAGACGTCGACGACGGGCTCGCCGTCCAGATAGACGGCCAGGGCACCGCCACCGAGGCGGGGGTGCGGGAACATGGCGGCGAATGCGCGAACGGCGCAGGCGAAGTTCGGATCCGCCGCGCCCTGAACACCCTTCGGGAGCGCCGCGCTGCGCTCCCGATCAGTAACCTCGGTCACACAGCGGAATCTACACCCGCACCATCAGCCGACTTACGGCGCGTTACCGATTTGTGAGACATCGGCGGCGGCCAGGATCTGCTGTGCGGCCAGGGCCGGCGTGAGTTCGCCGTCGCGGACGCGCCGTTCGACGTCGGCGCGGATGCCGCGTACGGCCGTCGAGTTCAACACCCGGTCGAGGACGGCGTCGCGCACCATCGACCAGGTCCATTCGACCTGCTGGGCCCGCCGCCGTGCCTCGAACTCGCCGGCGTCGGTGAGCACCTGACGGTGCCGCAGCACCGTGTCCCACAGTTCGGCGACCCCGACGCCCTCCAGTGCGCTCATCGTCAGCACCGGCGGCCGCCACGGCGCGTCGTGCGGATGGATCAGCCGCAGCGCGCCGGCGAGTTCCCGGGCGGCCTTCTCGGCCTCCACGGCGTGGGCGCCATCGGCCTTGTTCACCACGACGACGTCGGCGAGCTCGAGCACGCCCTTCTTGATGCCCTGAAGCTGGTCGCCGGTGCGGGCCAGCGTTAGGAAGACGAAGGTGTCCACCATGGCCGCGACGGTCACCTCGGACTGACCGACCCCGACGGTCTCCACGAGGATCACGTCGTAACCGGCGGCTTCCAGCAGCACGATGGTCTCCCGGGTGGCGCGGGCGACCCCGCCGAGCGTGCCGGAGGTGGGCGACGGCCGGATGTAGGCGTGGGGGTGGGCGGCCAGCCGGGCCATCCGGGTCTTGTCCCCCAGTATCGAACCGCCCGTCCGGGTCGACGACGGATCCACCGCCAGCACCGCCACCCGGTGGCCCTGCTCGATCAGGTACATCCCGAGGGCTTCGATGGCCGTCGACTTTCCGACGCCGGGGACGCCGGTGATGCCGACGTGCATGGCCGTGCCGGCGTCGGGCATCAACTCCTGCAGCAGCGCCTGGGCCTGCTGGCGGTGATCCGGCCGGCTGGATTCGACCAGGGTGATCGCCCGCGCCAGCGCCGAGCGGTCGCCGGCGCGGATCGTCTCCGCGAGAGCTGCCATCTAGTTCAGGTCGTAGCCAAGGCGCTCGGCCAGCTTGTGCAGCAGACCGATCGCGGCGTCGGCGATCACGGTGCCCGGCGGGAAGATGGCCGTCGCACCGGCGGTATAGAGCTCGTCGAAATCACCCGGCGGGATGACGCCGCCGACCACCACCATGATGTCCGGCCGGCCGGCCGCGGCCAGTGCGTCGCGCAGCGCCGGCACCAGGGTCAGGTGTCCGGCGGCCAGCGACGAGACCCCGACGACGTGCACGTCGTTGTCGGCGGCCTGACGCGCGACCTCCTCCGGGGTGGAGAACAGTGAGCCCACGTCGACGTCGAAACCGATGTCGGCGAACGCCGTCGCGATGACCTTCTGCCCGCGGTCGTGGCCGTCCTGACCCATCTTGGCGACCAGGATGCGCGGCCGTCGGCCGTCGGCCTCGGCGAACTTCTCGACCAATTCCGTTGCGGCAGTCACATTCCCGGCCTTCCCGACCTCGTCCCGGTAGACACCGGCGATGGTCCGGATCTCTGCCTGATGCCGGCCGTACACCTCCTCCAGGGCATCGGAGATCTCGCCGACCGTCGCGTGCGCCCGGGCGGCGTCGATCGCCAGGGCCAGCAGGTTGTTGCCCAGGCCGTCCGCACCAGCCGGGCCCGAAGCCGCTGCGGCACGGGTCAATTCGGCCAGCGCCGCCCGGGTGGCAGCCTCGTCCCGGTCGGAACGCAGCTGGGCCAACTTGGCCAGTTGCTCGGCACGCACCCTGCTGTTCTCGACCTTGAGGACCTCGATCTCCTGGTCTTCGGTGACCTGGTACTTGTTGACGCCGATCACGGGCTGGGCGCCGGAGTCGATCCGCGCCTGGGTGCGCGCGGCGGCCTCCTCGATGCGCAGCTTCGGGATGCCCTCGTCGATGGCCTGCGCCATGCCGCCGTGCTCGGCGACCTCCTTGATGTGGGCGCGGGCGCGTTCGGCGAGCTGGTGGGTCAGCCACTCCACGTAGTACGAGCCGCCCCACGGGTCGATGGGCCGGGTGGTGCCGGACTCCTGCTGCAGCAGCAGCTGGGTGTTGCGGGCGATGCGCGCGGAGAAATCGGTGGGCAGGGCCAGTGCCTCGTCGAGGGCGTTGGTGTGCAGCGACTGGGTGTGGCCCTGGGTGGCGGCCATCGCCTCGACACAGGTGCGCGCGACGTTGTTGAACACGTCCTGGGCGGTCAGCGACCAGCCGGAGGTCTGCGAATGGGTGCGCAGGGAGAGGGACTTCGCGTTCTTGGCGCCGAACTCCGCCACCAGTTCGCTCCACAGCAGCCGGCCGGCCCGCAGCTTGGCGACCTCCATGAAGAAGTTCATCCCGATGCCCCAGAAGAACGACAGCCGCGGCGCGAACTTGTCGATGTCCAGGCCGGCGTCGAGGCCCGCCCGGAGGTACTCCACGCCGTCGGCCAGGGTGTAGGCGAGTTCCAGGTCGGCGGTCGCCCCGGCCTCCTGGATGTGGTAGCCCGAGATCGAGATGCTGTTGAACTTCGGCATCTTGGCGCTGGTGTAGCCGAAGATGTCGGAGATGATCCGCATCGACGGCTTCGGCGGGTAGATGTAGGTGTTGCGGACCATGAACTCTTTGAGGATGTCGTTCTGGATGGTGCCGGCGAGTTTCTCCGGCGCCACCCCCTGCTCCTCGGCGGCCACCACGTAGAGCGCCAGGATCGGCAGCACCGCGCCGTTCATGGTCATCGACACGCTGACCGCGGACAGGTCGATGCCGTCGAACAGCTGGCGCATGTCGAGGATGGAATCGATTGCCACACCGGCCATCCCGACGTCGCCGGCCACCCGCGGATGGTCGGAGTCGTAGCCGCGGTGGGTGGCCAGGTCAAAGGCCACCGACAGGCCCTTCTGGCCCGCGGCCAGGTTGCGCCGGTAGAACGCGTTGGATTCCGCGGCGGTCGAGAACCCGGCGTACTGCCGGATGGTCCAGGGCTGGTTGACGTACATCGTCGGATACGGCCCGCGGATGAACGGCGGCTCGCCCGGGAAGGTGTGCACCGGGTAGCCCTGGGCCGCGGCGGCGTCGCGGTCGGCCGCGATGTAGACCGGCTTCACGTCGATGCCCTCGGGCGTGGCCCAGTCCAGTTGGCCGGCGGTGTAGCCGTTGGCGGCCGCGGCCGCCTCGACCGTGGCGGCGACCTCCGCGGCGGTGGGCGCCGCCGCGGCACCGTCGGCGTTCAGCGGGACCTCGGCGAAGCTGCCCAGCTTCGAGGTTGCCGCGGTGACGTCGGACGTCGCGTCTTGAACCCGGCCTGTCATCGGTCATGCCCCCAATCGGGTGAGCAGGGTCGAAAGCGCTTCGACCGCATCAATTTTCGCGGTCAGGTAACCGTCGGGCTTGGTGGCGGCCTGGGTGACGGCCCGCTCGGGCCCGGCCAGATACACCTGCTCGACGCCCGCGCCGTGCGCGGCGGCCACGACGTCGGAGGCTTCCGTGCCGTACCGGGTGTCCGTGCCGCACACGACGGCGATCCGCGGGCCGTTGGCGGCGGCGACGGCCGCGGCCACACCGGCGGCGTCGAGGCCGCCCGGATTGACGGCCTCGATCCCGCCGGCGGCCAGCAGGTTGGCCGCGAAGGTGGTCCGGATGTTGTGTTCGGCCAGCGGCCCCAGCGGCAGCAGCAGCACTGTCGGCCGCGACCCGGTGGCGGCGAGATAGGTATCCGAGCGGTCTCGCAGAGCCTCGAAACCGGCCGCGTAGCGGGCCACGTCGGACAGCGAATCCGGCTGTGCCAGAGGCGGTTCCGCCAGATCCGGGAACTCATTGATGCCCGTGACCGGTGTTCGTCGATGGGCGATGTCGTCGGCGCGGCGGGCGGCAACCTCGGCGATGCGCCCGGTCAGGTACCCGGCGGCCGGCGCGAAGCCGCCGTTGGCCTCGATCGCCTGGAAGTCCTCCCACGCCTGCCCGGCCAGCCGACCCGTCAGGTCGTCGACGAACCAGGAACCGGCGGCCGGGTCGAGCACCCGGCCCAGATGTGATTCCTCCAGGAGCAGCAGCTGGGTGTTGCGGGCGATGCGGCGGGCGAACCCGGCGGGCGATCCCGGGGCGCCGCCGGGGATGGCCACGTCGAACGGCTGCACCAGGACGGTGTCGGCGCCGCCGACCCCGGCGCCGAAGGCCGCCAGCGTGCAGCGCAGCATGTTCACCCACGGGTCGCGCTGCGTCATCATCGGCAGTGAACTGACGGCGTGGATCGTGGCCGATCCGGCCTCCGGCGCCCCGGCCACTTCGGCGACCCGTGCCCACAGTCGCCGGGCCGCACGCATTTTCGCGATCGTCAGGAACTGATCGTCGTCGGCGGCGAACCGGAAGCTGATCTGACGCAACGCGTCGGCGACCGGCAACCCGGCATCGGTCAGCAGCCGCACATAGGCCACCCCGGCCGCGATCGCACCCGCCAACTCGAGCGATGCGTTGGCGCCGCGATTGTGCAGTGCCGGACCGTCGACGGTGATCGCCCGCACCGCTCCCCCGAACTCCGCGAGCCGCCCGGCCAGCGCGGCCACCTCGTCCAGCGCGGGGGCGGGGGAACCGCACAGCCCGGCAGTCAGCGGATCGGCCCCGCAGTCGATCGACAACGCGCCCCGCTTGTCCGCGGGCAGCGCGGCGACCAGATCGAGAACGGCTTCGGCCGCCGTCGCGCAGTCCGCACCCGCGTCGAGCACCACCGGGACCAGTTCGAGGAAGACACCCTCGAGATGACGGTCCACGTCGGCGGCCGGCATGCCACCGGCGCCGACGCGCAGCACCAGGCCGCTGACACCGTCGGACAGTGCGCTGAGCACCGCCGCGTTGCCGGCCCCGGCGGCCACACCGGCGGCCGGGAACACCTCCATCACACGCCAGCCGGTCAACACGTCGCGGGTTCCGTCGCCGCCGCGGGTGAACGGCCACCGGCCGGGCAGCGGCGCCTCCGGCACGGCATCCAGCGCGGTGTAGAGGGCGCGGATGTCGAAGCCCTCATAGGTCGCGGTGTCGAGCAGGCGCTCCGGCTCGGCGGGCAGTTCGGCAGCTTCGCGGCGCAGGCTCTTCGCCAGCACCCCGGCGACCGCCGTGCGCCAGCGCGCCCGACCCCGTTCCAGATCGGGCATATCGGCTGGGGCAGCAGAGGTATCTGAAGACACCGGCAACTCCTGTCGTCGCGGCAGGGCGGCCGGGCGGACCGGCACTTGACCATCAGGCTAAATGATGGGCTTCGGCCTCGTTCACACCGGTCGGCGCGCGCCAGCGAACGTGACGCCGGGCGGGGCCGTAGGGTGGAAAATCGTGGCCGACACGATCATCCGCACGCTGCGCAATGTGCGTGAGGCGTTGATCGCCACCGCCCAGCAACTGTCCCGACGCCGGATCGTCACGCTGATCCTCGGCATTGTGATCCTCGTCGCAATCGGGCTGTTCGTGCCGCTGCCGACGGCCGTCCAGCTGCGCGACTGGTCGACGTCGGTGGGTCCGTGGTTTCCCGCGGCCTTCCTGCTCACCCACGTCGTGGCCACCGTTTTCCCGTTCCCGCGCACGGCGTTCACCCTGGCCGCCGGGCTGTTGTTCGGCTGGTGGTGGGGTGCGTTGATCGCGGTCGCCGCCAGCACCGCCAGCGCGGTGATCGCCCTCGCGCTGGTCCGTCTCGGCGGCTGGCAGCTGTCCCACCTCGTTAGTCATCCGGCCGTCGACGCCGTCGACGCACGGTTGCGGCAGCGCGGCTGGCTGGCCGTGCTCTCGCTGCGGCTGATCCCGGTGGTGCCGTTCGCCGTCGTCAACTACGCCGCCGGTGCATCCGCGGTGCGGGTCGTGCCCTACTCGCTGGCGACCCTGGTGGGGGTGCTGCCCGGAACCGTGGCGGTGGTGATCCTCGGCGACGCGATCACCGGCAGCGTCAGCCCGGCACTGGGGCTGGTGTCGCTGGCCACCGCATCGCTGGGGATGGCGGGACTGCTCTACGAGGTCCGCAAGCACCGCACCGCCGAAGACACCGCGGGCGCCGAAACCGAGCCTCAGCGCGACTGACCGGCCGGACCCTGCACGGTCATCGACCCGAACAGACCCAGAAACGACGCCGCCGCCACCAACCCGGGACTCCAGTCGCGGGCGCGGACGTGAAAGGCGACCGCGAGCGCGAAATACACCGTCAGCATGAAGGTGGTCAGCCGGGCCAGCGCGGGAAACCAGCGCACCGAGAGCAGGCCGATCGCCGACGCCGCCTTGACCACCGGTAGGACCGGACGCACCTGCGGCGGGCAATTCACCGCGTCGAGGGCCTGGCGGATCGGCGGTGCCTGCGCCGCGCACGCCGCGGCGTCGATCGCCTGGAAGACCGCCAGCGCGTCGTACACCTTAGGCGATGTCAATTTCACGGTCCGCCCCCCTCATCGGCCCGGTGCGCGCCGCGCGGCGGCGGTTGCGCCGGCTCGTATCCGATGGGCTGCTGTGTCTCCACCGAGTAGTGGATCACGGGCGGTTCGATCGCCGGGGTGATGCTGCTGGTGTCACGGGCATCGGCCTCCGCCTTGGCAACCGCCTGCGCGATCGCCGGGTCCGTTGCGGTCTCGAACCAGTCGGCGACCTCGGTTTCGTCGTCGGAGACGGCCGGCGTGGCCTCGACCGGCGAGGGGGTGTAGCGGAACACCCCGTCCTCGCCGGGTGCGCCGAGCAACTTCGTGAATCCCTGCAGGGCCGAACCGAAGTCGCTGGGCACCAGCCACACCTTGTTGGCCTCGCCCTCGGCCATCTTCGGCAACGTCTGCAGGTACTGGTAGGCCAGCAGCTCCGGAGTCGGCCGGCCGGCCTTGATCGCCGCGAAGGTCTTCTCGATGGCCTTCGCCTGGCCCTGGGCCTGCAGGTACTGCGCGGCCCGTTCACCCTGGGCGCGCAGGATGCGGGACTGCCGGTCGGCCTCGGCGGTCAGGATGGCCGCCTGCTTGGCACCCTCGGCCGCCAGGATCTGCGACTGCTTCTGCCCTTCGGCCTGCTTGATCGAGGACTCCCGGACGCCTTCCGCGGTCAGAATCATCGCCCGCTTCTCACGGTCGGCCTTCATCTGCTTCTCCATCGACTCCTGGATGGACGGCGGTGGGTCGATGGCCTTCAGTTCAACCCGAGCCACCCGCAGGCCCCACTTGCCGGTGGCCTCGTCGAGCACCCCCCGCAGTTGTGCGTTGATCTGGTCCCGGGAGGTCAGGGTCTGCTCCAGTGTCATCCCGCCGACGACATTGCGCAGCGTCGTGGTGGTCAACTGCTCGACACCGACGATGTAGTTGCTGATCGCATACACCGCCGCCTGCGGGTTGGTCACCTGGAAATAGACCACGGTGTCGATGTGCAGCGTCAGGTTGTCCTCGGTGATCACCGGCTGCGGCGGAAAGGACACCACCCGCTCCCGCAGGTCCACCCGGGCCCGGATCCGGTCGATGAACGGGACCAGCAACGTGAGCTGACCGCTCACGGTGCGGCTGTATCGGCCGAGCCGTTCGATCACCGCGGCCTCGGCCTGCGGGATCAGCGCGACCGATTTCGACACGATGATGATCGCCAGGACCACCAGAACAGCCAGCAACACCAGACCGGCGACAGCACCGTCCATGAGCCCTCCCTCTACTCGTTTCGCCAGACCACCGCGGTGGCGCCGTCGATACGCATGACGGTCACGCGATCTCCCGGCTCATAGACGTCTTGGTCGTTGAGCGGCCGGGCCGTCCAGACCTCGCCACCCAGTTTCACCTGCCCATGATGCAACGACACCTGGTCGAGCACCATCGCCTGCTTACCCTCCAATGCGGCGATGCCCGTCTCCTGCGGTGGGCCGGACATGAGCCGGCGGCGCAGCGCGGGCCGGACCAGCACCAGCAACAGCACCGAGACCACCAGGAAGACCACACCGTCGACCCACACCGGCCAATTCATCAGCCAACTGGTGCCGGCCGCGGCCAGGGCTCCCCCGCCCAGCATCAACAGGAACATGTCCCCGGTGAGCGCCTCGGCACCGGCAAGCCCGAGTGCGGCGACGAGCCAAATCAGGGCCGCAGGCATGCCGCAAGAATAGCTCGGACGATCCGTCGGCGTGACAGGCTCAACCGACGCTCTGCCGTTAAACTGCGCTTCATGTGGTGCCCGACCGCCTCGCTGACCGTGTGGGCCAACGCATGGCTGGCCGGCCGGGCTGCCCCCGACGACGTCCTGGATGCGCTATCTCAGTGGGCGCCAAGGCATTCGGTCACCGCCTACGATGCCGCCGCGGCCGAAGCCACCGGCCTGCCCTGGCCGGACCTCGACGACGCCGGTGCCGTCTCGCTGCTGCAGACCCTGCGCACCGCCGCCGGTCCGCGGGGCATCCCCGGTCCGGTCCTGTCGCTGGCCCTTCCGGTACCCGGCGACGTCCGCGGATTGCCCGCCGGCACCACCTTCGCACGCGACGCGGTGGCCGCCGGTGAGGCGATCGTCGTCGGCTCGACGGTCGGCACACCGGTGGGGCTGGTGGCCGATATCGTGTACAGCGACGACGAAATACTTTACGGTGAAACGGATTTCGAACAGCCGGTGGAACGGTGCGCGTTGTCCTGGACGGTGTATTCACTGCCCGCCACGCCGCCCCCCGAGCAGGTCGACCTCGGTGACGCGGAGTTCGCGCTGCGCTCGGCCGTCCGGTCGGCCGCCGACGCCCTCGGCCGACTGCGCGCCGAGGGAAACGGTATGGAGGTCGACGATCCGCGCCGGCTGATCGAACAGTTGGTGGAGTCCACGCTGGAACACCGTCCGCCCGACCACGCGCCCGAGCGTGCGATCCGGGTTCTGGAGAATGCGGCCCGCGTCGACGCCATCATCACCGTGAGCGCGGGCCTGATGCCCGCGGCCATGCAGTCCTCGTCGGACGCCCAGAGCGCCGGCGACGCACTGCGCCCGCTGGCCGGGGTGGTGCGCACGGCGCGGCTCGCCGCGATCGGCGCGATCCTCGAGTCCGCCTGGCGTTAGCGTGCCGCGCGGTTCCGTCCGTCACTTCGCAGGCCCGATCGCTCAGCTCCTCAGCCGCTCGTCCCTCGCGGCATCGTCACTTCGCAGGCCCGATCGCTCAGCTCCTCAGCCGCTCGTCCCTCGCGGCATCGTCACTTCGCAGGCCCCCGCACAAAACGCCCCGTTGACGCTCTGGCCGAACGCCGGAACCGGTTCCGGCGCAGCAACTCTCGTTGCTGCACGACCCGCGCGCAATTCATCGACCAGATCGAGCACCAGTTCGGCGAACCGCGGCTGCGCACTGGGCGTGGCCGCCCGGGCGAAAGCGATGCCGGCGGCCGCGGCATGCTGCGCCAACTCGCTGTCCAGATCCCACACGACCTCGATGTGGTCGGCCACGAATCCGACCGGGCACACGATCACCGCCCGGGTACCGCGCCCGGCGAGCACGTCGAGGTGGTCGGCCACGTCCGGCTCCAGCCACGGCACCTGCGGTGGCCCCGAACGCGACTGCCAGACCTGGTCGTAGTCGGCGTATCCGGCCGCCGCGGCGACCAGCGCCGAGGTGTGCCCGACCTGGCGCTGGTAGAGGTCCGGCCCGCAGCGGTCCTTGGTCCGCAGCGGGATCGAGTGCGCGGTGAAGACGAGGCGTGCCTCGGCACGCAGTTGCGCGGGCAACGTCGCCGCGGCGTCGGCGATGGCGTCGGCGAACATCCCGATCAGCAGCGGATGGTCGAAGTACGACCGCAGCTTGACCAGGTCCGGCGCGCCGGCCCCGGCCGCGGCGCGGGCGCGGATGATGTCCTCCTGATACTGCGCACACCCGGAATACCCGCCCCAGGCCGAGGTGGCGAACACCGCCGCGCGGCGAATCCCGTTGTCACGCATGGCCGCAACGACGTCCTCGGCGTAGGGCTCCCAGTTCCGGTTGCCGAAGTAGACCGGCAGCTCGGTACGGGCCCGGATCTGTTCGATCAGCGCGCGGTTGATGCCGTTGATCGGCGACACCCCGCCGAAGTGCAGATAGTGCTCGGCGACCGCGGCCAGCCGCTCATCGGGGATGCCGCGGCCACGGGTCACGTTGCGCAGGAACGGCATCACCTGCTCGGGACCCTCGGGACCACCGAACGACAGCACCAGCAGCGCGTCAAATTCCATGGCGCACGGAATTACAGCAACTGCGTGCTGGCGCCGCCGTCGGCGAAGATGATCGTCCCGGTGGTGGCCGGCAGCCAGTCGGACAGCAGCGCACACACCGTCTTGGCTACCGGGGTGGGATCCTTCATATTCCAGCCCAGCGGAGCGCGCTGATCCCAGCCCTCCTCGAGCAGCTGCATCTGCTGCCCGGCCTCCTCGCCCAGGGCTCCCCCCACGATGGCGCTCATCGCCAGGGTTCGGATCGGTCCGGCCGCAACGAGATTCGAGCGCACGCCAACCTTGCCGGCTTCGCGGGCGACGAACCGGTTCACCGACTCCAGCGCGCTCTTGGCGACCGTCATCCAGTTGTAGGCGGGCATCGCGCGGGTGGGGTCGAAGTCCATGCCGACGATGCCGCCGCCGGGGTTCATGATCGGCAGCAGCGCCTTGGCCAGCGAGGCGTAGGAGTACGCGGAGATTTGGATGCCCTTGGCGACGTCCTCGTACGGCGCGTCGAAGAACGGATTGATGCCCATTCCGGTCTGCGGCATGAAGCCGATCGAGTGCACCACACCGTCGAGCTTGTTGCCCGCCCCGATCACCTCGGTGACCCGGTCGGCCAGGGAGGCCAAGTGCTCCTCGTCCTGCACGTTGAGTTCGAGCAGCGGCGCCTTCTCGGGCAACCGGTCGGCGATGCGCTGGATCAGCTTCATCCGGTCGAACCCGGTGAGCACCAGTTCGGCGCCCGCCTCCTGGGCCACCTTGGCGATGTGGAACGCGATAGACGAGTCGGTGATGATCCCGGTGACCAGGATCCGTTTTCCTTCGAGAATGCCTGTCATTGGTGCGACTCCTCTTTCAGGTGAATTGGGAAGTTGTTCTCCGCCAAAGCTTTTGGATCAGTGGCCCATGCCCATGCCGCCGTCGACGGGGATCACCGCGCCGGCGATGTAACTGGCGTCCTCCGACGCCAGGAAGCTGACCGCGCCGGCCACCTCTTCGGCGGTGCCGACGCGCTTGGCCGGGATGAACTCCAGGGCGCCCTCCTGGATCCGCTCATCCAGGGCGCGGGTCATCTCGGTGTCGATGTAACCCGGCGCCACCACATTTGCGGTGACGCCCGCCTTGGACAGCTCCCGGGAGATGGAGCGCGCCATACCGATCAGGCCGGCCTTGGCGGCGGCGTAGTTGGCCTGGTTGCCGATGCCCCACATGCCAGACACCGACCCGATGAAGATGATCCGGCCGAACCGCTTGCGCTGCATGCTGCGCGACGCCCGCTGGGCCACCCGGAACGCGCCGGTGAGGTTGGCGTTGATGACGTTCTCGAACCGTTCCTCGGTCATCCGGATCAGGAACGCGTCCTGGGAGATGCCCGCGTTGGACACCAGCACCTCGACCGGTCCCTGGTGTTCCTCGACCTCCTTGAAGGCACGATCGACGGCCGCGTTGTCGGTGACGTCGCACTCGACACCGAACAGGCCTTCGGGGGCGCCGGATCCCCGGTGGGTGACGGCGACCTTGTGTCCGTCGGCCGCCAGCCGCCGCGCGATCGCCAGGCCGATCCCCCTATTGCCGCCCGTCACCAGGACGGAGCGGGAGACGAACGGCGGCCTTCCGCCGGCGGCCGGCGAGGCGGTGTCAGTCATGGCAGTCAACCTATCGTCTCGCCAATCGATCGCCGAAATCGCCCCGCCGGTGTGATTTCGGCGCGATTTCCGTCGCTGAGCACACGAAACCGCGCCGAAATCGGGAAATCAGCCCGGCAGGCGGCGGTTGATCAGCAGGGCGGCCAGCGCGGCCAGGGCCAGCACCAGCGAGCCCAGCCGCAACCAGCCGGTACTCGCGTCGCCCTTGATGGTCTCGTAGCCGATCTGCTGTTGCAGATCCTCGAAGACCTTGTTGAGTTCCTCGATATTGGACGCGCTGAACGCATTGCCGCCGGAGAGTTCGGCCACCTTCTTCAGCGTCTCGTCGTCGACGGGAACGGGCTGGCGCTGATCGTTGATGTCGACATACCCGTACGGGGTGCCGAAGGAGATCGTCGAGATCGGCACGCCCTGGTCCTTGGCGGTGCGCGCCGCGGTGAAGGCGCCCTTGGGGTTGTCCGGATTCGACGGCACGGTCTCCTTGCCGTCGGAGAACAACACGATGCGGGCCGGCGGGGGTTCGTCACCGCCGCCGATGACCGCACCGACGGTCGCGATCGCCTGCAGGGCGGTGAAGATGCCCTCGCCGGTGGCGGTGCGGTCGGCCAGCTGCAGCTTGTCGATCGCCGCCTTGGTGGCGTCGCGGTTGGTCGTGGGTGAGACCAGGACGGTCGCGGTGCCGGCGTAGGCGATCAGCCCGAGGTTGATGCCCGGGGTCAGTTCGTCGGCGAACTTCTTGGCCGCCTGCTGCGCGGCCGCCAGCCGGCTGGGCTCGACGTCGGTGGCCCGCATCGACTGCGACACGTCGATCGCGAGCATGACCACCGCGCGGTTGCGCGGGATCCGGACGTCGTGGGTGGGGCCGGCCATCGCGATGGTCAGCAACGTCAACGAGGCGATGAGCAGAATTGCGGGCAGATGCCGCCAACGGTTGGGCCGTTTGGGCGCAACGGTTTCCAGCAGTTCCATGTTCGCGAACCGCAGTATCCGTTTCTGGCGCGCCAGCTGGGCGACGATGTAGAGACCGATGAGCCCCAGAACGGCCAGCAGGAACAGGAAGAACCACGGGTGTGCGAAGCCGCGCAACGACATCGGCCCGAGCAGTGGCAGTGTCATGAACGTCTTTCTCTACTGTCGGCCGGCCAGGGCGCCGCGCCGGCGCGATGCGACGAACCGCACGATGTCGGCAATCCAGTCCCGGTCGGTGCGCAGCGTCAGCAGCGGTGCACCGCAGCGCCGGAGGGTGCGGGCCACCTCGGTCCGGTGCGCCTCGGCGGCCCGTGCGAAGTCGTCGCGCAACTGGGCGTCGATGGTGAACTCGCGCGTCACCCCGGATTCGGTGTCCTGCAGGATCACATCGCCCACGTCGGGCAGTTCGACGTCGCGCGGGTCGAGCACCTCCACGCCGAGCACCTCGTGGCGTGCGGCGATGGCACGCAGCGGCCGCATCCAGTTGATCGGCCCGAGGAAGTCGCTGATGACCACCGCCATGCCGCGGCGCCGTTCGGGCCGGCGCAGCGCGTCGATGACCACCGCCAGGTCGCCGCGCACCCCGAGCGGTGCGCGCGGTGTGGTCGCGATGGTGCGCAGCAGCGTCTGCTCGTGCTGACGCCCGGACAGCGCCGGCACCCGCACGACGTCGCGGCCGTTGGTGATGATCGCGCCGATCCGGTTGCCGCCGCCGCTGTTGAGATAGGTGATCGCAGCCGCGGCGGCCACCGCCAGGTCGCGCTTCTGGCATCCGGTGGTGCCGAAGTCCAGGCTTGCCGAAACGTCCACGACCAGCCAGGTCTCCAGTTCGCGGTCGGCGATCATCTGGCGCACGTGCGGGTGCGTGGTGCGCGCCGTCACCGACCAGTCCATCCGGCGCACGTCGTCGCCGGGCTGATAGAGCCGCGAATCACCCGGCTCCGAGCCGGGGCCCGGGATCAGCCCCAGGTGATCGCCGTGCAGGACACCCTCGAGCTTGCGCTTGACGGTCAGCTCCAGGGTGCGCAGCGCCGCCGAGAGTTTCGGTTCGCTGATCTCGCCGTGCTCGAACGACGGCGGATGCAGCGTGTGCGGATCGCTCAAGGGACGCTCAGCGGCCGGCCGCGGCCGGCGCGGACTGCGGCGCGGCGATCCCCGCCCCCACCGGCGGCACCGAATGGCCTTGCTGCGGAACGGCATTCACCTGCGGCAGCGCGACGGTCTGCAGGATGCGGTTGATCACCACTTCCGGCGAGATGTCGTCGGCCAGCGCGTCATAGGTCAGGACCAGCCGGTGCCGGAGCACGTCCGGGATCACCTCGATGACGTCCTGCGGGATGACGTAATCGCGGCCCCGCACCAGGGCCAGCGCCCGGGCGGCCGCGATGACGCCGAGCGAGGCACGCGGGGACGCGCCGAAGGCGATCCACGCCTTCACGTCGGGCATGCCGAACTGGTCGGGCCGCCGGGTCGCGGTGATCACCCGGACCACGTAGTCCACCAGGGCGTGGTGCACGAAGTTGTTGGCCGCCAGATCCTGCAGGCGCAGCAGGTCGCCCGGATTGAGCACCTGCTTGGGCTCCGGCGGGGTGACGCCCATCCGATAGATGATCTCGCGCTCTTCCTCCGGCGTCGGGTAGTCGACGTTGATCTTGAACAGGAAGCGGTCGCGCTGCGCCTCCGGCAGCGGGTAGACACCCTCCTGCTCGATGGGATTCTGGGTGGCCATCACCAGGAACGGCTTGGGCAGCGGGAAATCCTTGCCGCCGATGGAGATCTTGCGCTCGGCCATCACCTCGAGCAGCGCGGACTGCACCTTGGCGGGCGCCCGGTTGATCTCGTCGGCGAGCAGGAAGTTGCAGACCACGGGACCGAGCTCGATATCGAACTCTTCCCGGCCCTGCCGGTAGATGCGCGTGCCCATGATGTCGGTGGGCACCAGGTCGGGCGTGAACTGGATGCGGGCGAACGATCCGCCGACCACCTTGGCGAAGGTCTCCACGGCCAGCGTCTTGGCGACCCCGGGGACACCTTCGAGCAGCACGTGGCCTTTGGCCAGCAGGCCGACCAGGATCCGTTCGACGAGCTGGTCCTGACCCACGATGATGCGCTTGACCTCGAAGATCGCCCGCTCGAGGGTCTGGACCTCCGCGGCCAGTCCGGAAGACGTCGCGGCTGCGGGTGCCGACGACGACGAATAGGTGACTGACGACCCCGAGCCGCTCACCGAGGGGACCGCATGCGCGCCCGAACTGTAGTTGGGCGAGCCACCTGGTGACGTCATCGACAATCCTCCACAAGAGTTACAAGCAATGCTCTGGACATGGCCGCCCGTGCCGGGCTGCCGCCACAACTATTCCAGGCGGTTCGGAATCCGTCGACGTGCCATGACCGCGAGGGCTCGGGTCGCCCTCAGGATTCGATGATCCGCGCTGCGTACGGCTGGAGACCGGCCGTCCGCACGGGGCTGACCTTGACCCGGGTCCCGCTGCCCGATGCCTCCAGCATCTGGCCGTTTCCCAGGTAGAGCGCCAC
>WBZP01001648.1_pt1 | contig 26926 bp, 27 predicted proteins | sample 5204301 | NCBI WGS metagenome assembly WBZP01 (sample SAMN12412401, study PRJNA552823) | activated sludge metagenome | isolation source: activated sludge from nitrification reactor of wastewater treatment plant... | place: USA: Pennsylvania | collected 2017 | reverse complement strand
GGCCTTCGACGACACCAACGTGCCTAGCGCTGCCGCGAACATCAGCGCTTCGTTGTCAGCAGCGATGGCATCGGCCATCACGATGCACAAGATGGCGCGTACGGCGAAGGTCGCGCCAATGGCCCAGCGGCGACCATGACCGAATCTGTCTAGCAGCGGCCCGATCAGTGGGGCAACGACTGCGAAAGGCAACATGGTGATGCCCAAGAAGAGGGCTACTTGTCCCCGCGCCTCACCTGGTTGGGCGAAGAAGATGGTGCCGGCCAGGGCTATTGCGACGGAGGCATCACCGCCGGCGTTGAAGGCGTGCAACTCGATGAGTCGATAGAGCCCGGACTCCCCAGCACCGTGCGCACGGGCCGCGCCGCGGGCGCGGTTCCAGACGTAGGACGAACCCCTGGCCACCCCTCGTACCGAAGCCTTGGTGCCTCGGCCAAGGCCTGAGGCGGCCTTGGCGATGGGGTGGGGTTTCTCGCCAGGCGACACGTGCTCATCTTGCATCCCGAGTCCCAGCCTCAACCTGAGAATCCGACGCACGCCGTACACTCACCCCTTGTGAACACCGATACCGCTGTCCTTGACCCCGCACGCGCCGTGGGGGCTTCGGATGTGGCACGCCGGGTGCTTTCTGCACAGGTTGGCGATTCAGTTGTCGGGGTTCACCTCGGTGTGATCGAAGAGATGGTGGGCGTCTTTGCCCACCACTTCTCCTGCGAAATGGCGGGCTACCCAGGTTGGCACTGGGACGTCACCGTGGTTGATGCACCCGGCAACGACGAGATCACCATTGCTGACATCGTCTTGCGTCCTGGTCCGGAGGCGATTTTGGCTCCGGAGTGGGTGCCGTGGCGCGAGCGCATCAAGCCCGGCGACTTGTCACCTGGCGACATTTTGCCGACCGACGAGGACGATCTACGTCTGGTCCCGGGCTACTTCGCTGGTGATGACGACACAAGCACGCGTGCTGAGCAGAAGTCCGTGAGCGATGAAGTCGGTCTCGGTCGTGGGCGCGTGCTGAGTCCAGATGGTCGCGCTAGTGCAGCGCAGCGATGGTTCGAGGGTGACTTTGGGCCGTCGTCTCCGTTGGCGCAATCGGCGGCTCACTCGTGTGCCACCTGCGGGTTCATGCTCCGGTTAGCCGGTCCACTGTCCACTCAATTTGCGGTGTGCGCCAACGAGTACGCCAATGCCGATGGTCGCGTGGTCGCATTGAGTCACGGGTGCGGTGCCCACTCCGAGGCACAGTTGCGTCGCAAGCAATTGCCGGTGCCGGTGGGAGACCCCCACTTCGACACGTTGAACGAGGAAGACGACTTCGAGTCGTTCTAGTCCTCGGAGTCTGCGCGCTTACGAGCGCGGCGGCGGCAGTGATCCCATCCCCACAGCCCTAGTCCGGTGCCCGCCGCGCAGGTCCAGATCCACCACCCGTGGCCGCTCGCCTCGAGCGAACCCCTAAAGGGAAGCAGCCCTAGGAACAGCACAAACCACACCAAGGTGCCGATCATGAGAGTGCGCACGCCGTCGACATCCAAAGGCGCCACATCGGCGATCAGGTAGGTCCGATTGCCAATCTCGTGGGACTTCGGTGGGGCGCTTTCGGCAGACACAGGGGACACTCTACGTCGCCAAAGGGAGTGATGTGACTGGTGGTGCGCCGTACAACCAAAGTGCACCAAAAACATCGCGAGCCCCTGAGAATTCCCTGAGACGCGTCTGGTTGGATAACCGTTCGTGGACTCATTTTTCAAGATCAGTGAGCGCGGCTCGACCGTCGCCCAAGAAATCCGTGGTGGCTTTGTCACCTTCTTCACGATGGCCTACATCATCGTCTTGAACCCTCTTATCCTCGGGTTCGCTAAAGATGCTGACGGCAAGTTCCTTGGTGGCGGCGCGGCGCCCAACCTGGCGATGATCGCGGCCGGTACGGCGCTCGTGGCCGGGGTGATGACGATCCTCATGGGCGTCGTGGCGAACTACCCGCTCGCGCTGGCCACCGGTCTCGGGCTCAACGCGTTCGTCGCGTACTCGATCGCCAGCCAGATGACCTGGGCCGATGCGATGGGTCTGGTGGTGTTGGAAGGCGTCGTCATCTTGATCCTGGTTCTCACCGGCTTCCGGGCCGCGGTTTTCCACGCAGTTCCGGCTCAACTCAAAATCGCAATCTCGGTGGGTATCGGACTGTTCATCGCGATGATCGGCTTTGTTGATGCAGGCTTCATTCGTCGTACTGCCAATGGCCCAGTGCCAGTCGAACTCGGTGTGGGTGGCCTGCTCAAGGGGTGGCCGACCTTCGTGTTCATTTTGGGTCTGATTTTGCTGGTGACGTTGTGGGTTAAGCGCGTTAAGGGCGCCATCTTGATCTCCATCGTGGCCACCACCGTGCTTGCGATCGTCGTCGAGTCGGTTAAGAAGATCGGGCCGATGGGTGTTGGCGAGGACTTCAATGCCACGGGCTGGAACCTGAACGTGCCGGCATTCCCCAAGACCTTCATCGACGTGCCGCACTTCGACACTCTGGGTGAGTTCAACCTGCTTGGTTCGTTTGGCAGCATCGGCACGGTCTCTGCGCTGTTGCTGATCTTCACCCTCATGCTGGCTGACTTCTTCGACACCATGGGCACCATGACCGCCATCGGTGCCGAGGCAGGCCTGCTTGACGAAGAAGGCACCCCGCCCAACACTCAAAAGATTTTGATTGTTGACTCGATCGCTGCTGCTGCGGGTGGGCTTGCCGGTGTTTCCTCCAACACCTCCTACATCGAGTCGGCTTCTGGTGTTGGTGAAGGCGCCAAGACCGGTCTGGCCAGCCTCGTCACCGGCGTGCTGTTCTTGCTGTCGATGGTGATCGCTCCGCTGGTCAACATCATTCCGAGTGAGGCTGCCGTGCCCGCGCTGATCCTCGTCGGATTCTTGATGATGCAGCAGGTGAAGGAAGTCGACTGGGAGGACCTTGAGATCGCAATCCCAGCGTTCTTGACGATCGTCTTGATGCCGTTCACGTACTCGATCACCGTGGGTATCGGTGCTGGCTTCGTGGCCTACACCTTGATCAAGTTGGTTCGTGGCAAGTCCGCGAGCGTGCACCCGTTGATGTGGCTGATCTCGGTGCTGTTCGTGCTGTACTTCGCGATCGACCCGATCAAGTCCCTGCTGACGTAAGTTTCACCGGGTACCCGGTGAAACCGACAGCCCCGTAAGCTTCACCAAATGAAACCCCGCCATCGCCAACTGGTCATCACCAGTGCGTTGGCGGGGTTATTGGTTCTTGCCGTCATAGCCGCGATTGTGAAGTAGCCGATGGCTGAGCCGTTGCTGCGTGCGTTGTCGCGAGTCCGTGCCGAGATCGTGGCCGATGGGTTTGTGCGTGCCGTGGCCTCGGGCCGCCAGCGTGGGGCTGAGGCCCAGTGGCGCCGCGCCGAACTGAGGTACGTCGACATCAAGGCTGGCCGTCGACTTCAGATCGTCACCTTCGACCAGACCCAGTCGTTCACGAGCAACCATGACCTCACTGTTGATCGCAGTGCCCTCGATGATCTTTTGGATGTGCCATTCACCAACTGGCGGGTCGAGTCGCTCACCTCGGTCTTGGAGTTGCGGGTCACCAAGAAGCACGAGGCGGTGGTCACGCTCAAACCTGCGGCCGTAGCGCCGCAGGAGGCTGACACGGCTCACGACCGGGCCAAGCCGCGATTGCTGAGCGAACAGAGCCCCACCTTGAAGGCCCTGGGGTTGACTGATTCGCAAGGCAACCTCAAACCCAGCCGGCAAGCGAAGTTCCGCCAAGTCGAGGACTTCTTGCGGCTGCTCGATCAGGCAATAGGCGAGGCAATCAAGCGCGGCAAACTGCGTCGGCCCACATCTGCAGAACCGCTTCGCGTTGTCGATCTGGGGTGTGGAAATGCCTATCTGACGTTTGCCGCACACGAGCACCTCAACGAGTCAGGCATTGCTACGCATGTCATTGGTGTCGACTCCAAGTCCCAGTCACTGCATCACAACAGCGAACTGGCTCAGATTCTCAACGCGGACGCAGAGTTCATCCACAGCGACATTGCCGGGGTGAGCCTTGAGCAGCCACCTGACGTGGTGTTGGCGCTGCATGCCTGCGACACCGCCACCGATGAGGCGATTGCCAGAGCTATTGGCTGGCAGGCCCCACTGATCTTGGCGGCGCCGTGCTGCCACCACGACATCGCGGCACAACTGCGCCGGGCGCCGACCCCGAGCCCTTACGGCATGCTGACCCGCGATGGCATTGTGCGCGAGCGGTTCGCTGACACCCTCACCGACGCGTTACGGGCGCAGTTACTGCGCATCCACGGTTACCGAGCCGATGTTGTGGAGTTCGTTGCTAGTCAGCACACGCCACGAAATACGCTGCTGCGCGCCGTACGCACCGGTGCGGCCCCTCGAGCGACCGATGAATCTGACTACTTAGCGCTAGTCGAAACCTGGCGAGTTCAGCCGAAACTGGCAGAGTTGCTGGCATGAAGCGGCTGATCGCAGTTCTTGGGGCGTTGCTGGTGCTGGCGCCTCCTGCGTTCGCCAAAGATCGTGATCTGTTCGTGGTTGATGATTCGCGCATCACCACGGCTTCGGGGCTGGTCGACCTCGGCAAGCTGATGGTGACACTCAACAGCTCAGAAGGTGACGGAGTGCTCTTTGCCCTCGATGCGAGTGGCACAGTGGTCGGCACCACGACCTTCGGCACCGTGGTCGACCCCGAAGCCCTTGCGCCCGCGGGCAATGGTGAGGTCTGGGTGGGTGACATTGGCGATAACACCAATGAGCGCACCTCGGTCTCGGTTTTCAAGGTTCCGGTCGCTGCCAAGGATGAAACTGTCGAAGCGGCGAAGTACTCCTTGACTTACCCAGATGGGCCCCAGAACGCCGAGACACTCCTGGTCGATCCAGCCACGCAGCGGCTCTACGTGGTGACTAAAGGCAAGAAGAACTCCAGGGTGTACGCCGCGCCAACTCAACTGAGCACGACCGGCACGAACGAGCTCGAGCAGGTGGCGCAGGTGAAATTCGGGCCTACCGACGGCGCGGTGCTCTCAGATGGCACCCATGTCGTGCTGCGCGATTACTCAATGGGTCAGGTCTTTACGTTCCCCGACTTCACGCCGATCGGGAAGTTCGTTTTGCCCGGGCAGGTGCAAGGCGAGGGCATCTCGGTAGGCCCCAGGCAACGAATCCGGTTGATCTCTGAAGGCATCTCCCAGCCCATGGTTCAGACCGAGATCCCGGCCGCGCTACTTCTCGAGCCGACCCCGACGGCGACGCCTAGTGTGTCACCGACCAGTGAACCCTCCCCGAGTCCCACACCTACCCAAACGACCCCATCTCGAGGCCCTAGTGCCATCGTCCTAGGCATTGCCGGGGTGCTGGGTGCGCTGGCGCTCGGGGCGTTGGTGTGGGCTCTGGCCAGTCTGCGGCGGCGACCATACCGTCGTCCAGAGCCGACTAGACGCGCTGAGCGTCAACACAAACCCCCTGCGCGGCCGCCCGCGGGCGGCAAGCGCAGCAAGTGACCGAACGAGAGGAGCCTTGACCATGGACACCAAGACAGGTGTGTTCGCCAGCGTCTTTGCAGGCATCGCAGCCGCCGCTGCGGCGATGATGCTGATCGCGCGTCGCCGCAAGCGGCCCCCGGCTGCTTAGAGCCGCTCAACCACGTAGTCGATACAGGCAGTTAAGGCTTCGACGTCTGCGGGGTCCACAGCGGGGTACATCGCGATCCGCAATTGGTTGCGCCCCAACTTTCGGTAGGGCTCTGTGTCGACGATGCCGTTGGCACGCAAAGTTGCAGCGATCTGGGCGGCGTCAATCGAGTCGTCAAAGTCGATGGTGCCAATGACCAGACTCCGGTCAGAAGCCTTGGCGACGTACGGCGTCGCAAACTGCGAGCGCTCCGCCCAGCCATAGAGAGCCTCGGATGAGGCAGTGGTGCGCGCGACCATCGCGTCGAGGCCGCCAAGGGAGTTCATCCACTCCAGTTGGCGGGCCATCAAGAAAAGCGTGGCCACTGACGGGGTGTTGTAGGTCTGGTTCTTGGCCGAGTTGTCGATCGCGGTTGGCAGGTCGAAGAACGCGGGGATCCAACGGCCCGAGGCGCTGATCTTGGCGGCACGATCGAGCGCGGCCGGTGACATGAGCGCGAACCACAGGCCACCATCTGAGGCGAAGCATTTTTGCGGCGCGAAGTAATAGGCGTCCACTTCGCGTACGTCGACGGGAAGGCCGCCCGCCCCAGAGGTGGCATCGATGAGCACCAGACCATCGGCTCCTTTAGGGCGCTGCACCTGCGTCATCACAGCAGTTGAAGTTTCGTTGTGCGCCCACGCATAGGCATCAACGTCGTCCTCAGCGACCGCCACAGGGGCGGTGCCTGGCGCAGTCTTGATGATGCTTGGCTCGTCCAACCAAGGCGCGGCCGACGCCGCGCTGGCGAACTTTGCGGAGAACTCGCCGAAGCTCAAGTGCTGGCTCTTCTTCTCGATCAGCCCAAAAGTTGCGATGTCCCAAAAGGCGGTGGCGCCGCCATTGCCGATCACGACCTCATAGCCCTGGGGGAGCGAGAATAGATCCCCAAGTCCAGCACGCACTTCGCCTACCAAGTTCCGCACGGCAGGTTGCCGGTGTGAGGTGCCCATGAGCGTGGTGCCGGTAGCAGCCAAGGAATCCAACGCACTAGCGGGAATCTTTGAGGGGCCGGCCCCGAAGCGACCATCGGCTGGTCGAAGCTCGGCTGGGATGTGGATGGCGTCGTTCACGTGAGATGTCCTTGACGGTGGTCTGATGGGTCAAGCGGGGATGCCGCCGACGACGCTGTCAGCAGGTTCATCCTCTCATGCAGGCAGTGGGGCAAGAACGTCCGGTGAATCCGTGGACGCTTTCTCCTTAAGATGATCGAGTCTGTGCACTCGGCGTACAGTCCTGACCCATGAAGCGCATGTGGACGGTAGGTCTGGTGGCACTGAGCGTGATGGTGCTGCCATCGTGCGGTGGGTCAAAGCCCGCTGAGCCTAAGCCATCTGTGTCGCCGTCAGGATCGGCCTCAGCCTCACCTTCGGCAGCCCTCAATACGACAGTCCCTCAAGGGCGCTACAAAGTGAAGCTCACGTTGGCCACTGCCCGACCCTCGAGACAAAAGACCTTCAAGAAGTCAGATCGTACTGAGTGGAAATTCAAAGCGGCGACGTGCGATGAGACTGTCTGCACTGGAGAGGTGCGATCAAAGGCTGGCGCCGAATACGCCTATAGCTGGGACGGCACTACCTTGACACTGGAGCGCCCGGCAGCCGTCCAGCGCGTCGCATGTATTGACCGCTCGGCAGGGGAGGTGCTCCCCGGCTCGGGGACGATGCGGGTCAAATATGCCTACGAAGTGAGTTCCACATTCGCTGAACCACCGACGGCAACTCCTCAGGCGCTCAACGGTACTTTCACCTATCGGTTGACCTACCGAAAGCATCGCGGTTGTCGTCCCACTGCGCGCGATGCCCGCGTGGCGACGTACAACTTCGTAGCGACGCACCGTTGAGGATCGAGCAGGTGGCCTTCGCCCACCCTGACGCCCAGCATCTGGTTGAGGCTGTGCAAAACGAGTACGTCGTGCGCTACGGCAGCCGCGACGAGACGCCCATGGAGCATGGTGATCTTGACCCGCCACATGGTCGGTTCTACGTGATGTACCAAGACATCCCGGTCGCGTGCGGGGCATGGCGCTGGCGCGACGGCGTCACCTTCGAGGGCCTGGGACCGGCAGCCGAGATCAAGCGCATGTATGTCTTGCCCGATGCCCGTCATCGCGGCCTGGCTCGAGAACTCTTGGCCCATCTCGAGACTGCCGCTCGATCCGAGGGCGCGGCCGTCATGGTGCTCGAGACCGGCACCGCCCAGCCTGAAGCCATCGGTCTGTACGAAGCCTCGGGCTATTGGCCAATGGAGCCCTTTGGCTTTTATTCGAACTCGACGCTGGCCAGGTACTACGGCAAAGTGCTCTAGCTGCGCGCAGCGTCATACCTTGCGGTCGCTATGGGGATCATTACGTATGACGTTGGGCGCAACGTCATACCTTTAGAGATCCATAGCAACCATTTCGTACGACGCACCGGGCGTCAGCCCGGCTTGGTTGACTAATGGGGGACACTTAGCCGCGTGAGCAAGCTCCTTGACCCGATCCTCAACATGCCCCCAGGGCTCATCTTGGCCATCGTGGTTGCCTTGGTGTTCCTCGAGGACGCGATCTTCATCGGGTTCTTCTTTCCCGGGGAAACTGCAGCAGTGCTTGCTGGCGTTGGGGCCTCCATGGGCAAGGTGCCGCTGTGGGTGGCCATCATCGCGGTGGTGCTCGCGGCGATTCTTGGTGACTCCGTGGGTTACGAAGTCGGCAAGAAGTTCTTTGGTCCCAAGGTGTTGCGCGGCAACATGCTCAAGAAGCACCGCCACCGCATCGCCGAAGCCGAGAGTTTCTTAAGACGTAGGGGCGGGTCAGCGGTCTTCCTAGGTCGCTTCACGGCTTTCTTCCGCGCGATGATGCCCGCGCTCGCTGGCGCCTCGCACATGCCTTATCGCACGTTTTTGGCCTGGAACGCCTTCGGTGGCGTCGTTTGGGGCACCGGATTTGTCTTGTTGGGCTGGATCGCGGGGGAGAGTTACCACAAGGTGGAGCAGTACGTCGGGCGCGGCATCGCCGTCGTACTCGTCGTCATCGTCGTCGCAGCCCTAGGGGTGTGGCACCTGCGAAAGCAACGCGCGGAGCGCCGCAAAGCCGAGACTGCTGAGCCAAGCGCAGATCCAGTGGACTAGTTGATCGCCCAGTCCGAACTCCAGCCTGCGACAGCGCTGGCTGGTCGAGGTGCGGGGCCGGTGTAGATCGCGCTGGGTCGAATGAGTCGGCCGGTGCGCTTTTGCTCCAAGATGTGAGCCGACCATCCTGCGGTGCGGGCACAGGTGAACATCGAGGTAAACATGGGCGCTGGCACTTCAGCGAAGTCCAGAACGATGGCCGCCCAGAACTCCACGTTGGTCTCGAGGACCCGGTCGGGTCGACGCTCGCGCAGCTCTGCAAGTGCAGCCTTTTCGAGCTCTTCGGCCACCTGGTAGCGAGGCGCGTTGAGCTCGCGGGCTGTGCGTCGAAGCACACGTGCACGCGGGTCCTCAGCGCGGTAGACCCGGTGACCAAAGCCCATCAGGCGTTCGCCGTCATCAAGCAGTTGCTTGACGTAGGCGCGAGCATCACCGAGACGCTCGACGTCTTCGATCATTCCGAGAACCCGGGAAGGTGCACCGCCGTGCAGCGGGCCGCTCATGGCACCGATGGCGCCCGAGAGAGCTGCGGCCACGTCGGCTCCGGTGCTGGTGATGACGCGGGCGGTAAAAGTGGACGCGTTCATGCCGTGCTCAGCGGCGCTGGACCAGTAGGCATCGATTGCCTTGACGTGCGCAGGGTCGGGCTCACCCTTCCAACGGATCAAGAATCGCTCCGCCAAGGTGGCACCCTTGTCGACCTCACCTTGAGGGACGATCGGGGAACCAAGGCCGCGAGCGGCCTGAGCAGCGTAGGAAAGCACCATGACAGCAACCCGCGAAAGATCGAGTCGGGTCTGCTCAGCGGTGATGTCGTAGGTCTGCTTCATGCCCAACATGGGCGCCAACATGGCGACGCCCGCCTGCACGTCGGCGCGCACGTCACCGGTGTGTATCGGCAAGTTGTATGGCTCGGCTGGAGGGAGGCCCGGGTCGTAGGAGCCGTCAATCAACAGGCCCCAGACCTTCTCAAATGGGATCCGGCCAACGATCTCTTCAATGTCAACGCCGCGGTAGCGAAGCGCGGACCCTTCTTTGTCGGGCTCTGCGATCTCTGTCTCGAACGCGATGACGCCCTCAAGTCCGTGGTGCACCTCGGTCATGCATTGGCTCCTCTCCAAACAAAGTCATTGTGCCGTACCTAGCTCAATTGATGGGCAGGGGTACCTCGAAGGCGCCGTTCTGAGGCGCCTAGCTCGCCGTACTCTGGGAGCATGAGCTTGGCCGATCAGCGCGTTGACTATGGAACATCGGGTCTCACGGAGCTTGCAGCAGGCGATGACCCCATGGCCTTGTGGTGGCGGTGGTACGACGACGCCAGTGGCGTCTATGAGCCCAACGCGATGGTGCTAGGCACCCAGGGACTCGATGGGGCACCGGCCACTCGCACCGTGCTGCTGAAGGGTTTGACGGAGGTTGGGTTCACCTTCTTCACCAACTACGCCTCTGCGAAAGCGCAACAACTTGCTGCCAACCCGCGCTGCAGTCTTCTGTTCGGTTGGTATGACCTGCATCGCCAAGTGCGTGTGGTGGGAGATGCCCGCCAGGTTTCGCGTGAGGAATCACAGGCCTACTTCGCGACCCGGCCACGAGGTTCGCAACTGGGTGCTTGGGCCTCGGTGGAGGCCGGCGGACAATCGGCCGAGGTGGCCTCGCGCGATGTTCTCGATGAGGCCTTGGCAGCCGTGACTGCTCGGTTTGGCGAGGGCGAGGTGCCGTGCCCGCCAGAGTGGGGAGGCTATGTCGTGGTGCCTGAATCGATGGAGTTCTGGCAAGGATCAACAGGCCGGTTGCACGATCGGCTGATCTATCGACGTACCACTCAAGGCTGGCAACGCTCCCGGCTTGCGCCCTAGTCGCCGCGACACCTCAAGCGCGGCGCTGACCCGTTAGGCTGAGGGCTGCCAATCCCCAAATTCGTGAGGTGCTTCTGTGCAGATCCAGGCCGTGATTTTGGCAGCCGGACTAGGCACGCGGCTCGGCAAGCCGTGGCCAAAGCCGCTGACTCCGCTCAGTTCGGGCGAGAGCATCATGCGGCGAGCCGTTGACGCGCTGCGACGATTCGACTCCGCGGTCCGAGTGACTGCAGTGGTTGGGTTCAAACTCGACCTTGTGATCGAAGAAATGCCCGACATCACCTTCGTCTACAACGAGTTGTACGACCGCACCAACACATCCAAGAGCCTGCTCAAGGCGTTGGAACTCTCCTTTCCTGGCGGCGTGCTGTGGATGAATGGCGATGTGGTCTTTGACCCTCGCGTGCTCGACATCGTCGGGAAGCACATCGCAACCGATCGCAGTTTCGTTTGCGTGAACACCGAGTCGGTGGCTGAAGAAGAGGTGAAGTACACCTTGGGTGCTTCGGGCACCATCAACGAACTTTCCAAAACCGTGGTGGGCGGTTTGGGCGAGGCTGTGGGCATCAACTATGTCTGCGGGGCCGACAAGGCGGCCCTCATCGAGCGCCTGCGCGAGTGCGACGACAACGACTATTTCGAGCGCGGCATCGAGTTGGCGATCCAGCACGACGGGCTAGCCTTCGATGCAGTCGACATCTCAGAGTTCCACGTTGTTGAGGTGGACTTCGAAGATGACCTCTCTCGTGCGAACACGTTCGTAGCGAACTGACGTGAGTGCCTCTGCCATTAGTTTCATCAGCCTCAATGACGAGGGGCTGATGCTCGCGGGCAGCGAAGACATCGTGCTCGACGTGACCTTTGAGGGTCGCCGGGTGTGGTCGTTCTGGTTGCTGCGTGACTCGGTTGAGCGAGCCGGCCACCGCTGGGTGGAGTGGCCCGGGTCGCTTGTTCCGTTCCTCGACGGGCACTGCCAACTCGCAGTGTTGGAGCACCTCACCGGTGAGGTCGTGTACGACGCCCCGACGCAGTTCGGCACCAGCGCTGACCAGATCGCCATCGTCAACGCCGAGGGCAAAGCGCTGGGCATTGATAAGTCCGGTCGGATGGCTCAGACCTTTGACACCAGGTCGGCCGAGCAGGTGGCCCCGCTGCTGGACTCGATCGACGAGGTGTTGGGGGCGCTCAAAGATGCAGGCATCGAGGCTTTCCCGGCCTACGGGACCTTGCTGGGAGCGGTCCGCGAAGGCAAGTTGATCGGTCACGACTCTGATGCCGACTTGGGCTATGTCTCCAAGCATGAGAACCCGGTCGATGTGATCCGGGAGTCATTTCGGTTGCAGCGCCGACTGTCCAACGCCGGCTACAAGATCACCAGATATTCGGCCATCGCGTTCAAAGTCGATGTCAAAGAGGCAGACGGTTCGGTGCGCGGACTCGACGTCTTCGGTGGCTTCTTGTGCCAAGGTCGCCTCTACCTGATGGGTGAGGTGGGCGAGACCTTCGAGCGCGAGTGGATCTTCCCGCTGGGCACCACCACCCTCGAAGGGCGCACATTGCCAGCACCTGCGGTGCCGGAGAAACTCCTCGAAGCTATGTATGGCCGAGGATGGAAGGTGCCCGACCCGGCATTCCACTTTGAGACTCCTGCGAGCACTCACCGCCGACTCAATGGGTGGTTCCGCGGCACCCGCACTGGCCGAGATGCCTGGTCGCGGTTCTTCTCCACGCGCCGGCATACGTTGCCCGAAGGGCTGCCCTCGGAGTTTGCGCAATTCGTCGCTTCCCAAGAACAAACTCCAGCTCGCGTAGTCGACCTGGGATGTGGGCGAGCGGGCGACGCAGTGTGGCTGGCCCGCCAAGGCCACCACGTCACCGGCTATGACTTCGTGCCGACAGGATCACTGGCGGCGCAGAAGGTGGCGGCCGATGAGGGGCTAGACCTCAAGGTTGAGTCGCTCAACCTCAACGAGTGGCGTTCTGTCTTGGGGGTGGGGACCAAACTCGCTCACACCCCTGGTCCAGCGGTGGTCATCGCTAACCATGTTGCCGATGCGGTTGGCGCCCGCACCCGCAAGTCTTTGTGGCGGGTTGCCTCGATGGCGTTGCGCCAAGGCGGGCGGCTTTACCTCAACGTGTGGGTCGGCGGTGGGCAGAGCAAGGCTCTGGTGCATCCAGTGCCCATGCGTGTCATCGAGCGCGAGTTGGCGGCGGCCGGGTTTGTGGTCCAGCACCAAGAAATCGTCGAAGATCAACAAGATTCGGGCCGCCAGGTTGGTCGGCTCGTGGCCCAGGTGGGAGTCAAATAGATGTCATTGAAGGATCGCCTCGTCGGCAAACTGATTAGTTCAGGTCCGGTCGGCCAACTCACCGAGCGCATCAAAGAACTTGAGGCCGAAGTCCAAGAGATCCGCCAACAGAACCTGCGATTGGCCGAACTTGCCGACGTCGTTGAAGAACTGTTGATCCCGATGGCCTCACGAGATCAAGCACGCATCGACGCCGCGGTCGAGGCTTACCTCAAGAGCGTGTAGGCGTGGCGAGCAAGGTCTTCATCCACGTCGGCCTACCCAAGACCGCAACGACGTACCTGCAAACGATCCTTTGGGGCGCTCGCGACCAGATGCGCGCCGAGGGTGTGTTGCTTCCTGGTGATGAACGCCGAGACCACCTCTGGGCCTCCAACATCCTGCGGGGTAAATCCAAGGTGTCGGCCAAGCGCCCTGAGTACGCCGAAGGCGCCTGGGACCGACTGAAAGCGGCGATCGCTTCGTGGCCCGGCACCGCCTTGATTTCTCACGAGTTCTTTGCGGCAGCGTCGGCTGATCAAGCCCATCACATGATCACTGAGTTAGCACCCGCTGAGGTTCACGTGATCGTGACCGCGCGCGAACCGCTGGGACTCTTCACGGCGAGCTGGCAAGAGAGCATCAAGAACCGCGCCACGACGCCGCTTGCCGGTTACTCCGAGGAAGTCTCAGACAATCCCCTGGATATCTGGAACTGGCGCACCCTTGATCTAAAACTCGTCTTAGAGCGGTGGGGTGGGTCGCTGCCGCCACAACATGTGCACGTGTTGCCTCTGCCCGGTAAGGACTTTGGACACGACGAAATCTGGCACCGATTCGCTGGATTGATCGGGTTGGACTCTCACGCCTATGACCTTTCGGGGAGCTTCCCCAATGAGTCGCTGGGGGTCGTCGAGTCGGAGACTTTGAGGCGGATTAACGAACACTTGGGTACCTTTCGCAATGCCTACGACCGCGGGGTCTACATCCGCACCTATTTGGCTGACGAACGCCTGGTTCCACGTGGCGGCGAGCGTTACTGGCCCGATGAGGAGCAGATTGCCCAGTGCCGGACTCGCGGCGCAGCCGCTGCGCAGTACGTCGAAGAGCGAGGTTTCGATCTCATAGGTTCACTAGATGACCTCCGTGTGCCCAACGAGCTCGTGCCGCGCCGACACCCTTCGTCGGTGACTGATGCCGAGGTGGCGGAAGTCGCCGTCGAACTCGTCGCGACGATCATGGAGGACGTGCGGGATCGAAGTGAGGAACGGCGCGCGCTCAAAGCACGGGTGGCCGAGCTCGAGCACGCGTTGAACCGTTCACGTATCCGTAGCCTGCTCGGACGCCGCCCGAACCTCTAACACCGGCCGCAAAGGTGAGCAGTCTCATGCTGACTGAGCACTGACGCACGAGCGCTCACTAGATAGATTCATCAAAGAGCCGACCCACAACAGGAGCACGCCATGGCACGCCTATGCGAGACCGAAGGTCTAACCGAACTTCAAGTAGAGATCCTCAAGACCGTGCGGCAGTTCGTCGAGGCCAAGATTATGCCGGTGGCCACCGAACTTGAGCACCGCGACGAGTACCCCACTGAGATCGTCGAAGGGATGAAGGAGCTAGGCATCTTCGGCCTAATGATTCCTGAGGAGTACGACGGCCTCGGCGAATCCTTGCTCACCTACGCCCTGGCGGTGGAGGAGATTGCCCGCGGATGGATGAGCGTCTCGGGCATCATCAACACCCACTTCATCGTGGCCTACATGTTGCTCCAACACGGCACCGAGGAGCAGAAGCAGAAGTACCTGCCCCGCATGGCCACGGGTGAGATCCGCGGCGGTTTCTCCATGTCTGAACCTGGTTGTGGCTCCGATGTGAGCGCCATTAAGACGAAGGCGACTAAGTCCGACGAGGGCTATGTCATCAATGGTCAAAAGATGTGGCTGACCAACGGCGGCTCGTGCAACTTGGTCGCCGTACTCGTCAAGACTGACGAAGGCGCACCCAGCGTCTACAAGAACATGACCGTCTTCTTGGTTGAGAAGGAAGTCGGCTTCGGTGAGACCGCCCAAGGCGTCACAGTGCCCGGCAAGATCGAGAAGATGGGCTACAAGGGCGTTGACACCACTGAGTTGGTCTTTGAGGGTCACCAGATCTCCGCAGACCAGATCCTCGGCGGCACTCCCGGCAAGGGCTTCTATCAAATGATGGATGGCGTCGAGGTCGGACGCGTGAACGTCGCAGCCCGTGGTTGCGGTGTGGCCAACCGGGCTTTTGAACTCGGCGTGCAATATGCCCAACAGCGCGAGACTTTCGGCAAGAAGATCGCCGAGCACCAAGCTGTGCTTTTCCGGCTGGCAGAGATGGCCACCAAGGTCGAAGCTGCTCACCAAATGATGGTGCGGGCGGCTCGCAAGAAGGACTCTGGGGAGCGCAACGACCTTGAGGCAGGCATGGCGAAGTACCTGGCATCGGAGTACTGCGCGCAAGTGGTCGAAGACTCATTCCGCATCCACGGCGGCTATGGCTTCTCCAAGGAGTACGAGATCGAGCGGCTCTATCGCGAAGCCCCCATGCTGCTCATCGGTGAAGGCACGGCCGACATTCAGCGAATGATCATTGGCCGACGTCTGCTTGAGGACTACAAGCTCTAAACGGTGGTTCGGTCAAGTGCCTGCTGGGATCGGTAGAGTGACTAAGGCCGAAGATCTGCTGGCTCTTACCGAAGGTTGACCGTGGCAAAACGCGTTGTGCTCCACATCGGGGCGATGAAGTCCGGAACGAGTTTCATTCAAGCGGTGTGCTCGAAGAACAAGGCTGCTCTCGAGCGAGAGGGCATCTTGTTTGCCGGCGCCACGTGGCGCGAGCAGGTTGTCGCCGTACGAGACCTCATTGACTCCCACCCTCCGGCACCCAACGGGCCGTGGAACCGCCTGGTGGCTCAGATCAACGCCTGGCCTGGCACCGCGATTGTGTCGATGGAGTACCTCGCGCCGCGTCGTGATCGACGCATCGCGATGATCCAGGAGGCCTTCGCTGGAGCTGACCTGCAGGTCGTTTTGACTGCTCGCGACCTAGCCCGCAACGTCCCTGCGATGTGGGTTGAGAGCGTGCAAAACCGCGGTGTCTCGACCTGGGATGGGTTCTGTGAACAAGTGCGTGAAGAGGCGCCGGCTCAGGGGCAAGACCGCACACCTGGCAGTTGGTTCTGGAAGCACCAAGACATCGCGGCCATCGCGGCGCGGTGGTCGGGAGTGGTCGGTCGCGATCACTTCACCTTAATCACGGTGCCGCAGGCCGGTGCACCCCCGGAGACCCTGTGGCAGCGTTTTGCTGAGGTCGCGGGGATCACCGCTGACCTGGGCAACCTGAAGGTGGCCAGCAACCCCTCGATCGGGGCTGCGAGTGCCCTGGTGTTGCGGGAGTTGAACCAACGCCTGGCTGACACCGACCTCACCAAGCCTGAGTACCACCAGCAGGTCAAGCATGCCTTGGCCAAGCGCGGGCTGGCTCGACGAGCGGCCAAGGGCGCCAGCTTCGAGCTCGACCAAGATTGGGTGCGCGCTCGTGGTGAGCGCATGGTGGCCGAACTGCGCGAACTCGACCCACGTGTCGTGGGCGACTTGGCCGAGTTGATTCCCACGAAGGTGGCCGGAGTTGCTGAGGTTCCGGTCGAGGAGCAACTCGACACTGCACTGGACGCCATGGCGATGCTGGTTGGTCAGTGGACCAAAGACCGGCGGGCCAGTGGCACCAATGCTCAACCGATGCGCCCCTCGCTCAAGCAGCGCCTCAAGGGGTTCATTCGACCCAGAGGCGCGTCGGCCGCAGCGACCGTCGCCGCGGCTCCATCAGGGGCCAAAGATCGCACCCGCAAGCCCCTTGACCCCAACGAACCCCTGCGCATTGCAGCGATCACGTTTTGTCGCAATGAGGCAGCCTTCTTGCCTCGCTGGATCGACTATTACGGCGCCCAGTTTGGTGTGGAGAACATTTACGTCATCGACGACAACTCCGATGACGGCTCCACCGACAACCTGCCCTGCGATGTGCTGAAGGTGCCCGCCATTCGTGGCGGAAACTTCAACACCACCCGGATGGCGTTCGTCGGCAACTTCGGCCGCGCGCTCTTTGAGTTGTATGACGTGGTGTTGTTCTGCGACACAGACGAGTTCGTCGTACCGGACCCGGAGAAGTACCCCTCCTTGCGCGCCTACATCGAAAAGCAGTCGCGCAACTCAGCTATCAAGGCTGTGGGTGCCTTTGGGCTCAACATGGTGCACGCAGTCGAGGCCGAGGGCCCATTGAATCCCGATGAGCCGCTGCTGGGTCAGCGTCAGGTCGCGAAGTTCCTGCCGTTGATGTGTAAGCCCTCGATTAAGTGGGTGACGGCGCACTGGAGCATGGGCACCCACGGAGTGCGCGTGCCCTACGAAGTCGATCCCGACCTGTGGATGTTCCACTTCAAGTTCGGCGATCGTGACCTGCTCCAATCCGCGGCCGACCATCGAGCGGCCATGGTTGCCGAAGATGGGCGCTCAGAAAACACCTCGTGGCGTCGCGGCGGCGATGAACTGGTGAGGCTTCTAGAGGCGATCACTGCCGGGGTCACCGATGTGACCACGATCGATGACTTCAAGCCCTGGCATGGCCCACGCCGAGACGGACTGGTGATCGAGTTGCCGCCGGGCAACTGGCGCGCGCCCAAGGGCAGTCAGGTCACGTTGATGCGCGAGCGCCCGCTTGTGCGGGTGCCCGAGCGGTTCCACGGGCTGGTCTAGGCCTAGTTCGCGTCGGCAAACATCGCGTCGGCGATGTACCTCTTGCCGATCGATAGGTCGTACTGCACCAACCGGTAGTCATGAAGCACGGCCGCCTGCTCAGGGGTCAACGCGCTGCGCTTGACCTCGTTGTTGTTGGCATCGATCAAGATGCCGGCATCCATGGCGGGCAACTGCGCACGCAACGCATCGAGCAAGGCATACATCGGTGGCTCAGGAGTCTTGGTGGCATCGAAGAGCAACGGCAGTAGTTGGGTAGGACTCGTCGTCGGCTGCTCGGGATGAGCAAGTTTCTCGGTGTTGCTCCAGATCAGCCAGGGCGTCTGGTGTGAGTCGCGCACGCCCTCGCGTTGGGGGAGGTTTGAGGGGTAGATCTGCGGTGGCAGGTGGTCGCCGTAAAAGACGACCACTGTCGGCTCATCGAGTTGCTTGAGGCTGCCCAAGAAGTCGTGCAGAGCCTTGTCGGTCAGGTTGGCCCCTCGACCGTATTGCCCGGCCAATTTTGAGTACGCCGGAGGTAACCCGCTGCTGGGGCCGAGCGGGTCTTTGTACTGGTTGGGGTAGGGCATGTGGTTCTGCATCGAAATCAAGTGCATGAACACCGGTTGCGACTCCGACTTGATGATCGTCTCGACTTCACCAAAGGCAGCCGCGTCAGACACGAAGCGCCCACCGTCTTGGCGGAAGGGCTTGGCCATCTTGGACTTGTCGAGCAACTCGTCGAACCCGAAGGCTTTAAACACCTCGGGGCGCTTGTACATCCGGAACGTGAAGGGGTGGAAAGCGATCGCCTTGTGGTTGTGGGCCTTGAGCCACTCCACCGCTGAGGGATAGGTGTCGTAGTTGGGCACGATCTGCTCATAGGGCAACTGCAGTTGGGGCGTGAACTGGCTCAGAGACTGCCCAGTCAGCATCTCGAACTCGACGTTGGCCGTGCCGCTGCCAAACCCCGGGGTGAGCAACTTGCCAGACAGGCTCTTGCTCATCTGCTTCTCCAGCAAAGGCACCGGAGTCTGCGGCCAGGTGACTGTCTTGAGCCAAGTCGGGTTGCTGAAACTCTCCGAAAGCACAGTGACGACGTTGACGTTGTCGAGCGACCCCTTGCGGCCACGGTTCTGCTCTTGAGCCAGCGCGGTGTATTTCGCCGCGATCGCCTCAAGGTTGGCTTTGGTGTAGCCCGGCGGTTGCTTCATCGCTTCAACATGGGTGTTGTAAAGCACCCCAGCGACGAATCCGTTACGCAGGTAGTTGACTCGTTGATCCCAGGTGCGCCAACGCAAGCCAGTTGCGTCGTACGCCGATTTCCAGGGGTTGCCCGGATCGTTGAAGTTGCCCGCGCTGAGCAGCAGCGCCAAGCAGACGCCCGCAACGACCAGGCGGCCAAGGCGAAGTGCCCACTTCGGTTTTGACGCCATCCCGGTCGCGATGTGGGGGAGCCAGCGCGAGACCACGCGACCCATGAGCCAACTGATCACCACGATCAACACCATGCCCACCACAGCCATCACGACCTGAGACTTGCCGACCATGTCGACCAAGAAGTCAGGCTGGGCTAAGAAGGCGGTGTCTGCTGGCACCAGTGGGTCATTGCGCAACCTGAGTTTGGTCAGGTGAATGACTGCGAGGCTCAACGTGATGAGGCCAGTGATCCCCAGAGTCAGCCAGAGTCGACCCGTGATGGCTAGGACCAGCAGGATCGCGAGCCAGATCACGAGCACATTGAGGACGATGGGTTTGGCTAGCCAGGGGTTCACCCACGGATCAGCCCCACCGACCGCCCAGGTCGCCACATCAAGCCCGTAGTTGGCGATGATCGCCCAGATCAGCGTGACCAGCAGGGCCAACACCGCGGTGACAAAACGCTTGCGCCTGGAAGGGGTGGAGGTGTTTCCAGGCAGAAAACGCATGGGTGCCAGCCTAGACGGGCAATGTGAAGATTGCCTGAGTGACCCGCGCCGTGACGAACTGCACGCATCTGGGACACCTCAGAGTGCCCCAGAACCGGCAAGATGGGGTGAGACATCGACACAGGAGGATCACCCGTGCAATTTGGACGCAGCTACGAGGAGTTCGAGGTCGGGGCCACGTACAAACACTGGCCAGGCAAGACGGTCACGGAGTACGACGACCACCTGTTTTGCCTGCTCACCATGAACCATCACCCGTTGCACCTCGACGTGAACTACGCCGAAGAAACCACCCAGTTCGGCAAGAACGTCGTGGTCGGCAACTACGTCTACTCCATCCTTCTGGGAATGTCAGTGCCCGACATCTCCGGCAAGGCGATCGCGAACCTCGAAATCGAGTCACTGCGCCACGTCGCCCCCACCTTCCACGGCGACACCCTCTATGGCGAAACCACCGTGCTCGACAAGTGGGAGTCGACCTCCAAGGACGACCGCGGAGTCGTCTACGTCGAAACCATCGGCTACAACCAAGACGGCAAAGTCGTGTGCATCTTCCGCCGCAAGGTCATGGTGCCCAAGGCCAATTACCTCGAGGCTCGTGGGGGCGAACAGCCCGGGCGCCCTGTTCCCGTCGCCGACAAGAACTGGGCTGGTCGCGAATAGTCGTTGCGGCGGGTGAAGTTTCACCCGGTACCCGGTGAAACTGACGCTTCCCACGTGAAGTTTCACATGGGAAGCGTCAGTTTTGCATGGGAAGTGGACCCAATTGACCTGCTCTCCTCATGCATCCGCCACACGAGTCGGCCCGCGAGGGCTATGGTGAAACCATGTCCACCAACCAGATGCTTGTGCTCAACCGCGCCGACCTTGAGGCCATTGGTCTCACCTGGAAAGAGATCATCGATTCCATTGAAGGAGCCTTCAAGGAGAAGGCCCAGGGTCTGGTGCAAAACCCGCCGAAACCCAAGGTTGCTTCGCGTGATGATGCGTTCATCCACGCCATGCCGGCCTACCTCGGTGGCAGCGACAAGATCGGCATTAAGTGGGTAGCCGGTTATGAGCAGAACCACGCTAAGGGTCTGCCCTACATCTATGGCGTGGTCATCCTCAACGACTCTGAAACTGGTCGCCCGATCGCTTTGATCGATGGTGGCTGGATCACCGAGATGCGTACGCCTGCAGTCAGTGGCGTGACGATGCGCCACGTTGCCGGTGCCAAGAAGCGCCTGGCCATTGTCGGATGTGGAGTTCAGGGCCGTCGACACCTTGAGGTGGCCTTGGAGGAGCACCCCGAGTTGACCGAGGTGGTTGCGTTCGACCGTAGCCCTGAGGCGACCCAACGTCTGCTCGACATGGCCGGGGATCGAGTCACTCGCGCGGCCACCTCACCCACCGATTGCGTCGAAGGCGCCGACTTGGTGATCACCACGATCACTGTGGCCCTTGACCCCAAACTCGATTGCCGCAACACCGACGACAATGCGCTCTTGCTGCCAGTTGATTACGACGACGCGATGGCGACCTCCGCCTTCCATGAAGCAGCGATGTACTCCGTCGATGACCTAGGCCAATACGGATCCGTGGCAGGACGTAAGTACTTCTTCGACTTCCCCGAGCCGGTCACGCATTTGGCTCAGGTCGTTGCGGGGGAGTACGCCGTACCCACAACTGGACGCCGCATGTTCCTCAACATGGGACTCGCCATGGATGACGTAGCTCTGAGTGCCCTGGTCTATGACCGTGCGATGGCCGCAGGCGTGGGCAGCCACATCGAGTTCCCCTGAGGTCAGCGGTCCTCTTGCCCAGCGAAGGCTGGTGCGAGCGGGATCAGCAACAAGATCAAGACCATCGGCAAGGCAAAGCCGTAGCGAAGTGAGTTGGCTCCAACGAGCCCGGTCGCGACCGAACCGAGCAGCGCGCCCAAATAGTTGAACTGGTTGAAGCGCGCGATCACCGCATCGACGCGATCGGTGCCTGCTTCGCCGGACCCCGCCGCGATACGTGCCGCCGCAGAGAAGCTCAAGGGGGCGATCACGGCTGCGCTGGCGCCCAACACGGTAAAGCCGATGACCGCGACCTGCCAGGTGGGTGCCACCACGATCAGGCCTAGTGAGAGGGCTGAGGCAACGGCACCGAGTTTGAGCACTCGGGGGGCACCCATCTTCTCAACGAGCCGATCGCCCAAGAGCCGCATCAGGCCGCTGGCGAGCAGGTAGGGGAAGGTGGCGAGTGCGACCAGTCGGGTCGGTGAGTTCAGCGTGTGCCCCAAATAGGTCGGTCCCCAGGTCTGGGCGGCAGTGTCGACCATGTAGAAGAGCACCAATCCCGCACCAACGAGCAACAACGGCTTGAGTGGCACCTTGACTGAATCGGGGTCGATCACGGGTGCCCGCTTGATTAAGCGTGCCCCTAGGCCTACGGCGAGTGCGATCACGCTGAGCCAGCCCATCGCGCCCAGCCCTGGTGAGATCAGCGCCCACCCCGAGCCGACCAAACCGCCCAGAGTCCAGGCGCCGTAGAACGAAGGGAGGAGCGGTCGTCCGTATTGGTGCTCAACGGCAACTGCCTGGGCGTTGGTGGTGGCATCCACCGCACCGAGCGCGACGCCGTACGTGCCTAAAGCGGCCAGAAACATCGTGAGGGAGTTGGCAAACGCCATCAGCGGCAAGGTGGCGGCAATGGCGACGAGGCCGACACGGAGTACGCCGGCACTGCTCACCCGTTTGGCCACTTGCTCGGCTACGAACGAACCAACCCCGGCCAACAACACCATCATCAGCATCATCATCGACATCTCGGTTTCCGAGAGATCCCAGGTGCGCTGGGTCACCGGTAGGCGGGTGGTCAAAGAGATGAACACCATCCCTTGGACGAAGAAGGCCGCAGCTGCGGAGGCACGAGAGTGGCGTAAGGGCATGCGGGCCACCGTAGAGTCCCCGGCATGAGTAGCGGAAGTGGCAACGAGGTTTGGATTGTCCGACACGGCGAAACTGACTGGAGCGCCAGCGGCAAACACACCTCCTTTACTGATGTTCCTTTGACCGCGCACGGGGAAGAAGTTGGGCGCTTGTTGGCGGGGGACTTGGTCGGGCCTTTTGATGCGGTGTTGACGAGTCCGCGCATTCGCGCGCGTCGTACGGCGCAATTGGCGGGGTACTCCGACGCCGAAGTGGATCCCGACCTCGTGGAGTGGAACTACGGCGACTACGAAGGGCTGACCACAGCCACTATCCGCGAGACCGTGCCAGCGTGGACCGTGTGGACCCACCCCTGTAGTGGCGGGGAGACCTCACAGGAGGTCGCTACTCGATGTGATCGTGTCATCGCGCGTGTACGACGGGCCTCAGGTCCAGTGCTCATCTTCGGACACGGTCACTCTCTGCGCGCTTTGACGGCTCGGTGGCTGGACCTCGATGTGACACAAGGGTGCCATTTCCGGCTGGACACGGCGACGATTTCGGTGTTGGGCTACGAACGCGAGACACCGGTCATCAAGCGATGGAATGCTTAAGCCGTGACTCTGACCAACGAGTGCCCCTGCTGCTCTACGTCGACTGCCGAAGGTGTCTGCTCTCGGCATCCGGGGGCAGCAATTTTGAAGCGCGGCAGTGGCTATGACGCGTTCGCTGAGGTGGTTGGGCTCAGCGGCGAGGTCCCGATCTACGCCCCGGAGCTACCTGACTTTGTGATCAGTACGACGGGGTGCGCGATGGCTGGTCGATGCGTTGCCACCGTCCTGACCTTGACCGGGGCTGATGCGCTCGACGGAGACTATGACGTCACCATCGTGGTTGAGGAACCTTTGGTGGGCCTTGGTGCTCGTGTTGCTGGGCTGACGCACTCCGACCCAGGTGAGGCGTTCGCTAACACCCCAGCAATGCATGTCGGCATCGAGGGTCATCACGTGCCGCTGTGGGAAGTCGACGTGCCTGCTGATGAACCGTTGAGCCGTGCCACCTTCGTTGGTGAATGGGGTGGGCGATGGCTTTGGCTCATAGCTCGCCCCTCGACCGCGGTGATGTTGGTGAGCGCGTTGCGCGATCTGGGCGATCTTGGTCCGCTCGCGGTTGAGCTCGAGTTTGGTGGGAGCCCGGGTTGGTAACCCCGTGAAAAGTCACAAGTAAACCTGTGACTTTGGCGCTTGACCGGGGAGATCTCCCCCGCAAAGCGCACAACTGCCGGGTTAAGCGAGAGCTACTTGCGCCCCAAGGACTGCAACCTTTGAAGAGCCTCGAAGGGCACAAATCGCGTCGCGGCAACGATCCCCTTGTAGAGGGGTGATGGCACCGAGACGGCCTTGTTGGAGTCGAGGTCTTTGAGTGCGTCGCGTACCAGGCGGTCAGCGTCGAGCCACATGAAATCTGGTGCGGAGCCGCGGCTGACTTGCATCCGCTCGTGGAACTCGGTGACGACAAACCCAGGGCACAGTGCCATGACACTCACACCCTTGGCGGAGTACTCCGAATGCGCCCACCGCGACAGCGAGGTGACGTAGGCCTTCGCTGCGGAGTACGTCCCACGCGGCAAGAAGCCCGCCACGCTAGAGACGTTGATGATCTGCCCACTACCGCTCTCGACCATGGGGCCAAGGGCTGCGTGCATCAAACGCATGACGGCGACCACGAGTACGTCGTGCATCGCCTGCTCATCTTCCACCGAATTTGCCAGGAACGGCTTCTTCAGCCCAAATCCAGCATTGCTGACCAACATGTCGATGCCACCCGCAGCAAGCCGGGATTCAACTTGAGCAAGTTGGGTGCGATCGGCTAAGTCAGCGGCCATGACCTCGACGCTCACGCCGTACGTCCCACGCAACTCACCGGCGGTGGCGTTGAGTCGGGTTTGGTCTCGGGCAACCAGGACCAAGTCGTAGCCCCTCTCGGCGAGTTGGCGAGCGAAAGAGGAGCCGATGCCGGCCGTCGGGCCGGTGATGAGTGCAGTTGCCATGGAGCAGAGCATGCCAGTGATGTGTCCACACCCACGATCCAGATGTCCCACAAACCAACCGCGATCAGGCAAGATTGGGTCTGATGACTGCACCCAAGCCCCGCGTGCTTGCTGTCGCCAACCAAAAGGGTGGCGTGGCCAAGACAACGACCGTTGCCTCGTTGGGGGCTGCGTTGGCCGAGCATGGGCTCTCGGTGTTGCTGGTCGACCTTGATCCCCAGGCTTGTTTGACCTTCAGTCTTGGTGTCGATCCAGAAGATCTCACTGAGTCGATCCATCAGGTGATCACCCGGGGACTGGACCCCATGGAAGCGATCCTCGAAACCGATGACGGTGTCGATCTGTTGCCTGCCACGATCGAACTTGCCCGCGCCGAGGCCGACCTGTTGACTCGCACAGGTCGCGAGCACGTGATTCGCTCAATGATTGAAGACCTGCCGCACTACGACTGGGTGCTTCTAGATTGCCCGCCGTCGTTGGGTGTGATGACGGTCGCGGCGCTGACCGCCGCAGACGGTGTGCTGATCCCGCTGCAATGCGAGACCTTGAGCCACCGAGGGGTGGGCCAACTTCTTGACACAGTGCACGACGTACGCCGCTTCACTAACCGCAAACTCGAGGTGTGGGGGGTGTTGCCGACGTTGTACGACGGGCGCACGAACCATGCCCGTGCGGTGTTGGAGACCATCTCCCAAACCTATGAGCTTGATGTGATCGAGCCACCGATTCCCAAGACGATCAAGTTTGCCGAGGCTCCGGCTGCGGGACGCTCAATTTTGTCTACGGCTCCCAAGAGCAACAAGGGTGCGATCGCTTATCGTGAAGTGGCTAAGGCATTGATTGCCCGAAAGGCGCACGTGTGAGCCCGCGCGAGCTGAGGCGGCCGCGGCCAAGATATGATCGCATCACCGCGCTGATTGTCTCCACGACCGTTGTCTGTGTGGCCGCGCTGGGTGGGATCGGATGGCTGCCGAGCTCTTCGGCCCAGGCCAAGGCCAGTGCTGCAATCAAGCCAACAGCGACAGTTCCGGTTGCCAAGCCGACGCTGACCCCCGAAGTCTCAACGGTGAATTCCAAGTTGCCGAACTTGGCGACACCCACCACGGCAACTGCCGAGATCGCACTTCCCACGGATTCGGGCACTGGGCGGCGCGTCGTTTTCTCGATCTCTGAGCAGCGGGTTTGGCTGGTGGACAGCTCCGAAACGGTTGCACGCTCCTACCTTGTTTCGGGGAGCGTGACCGACAATCTGCAACCGGGAAGCTATTCGGTCTATTCGCGCTCACGTAACGCAGTGGGCATTGATGACAGCGGAACCATGGAGTACTTCGTTCGCTTCACCCGTGGCGAAAACGCAGCCATCGGGTTCCACAGCATCCCGGTACTAGATGGTTCACCTGTGCAGACCGTCGCTCAATTGGGCACGCCCCTCTCGCACGGGTGCATTCGTCAAAAGCTCGACGATGCGATCCAGTTGTGGGACTTTGCCCCGATTGGCACCCGGGTGGTTGTGACCGCATAGGTCACAGAAGTGGTCAAAAGTCACAAGTAAACCTGTGACTTTGGCGCTTCGCCGGGGAGATCTCCCCCGCAAAGCGCCAAAGTGCCGGGCAAAGCAGAACTAGCTCTGATCGCCTGCTGGCTTTGATGCGGGCCGACGACGGCGGCGCTTGCGAGCCGGTGCTGAACCGCCCTCCTGGCCACCTGCGCTGCTGGTCTGTGTGGGAGCCTCGCTCGAAGTGGAGACTGAGGATCCGCCACGAGTACGTCGACGCGAACGTGACCGGCTAGGCCGGGCTTTCGCGGGTCGCTCGCTGCGCTCGGAGTCAGCAGGCGCTTCCTTCGTCTCAGGCTTGGCGACAGCAACGCGACCCTTGGTGCCAGGAGCAATGCCCTGATCGTGGTAAAGGTGCTCGCTTGAGGAGTAGGTCTCGACCGGTGAGTCAAAAGGCAAGTCGAGCGCCTTGTTGATCATCTTCCAACGGTGCAGGTCTGCCCAGTCGACCAAGGTGATCGCGGTGCCGGTGGCGCCGGCGCGACCGGTGCGACCGATGCGGTGCACGTAGGTCTTTTCGTCTTCGGGGCAGGTGTAGTTGATGACGTGAGTGACCCCAGTGATGTCGATGCCACGCGCTGCCACATCGGTAGCAACGAGCACCTTGAGTTTGGAGTCGCGGAACTTCTTCAACGCCCGCTCGCGTGCGGCCTGTGCCATGTCACCGTGAAGCGGTGAGGCGGGGAAGCCGCGCTCGGCCAGATCATCGGCAACGCGTTGGGCTTGGCGCTTCGTGCGGGTGAACACGATGCACAGATCAGCGCCTTCGGCCTGGAGG
>WBZP01001647.1_pt1 | contig 26947 bp, 22 predicted proteins | sample 5204301 | NCBI WGS metagenome assembly WBZP01 (sample SAMN12412401, study PRJNA552823) | activated sludge metagenome | isolation source: activated sludge from nitrification reactor of wastewater treatment plant... | place: USA: Pennsylvania | collected 2017 | reverse complement strand
CCGGCGTCGATCCACTTCTTCAACGAGGTCGGGCTCGACTACGTCTCCTGCTCCCCGTTCCGGGTGCCCGTCGCCCGCCTCGAGGCCGGCCGCTCAGCAGGCAGTGGCGGTTCCGACACCCGCTGATCATTCGTCCACACCCTGTGGATAAACCGCAAAGACACACCTTTAGAACCCTTCTAAAGGTGTGTCTTTGCATGGGGGTGTCCACAGGGTGTGGACAAGTGCGGGTATGGCGGACGCGGCCGTCGAGCGCCATACCTCGTGGGCCAGGCCGGAGGTCTGGGTCGGCTCGGGGTTGATCTCGCCGACGAAGGCACCCACCTGCCGGGCGACCATCGGCAGCTGGGCGGCCGGATGCACCAGGCCCGAGGTGCCCACGACGAGGACGAAGTCGGCCTCCTCGACCGCCGCCACCGCGCACTCGAAAGCCCCCAGTGGCAGTGACTCACCGAACCAGACCACGCCCGGCCGCACCACACCGCTCGTGCACTCGCGGCACCGCGGCGGCGCGACCCGCAGGGCGGGCCGGCCGCTCGCCGCCGCAGCCGCCGCCACGACCAGCCCCGAGTCGTATGGCGCCCCGCACTCCGAGCACCGGAAGGCCACGATGCTGCCGTGCAGATGGACGACGTCGGCGCTCCCGGCCCGCTCGTGCAGGTCGTCGACATTCTGAGTCACGACCCGAACCGGAGCACTCCGCGCCCACTGCGCCAGGGCGACGTGGCCGGCATTCGGCTGCGCGGCCCGGACCAGCCCGACCCGCCAGAGGTACCAGCCCCAGACCAGCTCGGGGTCGGCCGCCCAGCCCGACGGGCTGGCCAGCGCCATCGGGTCGAAGCGCTCCCACAGTCCGGACCGGGTGCCCCGGAAGGTCGGGATGCCCGACTCCGCCGACATCCCGGCCCCGGTGAGCACGACGACCCGGCGGGCCGCTCGCGCGGCCTCGACCAGGTCCGGCGGTGTATCGCGCACCCGGGTCAGGCCGGGGAGTCGAGCCGCTCGTGGAGAAAGTCGAGGACACTCCTGACCCCGGCCTCCTGACGGTGCTCCGTCAGCACCGAATGCCGCCTCCCCGGGAACTCCACGGGGATGAACCCCGCGCCGAGCTCGCGCCGCAAGGAGTCGAACCGGTCCCCGACCGCCAGGTCGCCGGTGAACCGCAGCCCCATGACCGGGCAGCCCGCCGCGACCCGCTCCTTGACCACGGCCAGGTCGGCCGGGGAGAGGTTGATGTCGGCCTTCCGCGCCGCCCCGAAGGGGAAGGGAACCGACGGCTGCGAGAGCACCGGCGCGAGCACCGACGGCTCGACCATCGCCGCGAGCGCGAATCCGCCGGTGAAACACATCCCGACCACGCCGACACCCCGCCCGGGGCAGGACCCGTCGAGATCGCGGGCCAGCGCCCGCAGCCACCCGGCGATCGGCGGACTCACCGACGTCGCGAGCTTGGTGAACTCCCGGCTCAGGCACACCTGGACCGCCGACCGCGCCATCTCCGCGCCGCTCGGCGACACCCCGACCCGGCCGAACAGGTGGGTCAGCGCGACCGTGAACCCCGCGTCGACGACCTCCTGCGCGAAGCCGATGACCGCCGGTGTCGGTCCCGGGATCTCTGGGATGACGATAACGCCCGGGCCGCTGCCGCGTCGGTACACATCGCGGGTGGTCCCGTCCGCGGTGAAGGGCGCCTTGTGCCAGTCGTCCAGGAGCGTCATACCGTCACTGTGGCACGCTGGGAGGTATGCCGCAGCACCACCTCGCCACCCCCGACGCATACTTCGTCCAGGAAGGCGAGGACCGCTACGTCCCGACCCGGCACGTCCAAGGGGCCTGGCGGGCGACCGAACAGCATGTCGCCCCGCTCGCGGGTCTGCTGGCCCACGCGGTCGAGACGCACAACCCGCGGCCGGGGCTGCAGCTGGCCCGGCTGCACTACGAGATCCTCGGTGTCATCGCGCTGGCTCCGACCCAGGTGCGCGTGTCGACGATCCGGCGCGGCCGCACCATCGAGCTGGTAGAGGCCACCGCATCGATCGAGGGGCGCGAGGTCGTCAGCGCCCGCGGCTGGCGCCTGGCCGCCGTCGACACCAGCGCCGTCGCTGGGACCGACCTGCCCAGCCTTCCAGACCCGCAGTCGTGGCCGGTCTGGGATGGCACGCAGACGTGGACCGGCGGCTATATCGGCTCCCTCGAGTTCCGCGTCGACCCCCAGCGCCGCCCCGGTCAAGGTCGGATGTGGCTGCGCTCACCCATCGCCCTGCTCGACGGTATGCCGGTGGGCCCGGTCGCGGCATACGCGATGTTCGTCGACACCGCCAACGGGGTCGCGGTGCGCGCCGACCCGACCCACTGGGCCTTCCCCAATGTCGACCTGCACATCGACCTCTGGCGCGAACCGATGCCCGGCTGGGTCGGCTTCGACACCCTGGTCACCTTCGGGCCCACCGGGCTCGGACTGACCTCCTCGGTGCTCCACGACATCGAGGGCCCGGTCGGACGGGCCCAGCAGATGCTCACGGTCCGCCCGTTCCGCGACCTGACCTGAGGAGCCGACCCGCCTATCCGGCGCGGAACTGCTGCCAGGCGTCGCTCATCCGCTGGGCCTGACCGGGGGTGAAGCGGTCCATGCAGGAGTCCTGGGTGTAGTCCATGAAGTTGTGGATCGGGTCGTCCCCGGCCGCCGCGCACGTGTCCCGGCCCTGCGGGCAGTAGAACGCTGGGGACTTCTCCTTCGGGGTGTCCGCGACGAAGTCACCCGACGCCGAGCAGGCCCCTTGGAAGGTGTGATAGAGCGCCAGCCAGTGGCCGCTCTCGTGGGTGAGGGTGTCGCCTTCGGAGTAGATGTCGAGCGAACCACCGGGCATCGACTCGTCGAGCATGACGATGCCGTCGAGGTAGTCCTGGCCGTTGTTGTAGCCCTTGGGGAAGGTCGCCCAGCCGAGCAGCCCGGCGCCGATATTCGCCGAGTAGACGTTGAGGGTTCCCGCGTCACCCTCGTGCAGCGCCTTCTTCATCTCCTTCTCCACCGGGCCGGGGGTCACGGCATACCACTGCGCGTTGACCGTCCAGGTGACCTTGGTGAGGTCGAAGGTGAAGGGGGTCGCGGCAGCATCGGGCGCGGTGCGCCCGGCGTACGAGTCGTTGAGGACGGTCATCTGCGCGTCGATCATCGTCAGCCAGCGGGTGCGCTCGGCCGCGCTGAGGACGTGGTCGGAGATGACGTGGACGATCGTCGGCACGTGGACACTGCCGGCGGGCAGCATTGGCCGCGACTTGATGACGCCGTAGGCCTTGGCCTGGTTGTCCGGAAAGAGCGTGGGCTCCTGCGCCCCGGGAGTGCGCACCTTCGCGCCGGTCGCGGCGGAGGCGGCAGTCCCGCCTAAAGCAGTGAGCACGGGTGGGCACAGCCGGTCGGCCGCAGCCGCCGCGGGAACAGCAGCGGTATGCCGCACGGGCGCCGCCGAGATCGCACCGGTCGAGGCCACCGAGGCCCCGAGGGCAAGCAGCGCGGCTGCGGCCGTCGCGCCAAAGGTCGTCAGTGCGAGCTTCATCGTCACTCCCAGATCGAGATGGTGCTCGCACGCTACCCGAGCCCACCGACAGCCGTCAGGTGGTTGGCCCAGCCGGCTCCTCCGCATGTGCCTCGCCGCCGGCCCCAGGCTCCGGTGCCGCTGCCACGCTGCCCGACCGGCCGCGCAGCCCGACCCAGGTGACCAGCGTCCCAGCGAGCAGCGCGGCCATGACCCAGCGCCACTGGAAGACCAGCCAGCCCCCGGTGGTCCCGAGGAGGTTCCACCGCGGCCCCGCAGCCAGGGCCTGCTCGGTGAGGACGAGGCAGGTCGCGTCGAGGGCGGGGTCGATGGTCACCATAGGCGAGTACTGGTCGGTCCACGACGCGAGGTATGCCGACCCCCCGTCGGTCGGCGTGACCGTGTAGACCGGCCCGTTCGGGCCCCATTGGGTGGGACAGTCCAGTGCGACGGGGATGGGGTTGACGCTTGCGCCATCGGACGGGGTCGCGAGGTTGAGCAGCATGCGGGTGCCGTCCTCACCGGGCCCCTCCGCCCACGCCCCGTCCGGGCTCACGCTGAACCCGCGGAGCTGGTCCGCCGGCCGGCCGTATGTGAGTGCTGGACGCGCGGTGACCGTCGCGGGGTCGCTGCGCAGGTCGACGCCGGTGGGCGTGATTGGCGACCCGGCGCCGTCGGCCGCCGCCGAGGTCCCTCCGGCGAGGACGAGCAGCTCGTCATTGCTCAGCCACCCGGCAAGCGGCCCCGGCACGGGGACCTCGCGCATCCCGCCTTGGACGTGCAGGACGAGGACGACGTCCTTCCCATCCTTAACGCCGGCAAGGGCCAGCCTCGAGCCGTCGGGCGACCAGAACGCCCCGGCGGGCTGGTCAGCCGCAAGGGGGAGCGGAGTCGGGTCAGGGTACCCGGACTGCGGGGGGAAGGTGCGGGTCGCGCCGAGCCAGCCGGCCTGGTACTGGTCGCCCAAGGGGTACCCGATCGACCCGCCGCTGGGCGAGAGCACCGGGGGGTGCTCGGAGGACCAGCCGGGCAGCGCGCGCACTAAGGCACCGTCGGCGAGGACGTAGTACCAGAGGCCCCGTAACCGGACGGCCTGCTCCGACGCATCGAGTGCGCCCACCGCGACGGTGTCGTCCTTGGCCCGCAGCAGCCCCACGACGACCGCGCCGGGGGGCAGTGAGTCGGCCACGGTCCAGTTGAGCTCGATCCGCTGGGGGTAGCCGAGCTCCGGTCCCATCACGTCGGCGAGCCGAGGGACAGCCATCGGACCGAACAGCCCGAGCGCCGCGACTCCCGCGACCGCGAGAACGGCCCGCTGCCGACGGGTCACCCCGCGCCACCACGCCGGCCACCGGCGCAGCCAGGCGCGCCACCGCTGCGGCCACGAGCGCCAGCGCTGTAGCCACGGGTCGCGCGGCTGCGCAGGGAGCCAGCCGGCCCGCCGCTGCCGCCGGCGCATCAGCCACAAGAGCGCGGCGAGGACGAGCCCACCGGCGAGCAGCTCACGCCACCACCAGGTCACCCAGGCGGTCTGCCGACCGAACGGGGTCCAGCTCGGGCCACCGCTCAGCGCCGAGGTCGCCAGCTGGAGGCAGGGCTGCTCGAACGAGGGGTCGATGGCGACGATCGTCTGGTCGCCATACGCGCTGGTCAGCGCGGAGACATAGGCTCCGCCGCCGACCGCACGGACGGTGGTCACCAGGGGGTCCTGTCCCCGCCAGCTGACCCCGCACGGCGTCGCCGGCGACGGCACCATGATGAAGTACTCGTCGGGGGTGACCGGCGTCGTCCCCGGCCAGGCGACCGGGGCTCCCGACGCGAGGTCGAAGAGCGCGACCTGTCCCCCGGAAAACGGCCCCCCGGAGAGCCCGACGACGATCCGGGTGCGATCCGGCGTGAGAGCGACGCCGTACTGGCCCAGGAACTCGAACGGCCGGGAGCTCTGCGGGGCGGGCAGTCCACGCCGCGTCCCCGTAAGGACGTCGACCGCCCAGAGCCGGGGGTACTGGAGGGTGGTCCCCGGCGGGTACCGGGGGTCGGCCGGAGCGTCGACTTGGGTCACCACGAGCGCCTCGGCGTCGGAGAGCCAGCCGGCGGGCAGGCCCTCGCCGAGCAGCGGGGTGGTCACCGTGCCGTCGACCGACACCAGCGACCACAGCCCTGCGGCGCCTTGGTCCGACACCAGCACCGTCCGCCCGTCCGGGGACCAGAACGCAGGCATCTGGGGGCTCAGCTCCACGGGCCGCGAGGTGGGGATGCGCGCGCCGGTGACGAGGTCGCGGACGACCGAGGGCGCCGCACGGTCGACACCGTCCTGGTAGACCAGCCACCGACCGTCGTCGGACAGGGTGGGATAGGAGTCCAACTCGCTCCGCGGCAGCTCGCTCAAATTCCCGGATGGCCGTACGACATACCAGGCCAAGCCAGCCTGCAGCAGCCCGGCCGCCGGGCCACCCCGACCGTCCTCGGCCTGGACGAACCATTGGTGCCCGATCCGCTGCGGGTAGGCCGACACCGGGTCGGCCCGGTCCTCCGAGCCGGCCGGCGCCAGCGCGCCGAAGCGACCAAGGGGGGAGGCGAGCAGAGCCAGCGCGACGAGGACTGCGGCCAGCGCCATACCTCGTCCGACCGCGGACCGGCGCCGCCGCCGGCTACCGGCCGACCAGGACCGCACAACCAGCCCGTCGACATCGCGCGGACCCGCGCCGACCTCCTCCGCGAGGTCGGTGAGGGTCGTCTTGAGCAGCTCGGGACTCATGGGGTCGTCACCTCCTGACCGAATGTCTCGGCGAGCTCCGGCGCGAGCACCCGCAGCCGGTCCACCGCGTGCCGGGTCTGGGACTTCACCGTGCCGACCGAGCAGCCGAGGACCGCCGCGGTCTGCGACTCGGAGCGGTCCTCGAAGAACCGGAGCACGAGCACCGCGCGCTGCCTCGGCGTGAGCCGGGCCAGTGCAGCGCGCAGCACCACCCGCCGGTCGATGTCACCGGTCTCGTCGCCGCCACCCGGACCGGCGCCGCGCTCGGCGAGGGCGTCCCAGGCGGCACCGCCGACCTCGGGCGGACGACGGCGGCGCCAGCGCCACGAGTCGACCGCCCGGGAGTAGAGCACCTGCCGCGCATAGGCCTCCGGGCTGCCGTCGAGATCGAGCCGCGCCCAGTGCTGGGCGACCCGGACGAGGGTCTCCTGGAGGAGGTCCTCGGCAAGGCCGTGGTCGCCGGTCAGCAGGTACGCCGACCGCAGCAGCGCGCCGGAGCGGGTGCGCGCGAAGGCCTCGAAGCCCTCCCGGTCACCCGTCACGGCCGCACCCTTCCTCGTCGGTCCCGTCGCGAACCTTCACACCGTATGACGTCGCCGAGGGCCACCGTGGAGGGAACCTTTCCACCAGGCGGCATCCTGCGACCTGTGCATACGATGAGGGCTCAGTGCGCCGAGGTCGACCGATGGTCGACGAGGAGGACCCGTGCTCACCGTCTCGCAGCTCACCCGCCGGTTCGGACCGATCCTGGCCCTCGATGACGTCAGCTTCACCGTGACGCCGGGCACCCTCACCGGGTTCGTCGGGGCCAATGGCGCCGGGAAGACCACCGCAATGCGGATCATCATGGGCGTGCTCGCCGCCCACGGTGGCTCGGTCCTGTGGGAGGGCCGTGCCGCGACCGCGGCGGACCGGGCCCAGTTCGGGTACATGCCCGAGGAGCGAGGGCTCTACCCCAAGCAGAAGGTGGCCGACCAGCTCGTCCACCTCGCCCGACTGCACGGTATGCCGCCGCCTGCGGCGAAGAGCCTCGTCATGGAGCTGCTCGACCGCTTCGGGCTCGCGGACCGGGCCAAGGACAAGCTCGAGGCGCTGTCCCTGGGCAACCAGCAGCGAGTGCAGATCACCGCCGCGCTGCTCGGGCACCCCCGCCTGCTCGTCCTCGACGAGCCCTTCTCCGGCTTGGACCCCAACGCCGTCGAACAGATGACCGAGGTGCTCCGGGACCAGGCGTCCCGGGGTGTCTCCGTGCTCTTCTCCTCGCACCAGCTCGACATCGTCGACCGCCTCTGCGACACCCTCGTCATCCTCGCTGGTGGACGGGTCGTCGCCGACGGCACGCTCGACCAGCTGCGCACCCGGGGCGTGCCCCGGCACCGGATCGTCCTCGGAGCCGACGCGTCGTGGGTGCGCGGCCGGCCGGGAATCGAGGTCGAGCGGGTCGACGGGTCGAGCGCCGTCATACAGATCCTTGCAACCGGAGCCGAGCAGCAGCTGCTCGCCGAGGCGCTGCGCCGCGGGGAGGTCCACGAGTTCGCCCGGATCGTCCCGACCCTGACCGACCTCTACCAGGAGATCACGGCCGCATGACCACCCAGCTCGCCCCAGTTCTGTCGCAGGACTCGAGCCCCTCGGGGGGCACCTCTGGCCGAGAGCCCGCGTGGCGCCTCGTCGCCCTCCGCGAGATCGTCGTCTCGCTCACCGACCGCAACTTCCTCATCTCCACGGCGATCACCCTCGTCGTGCTGATCAGCACCTTCGGCATCCAGGGTTTCCTCGCCGGCCGCAGCCACAGCTACACCGTCGGGGTGACTGCGCCGGCCGCCCGGGCCGTGCTCGAGTCGGCGGCCGCGATCGAGAAGGCGGCCGGCGGCAACACCGTCCTCACCATCACCGATGTGGCCACCCGGTCCGTCGGTGAGGCCGCGGTCCGAAGCGACACCCTCGATGCCCTCTTCGTCGAGCAGGGTTCGGCGTGGCAGCTCGTCGGACACACCACCCCTGAGGAGTCGTTGCGGTCGGTCGTCGACACGGCCTTGCAGAGCCGGGTCCTCAGCTCGGCGGCGTCGGCGATGGGGACGAGCAGCGCCGACCTGCTGGCCCAGTCACGGACGGGCTACGTCCTGCTCGCCTCCGACGCGGAGAACTCGATCTCGTTCCAGATCACCGGCTTGGTCTTCGCGATGTTGTTCTACATGTCCTCGATCCTCTTCGGGATGGGCATCGCCAACAGTGTGGTCCAGGAGAAGCAGTCCCGTATCGTCGAGATCCTCGCCGCGATGATCCCGTTGCGCTCCCTGCTCACCGGCAAGATCGTCGGCAGCGGCGTCCTCGCGCTGGGGCAGCTCACGCTCTACGTCGGGGTCGGCCTGATCGGGCTCAGTCTGACGAAGTTCCGCGATCTCATCCCCGCGGTCGCGGGGGCGGCCGGGTGGTTCCTGCTCTTCTTCATCGTCGGCTTCGCCGCCCTGGCGTGCCTGTGGGCGATGGCGGGTGCGATGGCGACCCGCAGCGAGGACCTCCAGTCCACCTCGGCCCCGATCAGCACCTCGCTGATGGTCGCCCTCTTCGCCGGGATCTTCCTCGACGGCGGACCGCTGAAGATCATCTCCTTCGTGCCGATCATGTCGTCGGTCGCGATGCCCCGACGGCTGCTCCTCGGCGGAGTGATGTGGTGGGAACCGGTTCTCGCCCTGGCCCTCACCGCGGCCTTCGCCGTGCTCACCGTCTACTTCGGCGCGGGCATCTACCGCCGCTCCTTGCTGCAGACCCGAGGCAGGCTCTCGCTGCGCCAGGCGATGGCGCTGGAGGAGTAGGACCGAGCCCGGCAGGGAACGGGGCGACCGCCCCGAACGTCGACAGTATGGCGGCGCATGAAACGGGTGCTCCGACCAGTCTGGATCTGCTCGGAGCACCCGCGCCCATGGAGGTGCGCCCTCGCACCATGTCGTCCCCCAACGACCCGAGACGCGCATGGTGCAACAGGGTTGCACCGCGACGACCTCTAGTCGGAGGTTAACCGTTCAACTGGGAGTCCGTCCAGCAACCTGACCGTGGCACGGACCACTGTCCCGGCCGGCCTGGAGGGCCTTTCGCAGTGCCGCGACGACCTGTCGGATGGTGTCTTCCGACGTCACCAGTGGTGGTGTCAAGACCAGACAACTGCCCGCCGGCGGGCTCACCAGCACTCCATAACATTTCAGCCTTGACGCGATATCGCCCGCCGTGGCCCGCTCCGGGGCCACATCCAGGCCCGCCCAGAGCCCCACGACCCGCACGTCGGTCAGGCCATCCCCGACGAGAGGCTCGAGCAGGCCCCGAAGGAGGACCTCGAGTGTCAAGGCCCGGCGCTGGTACTCACCAGTGCCGAGCATCGCCACCGCCTCGTGCGCCACGGCGCTCGCGAGCGGGTCGCGCAGCACGCCTGCGAGCGGGATATCGGCTGCCGAACCGAGAACATCCGCGCGTCCGGCGACGGCGCCGAGCCGGAACAACCCACCCCCCAGGGCCTCACCATGGACGACGAGGTCAGCCTGCACGCCGAGCCCCTCGACCAGGCCCGTGAACCCGCAGCGGGCCAACCCGGTGAGCCGCTCGTCCCCGACGACGAGGCCACCCCCGTCACGCACCCGTGCGGCCAGCTCCCCAAGGGCAGCGCCGTCGGTCACCCGCACCGTCTCGGGATCCACGGCCTCGACGACGAGCACCCCAGGAGTCGCGGGAGGCATCCGGTCCCCGATGACGGAGGCGACCCGGACGGAAGCCGGCGCCACCCCTCGAGCGGCGGCGACGAATGCCCGCGCCGCGGACTCAGCGAGCTCGCGGGCCGCCGCTCCCGACTCGAGGACGACAACGCGGCGGTGTCCGACGAGGGCGGCGAGGTCCCGAGCGAACCGGCCGGTCTGCTCGTCCGTGACGTCCGGGCCGAGCAGACCGCTGCGGTCCAGCTGCCGGCGAGCGGCGGCGACGAGGCGAGGGTGCCGGTGCCCGAAGCGCGCGTCGCCCGGCCCAGACAGGCAGTCGACATACCTCGTCCCCTCGGGATCAACCAGCTCGCTGTGCGAGGCCCGGGCGACAACGACCCCCGTGGCACCCCCGGGCTGGGCGAGCACCGCACCATGGAGCGTAAGGAGGTCCGCGGTCGTCACGACATCGAGGTCGAGGTCGAGACCAAACGGGTCATATCCCCCGTCCGGCCCGACGCCCTCGCCGGGGTGGTCCCGGTCGCCTCCAGCGGTCATGGCGTCAGCGTCCCACACGCGGCACGATGGCCCGGTGAGCTATGACGTCAGCGCGGTCCGCGCCCACTTCCCCGCCCTGGCCGAAGGGGCCGCACACTTCGACGGACCGGGCGGATCGCAGGTCCCCGACGTCGTCGGCGCCGCGGTCGCGGGGACGCTCACCGCAGCGGTCGCCAACCGCGGCACGGTCACCGCGGCCGAGCGGCGAGCGGAGGACTGCGTGACCAGTTTCCGCGCCGCACTGGCCGACCTGCTCGGGGCCACCCCGCGCGGCATCGTCCACGGCCGCTCGATGACGGCCCTCACGTATGACGTCTCCAGGGCCCTGGCGGCGACCTGGGCACCCGGGGACGAGGTCGTCGTCACCCGGCTGGACCATGACGCCAACGTCCGCCCCTGGGTGCAGGCCGCGGAACGGGCCGGAGCGCAGATCCGATGGGTCGACATCGATCCCGCTGACGGCGAGCTCACCACCGACGCGCTGGTGGCCGTGCTGTCCGAACGCACCCAGGTGGTCGCCTTCACTGCGGGGTCCAACCTCATCGGCACCATCCCGGACATCCCGGCCCTCACCGCGGCGGTCCACGCCGCCGGGGCCCTCGCCTATGTCGACGGGGTCCACGCGACGGCCCATGTGCCCGTCGACCTCCAGGCCCTCGGCGCGGACTTCTACGTCTGCTCGCCATACAAGCTCATGGGACCCCACTGCGGGGTGCTGGCCGCCGACCCCGCGCTGCTCGAGCAGCTCCACCCCGACAAGCTGCTGCCGGCGACCGACGAGGTCCCCGAGCGCTTCGAGCTCGGGACTTTGCCGTACGAGGTGCTCGCCGGGTGCACCGCGATGGTCGACTTCGTCGCCTCGCTCGGCACGCTGACCGGAGCGGCCCCAGCGGCCCCCGGCGCCACCCGGCGTCAGCGGGTCCTCACGTCGATGGCGGCCGTGGAGGACTACGAGAACGGGCTACGGGACCGGATCGAGGTGGGCCTGGGCGGCATACCTGGGTTGACCCTGCACTCGCGGGCGGCGCAGCGCACCCCCACCTTGCTCGTGACCAGCGACCGGGTGGACGCGCCGACCCTGCGCGCCCGGCTGGCCGAGGACGGCGTCAACGCACCGGCCGGCTCGTTCTACGCGATCGAGCCATCCCGGCGGCTGGGGCTGGGCGATGCGGGTGGACTGCGGATCGGGCTGGCACCGTACTCCGACGACGAGGACGTCGACCGGCTGCTGGGTTCGTTGACCCGGGCCGCCCGCGGGTGACCGGCCGGCCCAACGAGCCGTCGGCCACCGGCCGGGCGAACCGCCGCCCGCCGGGCCTTCGTCAGCGCAGTGCGGCGCCATTGTGCCGATAGCCGGCGAGGAACTCCCGGAGCCGCCCGATGGCCTCGGTGAGGACCTCGGCCCGCGGCAGCGTGACGATCCGGAAGTGGTCCGGGGTCGGCCAGTTGAAGCCCGTCCCGTGGACGACGAGGATGTGCTGCTCGCGGAGCAGGTCCAAGGCGAAGCGCTGGTCGTCGACGATGCCGAAGACCTCGGGATCCAGCCGAGGGAAGAGGTAGAGCGCCCCGGCCGGCTTGGTGCAGGAGACCCCCGGGATGTCGTTGAGCATCGACCAGGCGATATCGCGCTGCTCGAGCAGCCGCCCGCCTGGCAGGACGAGGTCGTTGATCGACTGGCGTCCACCGAGGGCCGTGGCGATGGCGTGCTGAGCCGGGACATTGGCGCACAGCCGCATGTTCGCCAGGACGTTGAGCCCTTCGATGAAGCTCGAGGCGTGGTGCTTCGGGCCCGACAGCGCCATCCAGCCGGACCGGAAGCCGGCGACGCGGTAGGCCTTGGACAGCCCGTTGAAGGTCAGGCAGAGCACGTCCGGGGCGAGCGCGGCGAGCGCCGTGTGCTCAGCGCCGTCGTAGAGGATCTTGTCGTAGATCTCGTCGGCGAGGAGCACCAGCTGGTGCTGCCGGGCGATCTCCACCAGGCCGTCGAGGACCGGCTGAGGGTAAACCGCCCCCGTGGGGTTGTTGGGGTTGATCACGACCAAGGCCTTGGTCCGGTCGGTCACCTTGGCCTCGACATCGGCCAGGTCGGGCACCCACCCAGCTTCCTCGTCGCAGAGGTAGTGGACCGGTCGTCCCCCGGCGAGCGAGGCGGCGGCGGTCCACAGCGGGTAGTCCGGGGCAGGGATGAGCACTTCGTCACCATCGTCGAGCAGTCCCTGCATCGCCATGACGATGAGCTCGCTCACGCCATTGCCGAGGTAGATGTCCTCGATGTCGACGCCCTCGACGCCCTTGGTCTGGAAGTACTGCGCCACGGCGCGGCGGGCCGAAAGGATCCCCTTGGAGTCGCTATAGCCCTGCGCCGTCGGCAGGCTAGCGATGACGTCGACGAGGATCTCCTCGGGCGCCTCGAACCCGAACGGGGCTGGATTGCCGATATTGAGCTTGAGGATGCGGTGGCCCTCGTCCTCGAGACGCTTGGCCTCCTCGAGCACCGGACCACGAATCTCGTAACACACGTGGGCGAGCTTGCTCGACTGGTTGAGGGTGCGCATGAGGCTAAGCCTGTCATCCCTGACGCGGGCGCGCTGTGGCGGCTCACGACTCGACACATGCCAACCTCGCACCTCGGCGTCGACCAGCGAGGCACAGACCCCGACGGTCTGTGCGTAGGGACAGGTCAGCGGCTGGTGCCGTTGGGGAAGGCCACAGCCCAGTGCAGGGCGCTGGCGATCTCGAGGAAGCTTCGGTTGTTGAGCACCACGCGAATGTCCTCGAAGGCGATGCTCACCCCACGCTCTGTGGTGACAAAGGTCGGAGTGCCCCTGACGCAGCCGACGAAGATGATGAAGCCACGCTTCAGGTGGTCCTCACGGTGGAAGGCCACCGCGACCGTGGTGGGACGTCGGTAGACGTCGAGCGCCCAGCCGTCCTGGGGCGAGGCATAGCGAACCCGTGGCGTGCTGCCCTCGCAGACGGAGGAGATCAGGCCGGCGGCGCCCTGAACCATGCGCTTGACCGAGGTCGGGGGCACCGTGGTCGTCCCCCCGCCCTTGTCCGTGGGGACCTCTGGGGTCGTCGAGCCCCCGGAGATGGACGGGCTGGTGACCGAGCCGCCCGGTTTCGTCTCGGACGGGCCTACCTTCGGGGGAGCCGTTGCGGAGGTCGACGAGCCGGGGGAGTCGGTCGGCTGCGTCGCCTTCGAGATGCTCGGGTCCGGCCCGGGCTGACCCGAGTCTGAGGGCACCACGGACGGGTCGCTGACGGGGGCCGAGGCGGACGAGGTGGGCAGGATGGGGTCGGCCGGGTCCGCGTCATTGCTGCTGTCGTCCGTCGCGGTCGGGGAGTCGGCCAGAACGAGGCCCTCACCGACCCGATCGATGGCGACCCACGCCGTCGTCGACCCGAAGGCGACGACGAGCACCCAGATGACCACCGACAAGAAACTCGCCCGAATGACCCGCAAATCCACTGCCTCCCACTTGCCCCCGAGCAGGGCGAGCTTGGTCAGCCCGCCGCGCCAGGAGTGTCCCGACGTCACGATAGGTCGCCCTGTGTCAAGGGCTCATCAAGCCTTGGGGTGGGATCGTGGGGACCCCACCGAATGTCTGGACCTGACACCAGTAGGACGGACGGAGGGCTACGGTATGACGCGTGGCCACGATCCTTGTTGTCGAAGACGACCCGGGCATCCGGACGGCCCTGATCCGCTCCCTCACCGACCGTGGCCACGCGGTGACCAGCTCTCAGACCGGGCTGGGTGGCCTGCAGCAGGCCATCGATGACCGCCCCGACCTCGTCATCCTCGACCTCGGCCTGCCCGATGTCGACGGGCTCCAGGTGCTGAGCATGCTCCGGGCCGTGAGCAGCATCCCGGTCATCGTCGTCACCGCTCGCGACGACGACCGGGTCACCATCCGAGCACTCGACGCCGGAGCGGACGACTATGTCGTCAAACCATTCGGGAGCGACCAGCTCGACGCCCGGATGCGGGCGGTCCTGCGTCGCACCCAGGCCGTGGCGGCCGAGGGACCGATCGTCGTCGGCGCCCTGACGATCAATGCGGGCACCCGGGTCGCGAGCCTGGGCGAGGAGATCCTCGACCTGTCCCGCAAGGAGTTCGACCTGCTCCACTTGCTGGCACAGCACAAGGGCCAGGTCGTCACCAAGCGTGACATCCTCGCCGAGGTGTGGCGCCACGCCTACGGCGGTGCCGAGCGGACCGTCGACGTCCACCTGTCCTGGCTGCGTCGCAAGCTGGGTGAGTCGGCGGCCAACCCGGTGTACCTGCACAGTGTGCGTGGTGTCGGGGTCCGGCTCGTCGACCCCGCGCAGCCCGACGGATGAGAAGGCGGGTCCGCCTGGTCGTCGCCGCGACGACCTCGGCCGTGATCCTCTGCTTCGTCATCCCGCTGTGCCTGCTCGTCAAGCAGATGGCGGAGGACCGTGCCATCGCGGCCGGCCGAAGTGAGGCCCAGAGCATCGGCATCATCCTCAGCACCCGGCCGGACCCGAAGGATCTCGCCGATGCCATGGCGGTCCTCGACAACTCGTCCCACTACACCTCGGCGGTCTCCTTCGCAGACGGCACCGTCATCGGCCGCGGCGCCGCGACGATGGCTGGGGACCCGCTCGTCGAGCAGGCTCGCAATGCCAACACCGCCTTCACCGCCTTGACCGCGACCGGCGGCTCGGCCCTGGTCCCGATCGTCTCGGAGGCAGGGACCGAGGTGGTCCGCACCCAGGTACCGGCCGAAGCGATCCGCAGTGGCGTCCTCGGGGCCTGGCTCATCATCATCGGCACGGGGATCTTCCTTCTCCTCGCCTCCCTCGGCATCGCCCACCGGCTGGGCGAACGTATCTCGATCCCGGTCATCGACCTCGCCGACGTCGCCCACCGGCTCCGCGAAGGAGCGCTGGAGGCACGAGCCGTTCCCACCGGGCCTCCCGAGGTCGTCGAGCTTGGCCACGCGATCAACCAGCTGGCCGACCGGATCGGCGAGCTTCTCGTCGCCGAACGAGAGGTCGCCGCCGACCTCTCGCACCGACTCCGCACACCCGTGACCGCGTTGCGACTCGACGCCGAGACGGTCGACGACCCGGAAACGGCGGAGAAGCTGCGTGAGCACATCGACCACCTCCAGCGCACCGTCGACGCCGTCGTCGCCGAGGCTCGGCGCCCGGTGCGGACTCCGCTGCGCGGGAGCACCGACGCCCGGGCGGTCGTCATGGACCGCATCCACTTCTGGCAGCCGCTGGCCGAGGACCAGGGCCGGGACGTGACGGTCTACACCACGAACCAGGACGCGACCGTGTCCGTCGCGACCGACGACCTTCGGGACCTGCTCGACAACCTCATCGACAATGTTTTCGCCCACACCGTCGAGGGAACGCCCTGGGGCGTCGATCTCCAGCGTGAGGGTGACACGGTGCTCCTGACCGTCTTCGACTCCGGAGCGGGCCTCGGCGATCTCGGGCTGACCCGCCGTGGGTCCAGCGGAAGCGGGTCGACGGGGCTCGGGCTGGACATCGTTCGCAGAATCGCCCGCGCCGCGGGCGGTGAGCTTAGCGTCGGCACCCGCCCGGGCGGCGGGGCCGAGTTCCGGGTGAGTATGCCGGCGCACGCCACGCCCCGGCCGGGAGGCGCAGACGGGCGATCCCGCACTCGGGAGCGCCAGGCCCCTAGAGCGCGGCTGCGATAAGGACGACGCTCAGGCCCGCGAGCAAGGCGATGGCGTCACCGGGGTGCCAGACCGCGGGGTGCAGCCAGGTGCGGCGACGCACCGAGGCGAACCCCCGCGCGTCCATCGCGACGGCGAGCGTCGTCGCCGAGGCGAGCGCACCGGTGAGCAGGGCGACCGTCGTCGCCGCGAGCTGGCGGAAGCGGGCCACGGAGCCGCGCCCATCGGCCACCCCCCGGACCCGACGGATTGCGGAGATCTCCGCCCAGAGCACCGTGAGGGCCTGGAAGCGGCTCAGCACCGCCCCCGCCGCAACGACCGGACGGGCCGGCAGCCGCAGCCAGCGGCACAGCTGGTCACCGAGGGCGTCGGGGTCGACATACGGCAGGACGATCGCTCCGGGGGCGACCAGCGCGAGCACCCGCAGCGCCGCGACCAGCGCGATGGTGAAGTCGTGCCCGCCAAGCAGCCACGAGGACCAGCCGACGAAGACCGCGCCGAGAGCCGGCGCGGCGAGCCGGGCGACCAGCCGACGAACCCGACCGGTCGGCCGAAGCCCCGGCCCTGGGGCGACGAGCGCCACGACGGCCCAGAGCGTCTCGACGGCCAGGGCGGCAAGAGCCTGACGGACCGAGTGGACCAGGGCGGGCAGCGGCAGGAGCAGGAGCACCGCCGCGAGCGAGGCCAGCGGCCCGACCCGTTCGACGAGCGTCCGGGCCGCCTGGGGTTGAGGGCCGCCGCGTGGCGCCGCGGTCAGGCTGCGGATCGCGTCGGCGGACCCGATGACGACCGGATCGTGCGTCGACATCGCCACCGCCGCGCCGCACCGCCGGGCACCGTCGACCAGCCCCATGACGACCGACCACGTCTGCCGGTCCTGGCCGACCGTCGGCTCGTCGGCGAGAACGAGGGCCGGGGCGTGGAAGAGCGCGGCGGCCACGGCGAGGCGACGCTGCTCACCGCCGGAGAGCCTTCGGGGGTCGGTGTCTGCTGCACCGGCGAGACCGAGGACCTCGAGCACCGAGTGAGCTCTGGCGCGGAGCGGCTCGATGTCGCGGCCTAGCGCAGCGCTGGTGGCGAGCAGCTCGCCGCGGGCGGTGTCGGCGACGAAGGACCGGGTGGCATTCTGCGGCACCCAGGCGACCGCAGCGGCGAGCTCGGCCGAGCTCCAGCCCGCGGGGTCGGCCCGGGTCGGCTCCGGGGCGAGGTCGGGGTGGGCGGTCACCGTCCCGGTGGTCGGTCGGACCAGTCCGGCGAGCGCGCCGAGCAGGGAGGACTTGCCTGACCCGCTCGGCCCGACCAGGGCGGTGGTGCGGCCGGCGTGGACCGCCAGGCTCACCGCGTCGACCGCGGTCGTGATCCGCGGCGTGCCGTGCAGGGTGCGGGTCCGATGGACGACGGTCACCTGCTCGGCCGTCATCGTCGCGGCGCCCGCGGGCGGCATACCAATGGTCGGTATGCCGGCCAGGACGTCGAGGTGAGCCGGGTCCGGGTCCGGGGCGCCGGGCACCCAGACCCCCTCTGCGAGCAGGATCGGCCCGTGGCTGGCGAGCACCTCATGGACCGGGCCGTACGCGAGGACCGCTCCCCCGGCTCCGAGGACGAGCAGGTCGTCGACGAGGTCCACCCAGGGGCCGAGTCGGTGCTCGGCGACGACGAGGGTGAGCCCGCGCTCGCGAACGACGGCATCGACCACGGAGCGCACCACCTGGGCGGTCTCGTCGTCGAGCATGGCGGTCGGCTCGTCGAGGAGGAGCACAGAGGGGCGCATCACGAGTGCCCCGGCGAGGGCGAGCCGCTGCTGCTCCCCACCGGAGAGGGCCAGGGTCGAGGAGTCGGCGGGCATCGTCAGGCCCACCGCCTCGAGCGCCGCCCGAACCGCGGGGCGCATGGCCTCCGGCGGGGTCTCTAGGTTCTCCAGCCCGAAGGCGGTGTCGCGTTCCAGGCTCGACGCGACCACGGCCGACCCGGGCTCCTGGAGGACGAGCCCGACCGACCCTGGCGCGGCGGCGGGGTCGGCACCGTCGACGCGCACCGAGCCCGATGCCTCCCCCGCGCCGGCGGACTCGAGCACCCCCGCGAGCGCCCGCAGCAGGGTCGACTTGCCCGAGCCGCTCGCGCCGGCGAGCAGGACGCGCCGGCCTGGCGGGAGGGCGAAGGAGACGCCGTCGAGGACGACGGCGCCGCGGCCGTAGGGACGCCAGGTCAGGCCGTCGACGACGACCGCACCCGCTGCCGCCCGGTCGGGCAGCGGGTCGGGCAGCGGGTCGGGCAGCGGGTCGGGCACAGGCCGCTGGTCAGGCACCGAGAGCGTGCTCGCGCAGCTCCTGTCCCGGCGGCAGCATGTCGAGGGCTCCGGTCCGGGCGACGCCCCGGGTCAGGAGGTACCCGAGGCCACCGGCGATCACCGCTCCGGCCGCCGTGAGGATCGCCAGGTAGGCGACCTTGTAGCCCATGTCCCAGTCGGTCCAGTAGACGAACCACTCGTAGACCGCCTCGATCGGGGCGGCCAGGGCCCCGGCGAGCAGCGCGGCGCCGAGGCCGAAGGCGGCATACCCGACGATGGCGAAGGCGATCTCGGCCCCGATGCCCTGGAGCAGGCCCGAGATGAGGACCTCGACCCCCCACTTCGTCCCGGGGATCATCGAGACGACGGCGGCGAGGGTCTCGGCGAAGAGCGCCGCGCCGGGGCGCCGGACGACGAGCCCGCCGACGACCCCGGCCATCAGCCAGGGCGCCCCGGTGATGCCGGCCAGCGGCGGGAAGATCGTCGTCAGGGCGGTCGACGGGGCGGTGTAGGCGATGCCCCAGGCCCAGTAGGCCAGGCCGAAGGCGACACCGAGGAAGGCGGTGACGACGAGGTCGATGGTGCGCCACCGGGCCAGCGGCCGGGACGCGAGGACATAGCGGCCGCGGGTGGCCAGGCCCGCCGCCGTTCGGTTCGATGTGGTGCTCATGTGCTCTCCCGTGGGCGTTGTCGGTCCCGTGGGGGTGGTCCGCCGTCGGCCGCGGCAGGTCGGCGTCGGGCGGACCCGCGTCAGCCGACGGCGGGTCGGACCGGGACGGCATACCGGGTCGGCACCGGGCCTGAGATGACAACCGACTCCCTTCGCCGGTACTAACCGGATCAGGTTCGAGGGTCTGCGGCGGACCGCACTCTCAGCGCTATGGGGCGCTCCCCTGTCGTTCTGGTCCGCCCAGGATACTCCCCCGGGATACCGTCGCGCGGGCCCAGGGGTCATGATGGTGCCACGCCCGCTTCGAGGAAGGCACGTCATGGGTCCGCTGGTGTGGAAGGTGCTCGGCACGGGGGTGGCCGCGGCCGCCGGGATCGTCGCGTCCAAGGGCGTCGAGGCGCTCTGGCGGACCTCCGGGCGGGACGTTCCCAAGGACCCGCGCAACCCCGCATCGACGTCCGGCGGGGAGGCCGTCGCCTTCGCGGCCCTCACCGCGGTCGCGGTCGCCGCGGCCCAGGTGCTCGCCTCGCGCAAGGCGGCCCGCTACTACCAGGAGTCCGCCGGGCACCTGCCCAAGGCCCTCGACGCCGCCAAGTAGCCCTCGCCTCCCCATCCTGCGTCGGCCCGGTTCGCGTCGGGCCGGCTTCCCTTGCCTTCGTCGGTATGCCGCCGCGCCGCGCCGTAAGATCGCTTGACAGACTCCATACATACCCAGTATTCATGCTCCTAGCAGGGAGAATACTCGGTATGTAGGAGGTCGCCATGTCGGTCAAGCTCGGGTTGATGGCGTTACTCGCCGACGGTGAGCGGTATGGCGCCCAGCTGCGCGCCGAGTTCGAGGCGCGCACCGGGGGGACCTGGCCGCTCAATATCGGGCAGGTCTACACGACGCTGACCCGGCTCGAGCGCGATGGCCTCGTCGCAGTGGCCGGAGTAGCCGACGAGGAGGGCCGGATCCGCTACCGGCTGACCGACACTGGCCGGGCCGAGGTGACCCGCTGGTGGACCGAGCCGGTCGACCGAGCCGAGGCCCCCCGCGACGAGCTCGTCATCAAGCTCGCCCTCGCCGTGACGGTCGCCGGGGTCGATGTCGCCACGGTCGTCCAGAGCCAGCGGACCGCGACCATGCGGCACCTGCGCGATCTCACCCGGCTCAAGGTCGGCGCAGCGAGTCCTGGGCCAGCCACCGACCCTGCCACGTCCGAGGCGCGCGACCTGGCCTGGGCCCTGGTCCTGGAGAACCACATCTTCGCCGCCGAGGCCGAGGTGCGCTGGCTGGACCACGTCGAGGCTCGCCTGGCCCGGGCCGCCGCCTCCTCCGCACCGGTCCGCGCCGCGCAACCGACAGCCGAGGCCGAGGCGCTCGGCGGCATACCCGAGGGTGCGACTGGCAGCGCGAGCCCGGCCGAGGTGACCCGATGACGACCGACGCAGTGCTCGTCCTCGACGACGTCACCCGCACCCACGGTTCCGGCGAGACCGCGGTGCACGCCCTCGCCGGGGTGAGCCTGCGCGTATGGCCCGGCGAGCTCGTCGCGGTCATGGGGCCGAGCGGGTCGGGCAAGTCGACGCTGCTCAACCTCGCCGGCGCCCTGGACCGGCCGACCAGCGGCCGGGTGCTCGTCGAGGGCGAGGATGTCACCGCCCTGGCACCGGACGCGCTCGCGGCGCTGCGTCGGCGCCGGGTCGGCTTCGTCTTCCAGGACCTCAACCTCATCCCGTCCCTGACCGCGGCGGAGAATATCGCGCTGCCGCTCGAGCTCGACGGCCTGCCGGCGCGCAAGGCCCGCTCGTTCGCTCTCGACGCGCTCGACGCCCTCGGCCTGCGGGTCCTCGCCGACCGCTTCCCCGACGCGATGTCGGGGGGCCAGCAGCAGCGGGTCGCGATCGCCCGGGGGCTGATCGGCCCGCGGCGCCTCGTCCTCGCCGACGAGCCGACCGGCGCCCTCGACTCGCACACCGGCGAGGACGTGCTGCGCGTGCTCCGTCGCCGGGTCGACGCCGGGGCGGCCGGGCTGCTCGTCACCCACGAGGCCCGCCACGCTGCCTGGGCGGACCGGGTGGTCTTCCTCCGCGACGGCGTCATCGTCGACTCGACCGGTTCGCCGGACTCTCCCGAGTCCCTGCTCGCGGGCCATGGCGCGGGCGGCCGGGGCTGACGATGGGTGCGCAGCAGGGGGCCGCACCCCTACCGGTCTCGTCCGCCCGCCGCCGTGAGTGGGTGACCGGCTGGCGCCTTGCTTTGCGTATGGCGCACCGGGAACTCCGGCGCCACCGCGGTCAGAGCCTACTCACCGCCCTGCTCGTCGGCATACCGGTGCTCGTCCTCGTCGGTGGCACCACCCTCACGGCGACGAACGACCTGAGCCCGAGTGAGTCCGTCCCGTTGACCGTCGGCAGCAGCCAGGCCCTGCTCATGGGGCCACAGCGCGAGGTCGTCCTCCAATCGGCGTGGCCCCTCATCGGGGGCTACGGGAGCGGGTCCGAGCCGGCCACGCCGCTGCCCGGCGTCCCACCGTCGACCTCGAAGAACCCCCCCGACGCGGCGCGACGCGCCGCGGAGCTCACCGCCACCCAGCGGTTGGTCGGCGGCCGCCTCGTGCCGCTGAGCACCACCTGGCTCTACTCGGATGCGGTCAAGGGCGAGCCACTCAATGTGCTCTTCGCCGATGCGCGCGACCCGGCCTTCCGCGGCATGGCCGATCTCACCTCCGGGCGCTGGCCGACCGGCGCCGACGAGGTTGTCGTGACGGCCACCGGCGCACACCGGGGACTGCCGACCTCCGGCTCGCTCAGCCTGACCACGGAGATCCCGGACGGAGCCGAGGGGGTCCGCAAGGTCGCCTTCACCCAGCAGGTCGTCGGCACCGGGACGGCGTACCTCGGTGACCCGGTCGACCTCGTCATGCTGTCCCGGCCCGACTTCGTCGCTGCCGGGGGGCCGGTGAGCGGGATGCTCGTCGACCGCTCGACCCCGGTGACCTGGGCCGAGGTCCGCCGGCTCAACGGCTACGGGTTCGCGGTCGCCAGCCGCGCGGTCGCGGCCGACCCGCCGGCCGACGCCGCAAACCAGGACTTCCCCGGGGGAACCAACGACTCGAACCAGGCCACTCTGCTCGTTGCGGCGCTCACCGTGGGGCTGCTCCTGCTGACCATGCTCCTCGCTGGCCCGGCCTTCGCCGTGAGCGCGGCCCGGCAGCGGCATACCCTGGCCCTCGCGGCGAGCAATGGCGCACGCCGGCCGCACCTGCGCCGTGCCGTCTTGGGGCAGGCGCTCGTCCTCGGCGTCGTCGTCGCGGTGGCCTGCGGCGCCCTCGGCATCCCGCTGACCTGGCTCGGCGCGCGCATCGTCCATGCCCTTCACCCCGAGTACTTCTACGGCCCGTTCGACATCCCCTGGGTGCAGGTGGGGATCGTCGTCGTCGCGACGGTCGTCGCGGCCCTAGCGGCGGCCGCCGTTCCGGCCCGAGGGCTCAAACGGCTCGACGTCGTTGCCGTCCTGCGGGGTCAGGCGGTCTCGCCCCGGCTGCACCGCGGCGCCCCGGTGGTCGGCGTCGCGCTCGTCCTCACGGGTGGAATCGGCGTCGCAGCCGCCTTCCGGAACAACTACAACGCGGCCTGGCAGACCGTCGGGGTCTGGGTCTTCCTCGCCGGGGCGCTGGCCTTGGTCGTCGGCGCCCTCATGACGGTGCCCGCCATCCTCGTCCTCAGCGGCCGGCTCACCGGGTCTGCACCGATCACGGTGCGGATGGCCGTGCGCGATGGCGCCCGACAGCGCGGACGTGCGGTACCGACCGTCGCGGCCATTATGGCCGGCACGATCGCCTTCACGGCGGTCGCCATCGGGTATGCCGGCTCCGATGCGCTCGACCAGGCGCGCTACCAGCCGGTAATCCGCGTGGGCGACGCCTTGGTCTATGTTGCGCAGAAGGAGACCCGAACGACCGCTGCCGCGATCCAGCGCGCCCATCCGGGGTGGACGCTTACCACGGTCGAGGCGCTCGGTCTCGCCCCCGGGGATCCGGGCACTGTCCAGTCCTGGGTGGGCCTGCTCCGCGACGGCTGCACCCCGGCCCAAGCGGTGTCGGACGCTGGGGGACGGTTCTGCGGAGTCGACCCGTACTCCGGCTGGCTCGCCATCCTTCCCATCGAGGCGCTCCGGGACCGGCTGCACCTCTCCGACAGCCAGGTCGACCAGCTCCGCGCCGGCGCCGTTCTCGTCTCGGCGGCTGCGATCTCGATGAGCCGAAGTGAGGACGGTCGATCCGTCGGGCCGCTCGTCACCGATGGGATGGTCAGGGTCGGCGCCGGGTCCGTGCGGATCGCGGCGGACGGAGTCGCCCAAGAGGTCGGCGGCACGGATGTCATGCGACGCCGCGCCCTCCCCATCCCCGAGTCCGACCTGGTCGCCGGCCTGGGCGTTGGCGTCGGCTCGGTTGTCGCCCGGGAAGCCTACGCATCCCGCGGCTGGACGACCCTTCCGGTCAACCTCATCCTCGACCCCGGCGAGGTCGCGCTGACCCCGGCACAGGCGCAGGACCTCAAGGACGAGCTCGGGCTCCAGCTCTCCGTCGAGCGCGGCTACACCTCCTCGGCCGGCCTGGTCACCGCCGTGCTCTTCGGCGCCACCCTCGCCCTCGTCCTCCTCGCCGCCCTCATCGCCACCGCGTTGACCCTTACCGAGGCGCGCCCCTTCCTCGCGACGATGGCCGCGGTCGGCGCGACGCGGCGCACCCGGCGGCGCCTGGCCGGGGCGCAGGCCGCCTGGCTGGCCCTCATCGGCTGCTCCCTCGGGGTGCTCGTCGGCGCGGTCCCCGGGGCTGCGGCGTCGTGGTCCGTCATGCACTCCCCCGGGGACACCATCGGCCCGACCGTGGGCCTGCCGGTGCCGTGGCCGACCCTGCTCGGCGCCCTCGTCGCCATACCGATGCTCGCGGGACTGTGCGGGATGCTGCTGGTGCGGCGCGACCCGGTCCTCACCCGACGCGCAACCTGACCTACGGCTTGGTCACATCCCCGGGCCACCGCGACGGCCCGGAGGTAGCGTGACCACCATGCGCGCGGTCATCGTCAGGGAGTTCGGCGGCCTGGACCAGCTCACCCTCGCCGAGGTCGACCCCCCGCAGCCGATGCCCGACGAGGTGGTCATCGACGTCGTCGCCGCCGGTCTGAACCGGGCCGACATCATGCAGCGCCGCGGCTTCTACCCGCCGCCGCAGGGCGCGTCGGACATCCTCGGGCTCGAGGTGAGCGGACGGGTCAGCGCCGTCGGCAGCGAGGTGCGCCGGTGGCGGGTGGGCGACGAGGTCTGCGCGCTCCTCGAAGGCGGCGGATATGCCGAGCAGGTCGCCGTCGCGTTCGGCCAGGTCATGCCCGTGCCTCGCGGCGTGGCGCTGGCCGACGCCGCCGCGCTGCCAGAGGTCGCCGCGACGGTCTGGTCGAATGTCGTCATGACCGCCGGCTTGCACGCCGGACAGGTGCTCCTCGTCCATGGCGGCTCGTCCGGCATCGGGACGATGGCCACCCAGGTCGCCCGTGAGCTCGGCGCGACCGTCGCCGTGACTGCCGGATCGGCTGAGAAGCTCACCGCCTGCGCGGACCTCGGCGCCTCGATCCTCGTGAACTACCGCGAGGACGACTTTGTTGCCGAGCTGCACGCGGCGACCGACGGACGTGGCGCTGATGTCATTCTCGACAACATGGGTGCGAAGTACCTCGCCCGCAATATCGCCGCCCTCGCCGACGGGGGCCGGCTCGTCGTCATCGGGCTGCAAGGCGGTCGGCGCGCCGAGCTCGACCTCGGTGCCCTGCTCGGCAAACGGGCCGGGGTCATCGCCACCTCGCTGCGCACCCGCGCGCGCGCGGAGAAGGCCCGGGTCGTCGCCGCGACGGTGGCCCACGTCTGGCCGATGGTCGAGTCAGGCGCGGTCCGCCCCATCATCGCGGCACGATTCCCGCTGGCCGAGGTTGCGGCCGCCCAGGCGCTGATGGAGGAGTCGAGCCATATCGGCAAGATCCTCCTCGACGTCACCTCGGCCTGAGGCCGGGTTCGTCGCCGCGGTGGGTATGCCGGCCCGGCATACGCACCGCTGGCGTCGTCAGGAGACGGCGGTGACGATACAGAGGACGGTCTTGGGGGGCTTGAACTTCCCCTCGACCTTCCACGGAGTGCTCTCACCGGCGCGCGCGGTGACCTCGGTGCTGCCCTCGCCGACGTTGGTCGCCTTGTCGTTGGTGAAGACGACGGTGATCGAGAAGTCGACATCCTTGTCGGTGGTGTTCTCGACCACGCCAGAAGCCTCGGCCCCGGTGTCGGTGACCTTGCACTCCTTCTTGATGACCGACTTGCGCTTGGCGATGTCGTTCTTCGGCCCGGTGGTGACGCTGCCCGTCGTGACGCTGCCGGTGCCGGTGCCGGTCGAAGTCTTCGCCGGCGAGGTGGCGGATGTCCCCGACGGGGTGGACGAACCGGTCGGGGTCGCCGAGCCGTCGCCTGAGCAGGCCGAGGCCAGCAGTGCCGTGATGGTCAGAAGCGCCGCTGCGCCAGCTGATCGGACCGTCATACCCTTACACCTTTCGCCGTGCGTACGCCCCCGGGCGGGCCGAACCAGGACATCGTAGGCTGCGAGGCTGACACCTTCGCCCCGCGCGACACGTCGTCGGTCACGCGGAGTGAGCCCCCTCGTACCGCCGGCGCCGACTGCCGAGGAGCAGGCCGACCCCGATCAGGCCGAGCAGCGCGGCGCGCTGGGCCCAGTCCCCCACGTCGGCGCCGGTGTGCGGCAGTGGCGCGGTCAGCTCGGTCGATGTCTCGTCCTCCGCGCTCGGAGGCGTCACCCCGTCTGGCGGAGTTCCGGTGGCGGTCGCGTGGTTGACCAGCGTCCCGGCTGCGGTGTCAGCCGCGGTGACGGTGTAGGCCACCGGACCACAGGTCGTCGACTCCCCAGGGGCCAGGGTGGTCACCGGGCAGGTCACCGCCCCGAGCATCGGGTCGTCGACCCGCACGTCGGTCAGCGTCGTCGTCCCCGTGTTGGTCACGATGAAGGTGTACTCGATGACGTCGCCGGTGTCCGCATATCCGTCGTTGTTGCGATCCTGCGGGGCCGTGGCCTGCTTGTCGAGGCTGATCGCCGCCGTTGCCGACGCGGTGACCTCGGCCGAGCTCGGCTCAGAGGTGACCGGGCAGGTGGTCAGCGCAGCGGCGCCCTCCGGGCATGGGGCCATTCCGGAGGCTGTCGCGGTGTTGTCCACCCGGCCGTGGTCGACGTCCGCCTGGGTCACCAGGTAGGTCGCCGCACACGTCGTCGACGCACCCGGGGCCAACGTGGTCACCGGGCAGGTCACCGTGAGCTCCGGCCCGGCAGGCGCGGCGAGGGTGTCGGCCACGGTGAGCTCGGAGACGGTGACATTGCCGGTGTTCGTCACGAGGAAGGAGTAGGTCACGCTTTGTCCGGCAGCGGTCACGGTGACCGGGTCGGCAGACTTCACCAGCGACAGGGCACCGGTCTGGGTGACCAGGACGGTCGCCGTGCTCGCCGGTGAGGTGACCGGACAGAGCAGTTCGTCCGCCGTGGCCGGCGGCTGGGCCGGGTCCTGCTTGGCCGGGATCACGCACGCCGCCCAACCGTCCGCAACCGCACTGTTGACGACGCTGCCGTTGTCCACATCCGCCTGGGTCACCGTGTAACTGGCGGTGCACGTCGTCGACGCGGCCGGAGCCAGGGTCGTGTCCGGGCAGGTCACGGTCAGCTCCGGACCAGCCGGCGCCGTGAACGTA
>WBZP01001582.1_pt2 | contig 26965 bp, 18 predicted proteins | sample 5204301 | NCBI WGS metagenome assembly WBZP01 (sample SAMN12412401, study PRJNA552823) | activated sludge metagenome | isolation source: activated sludge from nitrification reactor of wastewater treatment plant... | place: USA: Pennsylvania | collected 2017 | reverse complement strand
ACTGGATCGGCGTTGCCTTCGCGCTGATGTGCATCGTGATCACCTGGATGCGGTACGCCCGGCCGGGTGCGCCCAAGCCCAGCTGACCAGCCTCTCCGGTATGCCGCCCGTCCCCTCGATGGGGGCGGGCGGCATCTGTGTGCAGGGTTCTTGAGCGGGTGGAGGGTGTCGGGGCGTAGGGGCGTCGGGACCTGGCGGCGTCGGGCCTTGAGCACCGAGAGCGGCGGCGGCGTCAAGACCCCCGCACTCGAGACCCACAGTCCCCCCCTCGGGTGAGAGCAGTCGACACCCTGGCGTCGAAACCTCCCACCCGACGCCCCGAGCAGAGACCGACTACCCGGCGCGTCGCGCCAGGGCGCGCGCGACCGCACATCTCGGCCCGCACCCCCGGGCTGCCCCGCGCCACCCCCGCTCCCGCAGGACCTCGAGGATCTCCGCGGCGCTGCGGCAGGGCTCGTCCACGGTCTCGGTCCAGCCGTACCGCAGCAGGAGCCAGTCGTGTCGAGACGCCAGGATGGCCTTCTGTCGATCGGCCACCCGCCTCGCCCCCTGGTGGTACAAGGCCCCGTCCAGCTCGAACAGCACCCGGTACGCAGGGAGCGCCCGGTCGAAACGACGCCGATCAGGGGCGCCCGCGTCGGGCGGCCCACCAGCAAGGACCGCCCGCGGCATACCCGGCTCATGCGGTCGAGAGGCAACCCCCAACCCAGCCGCGGGGAACTGTCCGACGCCCGTCGGGAGCGCATGCCTGCGCAGGACATCGCGGACGAATCGGAGCTCCAGCGCCCCGACCGCGCCGGCCGATGACGCCCCGAGTAGGTCCATGAACAGCCGTCGCTGCGGGTGGGTGCGCAGGCGCTGCAACGCCACACCAAGGCGAGCCTCGGTGGTCCGCCGGGTCCGCAGGGCGGACGCCAACAGGCTAGTCAGGTCGTCGACCCGTGAGCTTGTGGCCAGGTCCACGACGGTTGCCTCGTATGACGTCCGGGCCGGCCACGCCGGGATGATCGCACGACGGTCGGACCGATGCAGCCGCGTGCCCGCGTGCTCGTGCGGCCGAGCGGCGCGCGGGACGAGCACGTGGACGACCGCTCCGGGGTCGTCGACCAGCCGGTGGAGGTACCCGGCGCTTCGGTCGCACAGGGCCGCGGCATCGCCGTAAGCCAGCAGGGCGGCCCCCGCTCGGGTGATCCAGTCCACCGGTCCGCTGGCCATCAGGGAGACGCCGCTGTGCAGCCGCTGCCATCGCAAGCTGTCGACCCGCCAGCGCAGGGGCGGTGGGTCAGCCCCCGGCCACCGCGGGCACGGGGCAGCAGCGCCTCGGCGGTGGTCAGCAGACCGAGGTCGCGCGGCCCGTCGGGAAACTGCATGAGACCACGATGCCCCGAATCACGGAAACACCGCTCGAGTTATCCACAGGCCCCGCGCCGGCCCTTGGGCTCGGGTGAGACAAACCGACGTCCAGGTGTCGATCCCTCTCACCCGAACCCGCCAGGAGTCGACCTGGCCGGGCGGCTCAGCACCCGCGGCAGCTCGGGGTCTGTGCGCGACGAGCCGCGCGGTATCTCGGGCGCGGGGCGCTCACAGCGGACGGCAGAGCCGAGCCGGGTGACTGACGTCGGCGGCGTCAGGAACCCGGGACGTCCTGACGCCTCACGATGGCGGAGGATGCGGGATTTGAACCCGCGAGGGGTTTCATCCCCAACACGATTTCCAATCGTGCGCACTAGGCCACTATGCGAATCCTCCGCCGAGCAGGGTACCCGACTCACCCCCACCGCGCGGAATCCGCCACCGGCGTCCCCGCACCCGACGTCCCCGCAACCGCCGCCCCCGCTTGCCGCCGAGGACCGCGCGACCCACCGCTTGGACCGTGCGAGGGGATCCATGCACCGGGCATCCGCACCAAGGGTGGGAAAAGCACCGTAAGCGGCCGATCCGGGGCGCCATACCGTGCTTTTCCCACCCTTGGTGGCCGCACGAACAGGGCGAGCCACCCCCACGGTCAGGTCAGGCCCAGTCGTCCTGGACCGAGGCCAGGAACGCCTCGAGCTCCGCGCGGGTCGGGCCGGTCGCGGAGCCGACCCGGGTCACGGCATAGGCGGCAGCGGCGTTGGCGACCCGCACGGCACCGACCAGCCCGCCGGCGCCGACCAGCCCATCCGCGCCGACCAGCTCACCAGCACCGACCAGCCCACCGGCACCGACCAGACCACCCGCAACCCCTGGGGACCCTGACGTCGACGCCACCGCCGCGAGGAAGGCCCCCGTGTGGGCATCCCCCGCCCCCGTGCTGTCGACCGCCACGACAGACGGCGCACCGACGTGCGCAGAACGCACCGCTCCACCAGGCTCCACCCACCACAGCGTGCACCCACGAGCCCCGTCCCGGTCGAGGACGACACCGCCGGGGCGCAGCCGCGCCAGAAGCGCCGGGGCCGAGCCGCCCAGGAGCCGCACCTCCCGCGCGTTGAGGGTCAACACGGAGGTATGCCGAAGCAGGCCGTCGAGCACCTCAGCAGGGATCGAGGCGGCCAGCGGCCCCGGGTCGACGACGACGATGGGCGCAGCGGACAGTCCGGAGAGCCACGCAGCCACGGCCGGACCGGTCACGGGGTAGCACAAGTCGTACCCAGAAACGTAAAGCGCGTCGGACTCCCCCACCGGCGACGAGAGCAGCTCAACGAGACGTACCTCGGCCTCGCAACCGACCGAGGTGACGAAGGTGCGCTCGGCATCGGGTTCGATGAAGCCGACGCACAGCCCGGTGTCCACACCGGACACCCGCGGGAGCAACTCGACCACGCCCTCGGCAGCCAGTGCAGACCCGACCAGCGAGCCCATCGCCCCGGTGCCGACGTGCCCGAGCAGTGCCCCTGGCAGCCCGAGCCGAGCCGCCGCCGCCAGAACGTTGAAGCCCCCGCCGGCCTGGGCCCGGGCGGCACCCGCGAGGACGTCACCGCCCCGTTCCGGGAGCGTGGGCACGGACATCATGAGGTCGGCGATGACGCTGCCGACGAGGACCAGCCGGGTCACCTCCGGGACCGGACCCGCGGTCGCCGACCCGAGGTCCGCACTCACAGTGACCTCCGCAGCCCGAGGAGCCCCGCCGCAAGCTCGGCCAGCTCAGGCCCCAGCCCCGGGTTCGCGGCCGCCACCGTCGCCCGCGCAGCGGAAGGGAAGGCCCCCACCCCATGACACGCCCCGAGCACCGCCCCGACCATCGCCGCGATGGTGTCGCTGTCGCCGCCGAAGCTCGCCGCCGCGCAGCAGGCCCGCCACGGGTCGCTCGCGAACCGCTCCGCCAAAGCCAGCGCCGCCGGCACCGCCTCCTGGGTCGCCACACCCGTCCCGACGAGGGTCGCGACGGCGTCGACCGCCGCGTCATCAGAAGCCGCTGAAGCCGCCAGTCCGCGCGCCCATCGGATCCGCGCCGCGACATCCGCCCCCGGCACGAAATACCCGTATGTCGAACCGAGTTCTGCTGCGGTCACCGCCACCTCGAGCGCCTCCGCCACCGACCCCCCACCGACTCCGACACTCACCGCGGCCGCCACGGCGGCGGCCCCGGAGTTGGCGATGCCGGTGTTGTGCGTCATGACGTCGACACGGGCGACCGCCTCGACCAGGCCCTCCAGCGGGTCCGCCGGCATGAGAACGCCCACCGGCGCCACCCGCATCGCCGCACCATTCGTGTCGCCCCACCGCCCCGTCTCGGTCGCCGGGACACCGGACCGGAAGGCGGCCAGCGCCTTGAGCGTCGACGGCCCGAGGAGGTCAAGAGAGCCCAGCCGCACCATGCGGTCCTGCCACGCGAGCAGCTCGGCGGCATACGCATCGAGGTCGACGACACCCCGACCGGCGAGCAGGAGGCGACCGAGGATCATCGCCTGGTCGGTGTCGTCGGTGACCCGGCCCGCGGGAGTCCCGGAGGCGATCTCGTTCTCCAGCGGCGCGGCCTCGAAGCCCTCGATCCGGCCCCACAGCTCGCGGACCCGCGAGCGGGTGAGCATCTGGGACGGCATCCCGAGCGCGTCACCGATCGCCAGGCCCAGCAGGGCCCCATGGGCGCGGTCCAGCGCCGTGGACACGGTCATGGCCCCAGCCTGGCACACGGGAGCACGCCCCAGCCGTAGCATCGACGTCGTCACCACAGGAGGCAGACGTGGACTGGTATGCGCGGGCCGAGGCCGCTGCCGCCGCACTCGCCGACGCCACCGGAGTCGGGCAGCACGACGTCGCCGTCGTCCTCGGGTCCGGCTGGGGAGCCGCCGCGGACGCCCTCGGTGAGCCCGTCGCCGAGCTGCCCGTGGCATCGCTGCCGCACTTCCTCCCCCCTGTCGCCGTGGGCCACGCCGGGCTCGTCCGCTCGTATGCCGTTGCCGGGCGTCGAGTCCTCTGCTTCCTCGGCCGGACCCACCTCTACGAGGGGCACGGGCCCGGCCCGGTCGCCCACCCGATCCGGACCGCCGCGGCCGCCGGATGCCGGACCGCCATACTCACCAATGCGAACGGGTCCTTCCGCACCGACTGGGCCGCCGGCACCCCGATGCTCGTCCGCGACCATCTCAACCTCGCGGGCGCGACCCCGCTGGAGGGGGCCCGCTTCGTCGACCTCACCGCGGCGTGGAGCCCCCGGCTGCGCGCGCTGGCCCGCCGCCTCGACGACCGGTTCACCGAGGGCGTCTACGTCATCCTCCCCGGACCGCACTACGAGACCCGGGCCGAGGCGCTGATGCTGCGCGACCTCGGCGCCGATGTCGTCGGGATGTCGACCGTGCTGGAGGCCATTGCCGCCCGCGAGCGAGGGATGGAGCTGCTCGGCATCTCGGTCGTCACCGCGCTGGAGCTGGCCGACACTCCGATCGACCCGGACGAGGTGGTCGCCGCCGCGGAGGCCAGCGCCACTACGCTCGGACCGACCATCGCCAGGTTCATCGCCGAGCTGCCCTGAGCGGCATACCTCGTCCACCGCACCGACCCGTCGCCGACCAAGGAGCGCGAATGTCGACCACCACCCCCGTCTCGCCCCCCAGCCAAGCAGGCGGGTTCGCCCTGGAGACCAACGGGATCAATGTCATCACCGAGGCCGAGCGCAAGGGGTCACCGAAGGACCTCTTCTGGCCGTGGTGCGCCGCGAACGTCTCGGTCTTCGGGCTCAGCTATGGCGCGTACTTCCTCGGGTTCGGGATCTCGGCCATCCAGGCGCTCGTCGCCGGGTTGATCGGGACCGTCCTGTCCTTCCTCCTCGTCGGCTTCGCCTCGCTGGCCGGCAAGCGGGGCTCGGCGCCGACGATGATCCTCACCCGGTCCTCGTTCGGGGTCCGCGGGGGTGCCCTGCCGACGGCGCTGTCCTACATCCTCCTCGTCGGCTGGGAGATCATCCTCGTCGCGCTGGCCACCCTGGCCACGGCCACCGTCGCCGAGCGGCTCGGCTGGGGCTCCGGCGACGGGCTGAAGATCGTCGCCTTCCTCGTCGTCATCGCCATCGTCATGGCGGCCGGGATGCTCGGCTTCGACGTCATCATGAAGGTCCAGACGTGGATCACCTATGCCACCGTCGTCCTGACGATCGGCTATGTCGTCCTCACCTGGGGCCACATCTCGTGGTCGGCGGTCTCGGCGGTCCCAAGCGGGTCACTGCAGGGGGTCCTCGGCGCCCTCATCCTCGGCATCACCGCCTTCGGCCTCGGCTGGGTCAACTCGGCCGCGGATTACTCCCGCTACCTGCCGCGCTCGGCCTCGGGCGCGGGCGTGGTCGGGTGGACGACCTTCGGCGCCAGCGTCGCACCGATCCTGCTCGTCCTCTTCGGTGTGCCGCTGGCCGCCTCCGACGCGGACCTGTCCGCAAAGCTCGGCACCGACCCGATCGGCGCACTGACGACGATCCTGCCGACGTGGTACCTCATCCCCTTCGTCATCGTCGCGATCCTCGGCCTGGTCGGCGGAGCCGTGCTCGACATCTACTCCTCCGGACTGACCCTACTCACCCTCGGGCTGAGGATCCCCCGGTGGACCGCTGCCGGCCTCGACGGAGTCATCGCCATCCTCGGAACGATCTACGTCGTGTGGATCGCCGAGAACTTCCTGTGGACCTTCATGGCCTTCCTCATCGTCGTCGGCGTCCCCGTCGCGGCCTGGTGCGGTGTCTTCCTCGCCGACCTTGCGCTGCGCCGCCGACCGTATGACGAGACGGCTCTCTACGACCCCCGCGGCCGGTACGGCTCGGTCAACTGGGTCTCGATCGCCCTCGTCCTGGTCGGCACCTTCCTCGGCTGGGGCCTGGTGACCAATGCGACCGAGGGCTTCGGCTGGCTCGGCTACCTCCTCGACCCGGTCGGCCTGGGCGGCCGCGAGGGCGGTTGGGCGTACGCGAACCTCGGCGTCCTCGTCGCCATCGTCGTCGGCTTCGCCGGCTACTACCTGCTGTGCGCGGGCCGGGTGCGCCGCCAGGAGTCGGCCGCCTGACCGGCATACCGGCTGGGGTGGGGCTGACCGGCCACGGGCTGGGTTCGGCTGACCGGCATACCGTCGCGCCGCAGGCCAGTGCAAGGATGGCCGGTATGACGGCCTCCTCCCCCACGCCTGGCGCTCGGTGGCGCCGCGAGGACCTCCCGGAGGACCTGGCCGAGCTCGTCGCGACCCTCGACCCGAACCCGACCTATGTCGTCGGCGCGCGGTGGGACATCCTCCACGCCAACCCGTCCGCGGAGCGGATCTTCGCGCCGTGGAGCCGGCTCGCCCGAGAGCAGCGCAACCTGCTGTGGTTCTACTGCCGGGACCCGCGGGCGCGCGAGCTCTTCGTCGACTGGCCGGGCGAGGTGCGGGCCCAGCTGCGGCACTTCCGCAGCCACCACGCCCGGTTCCCCGGCGACCCCGGCTTCGAGCGGCTGCTTGCCCGGATCCTCGACGGCAGCCCCGAGGTCGCGAGCTGGTGGGCGCAGTCCTCGGCGGACAGCCCGCCGCCCCGGCGCAGCGGGGTCAAGCAGGTGCGGCTCGGCGGGCAGGTCATCAGCCTGCGCCAGCTGGTCCTCACCAGCCCGGACGATCCGGACGTCACGGTGATCTCCCATTTCGCCGACCTCGGGGCGGGCGACGACTTCGGCGACGAGCTCGGCGACGAGCTCGGCGACCTGGCGGACGTCGACGACCTCGGCGACCTCGCGGACGGCGACGTCGACGACGAACTCGACGGCTGGCGGACCGGCCGCTGACCTGCGGTCAGGCGCCGCGCCGGCCAAGGTAAGGATTTGTCCCGAATTCGCCATGAACGTCGGTTACCCCTTGACTGTGAACACCGGCACGGAGAATCGTCCGCACCGGCCGTCCTCGACTCGGGAAGGCCAGGTCGGCGCCCGTACCCAGGGCCCACACTCAGGAGGTTTCGTGAAACGAACGAGGTTGGTGGCTGCCGCAGCAGCGTGCACCATGGCGGCTGCGCTCGCACCGAACACTGCCCAGGGGGCGGCCCCCGTCGCGCGGATGGAGTCGGCATCGGCCGTCGCCGCAACGGTCGCCGCCGAGCAGGCGCGGGCCGGATCTGTCGCACAGGCGCTCGGACTGGGCTCGAGCGAGCGGCTGGTGGTCCGCTCGGTCACCCGGGACGCCAATGGCACGACACACGTCCGCTACGCCCGCACCTACGCGGGTCTGCGGGTCATCGGCGGGGACTTCGTCACGCACACCACTGCTGCGGGCCGTCGTGACGTCTCGTGGAACCTCGGCGGCAAGGTTGCCGTCGCCTCGACGGTGGCCAAGATCGTTCCGGCTGCCGCACTGGCCAAGTCCGGCGGCTCGGCGGCCGAGCTGGTCGTCTTCGTCACCGCCGCCGGCCCGCGCCTGGCGTATGACGCCGTGCGCTCCGGCATGGGGGCGGACCAGACCCCGTCGCGCCTGCACACCATCGTCGACGCGACCAGCGGCGCCACCCTGGCGAGCTGGGACGACATCCAGACCGGAACGGGCAAGGGCATCTTCGTCGGTACCGTCTCGATCGGGACCTCCGGCAGCGCCGGCGCGTACACGATGCGCGACTCGATCGGCAACTACACGACGGACCTGAAGAACAAGACCGGTGGCTCCGGCACGACCTTCCGCGACGCCGACAATATCTGGGGCAATTTCACCGTCTCCGACCGCGCGTCCGCCGGCGTCGATGCCCACTATGGGGCTGAGACGACCTACAACTATTACCTCAACACCCTCGGTCGGGCCGGGATCTGGAACAACGGCACCGGAGCGCGATCACGGGTCCACTATGGCCGCAACTATGTCAACGCCTTCTGGGACGGCACCCAGATGACCTATGGCGACGGGGCGAGCAACCTCCACCCACTGACCGAGCTCGACGTGGCCGGCCACGAGATGAGCCACGGTGTCACCGAGAACACCGCCGGGCTGATCTACGCCGGCGAGTCCGGTGGGCTCAACGAGGCGACGAGCGACATCTTCGGCACCGCTGTGGAGTGGTATGCCGCCAACCCGGTGGACGTTCCCGACTACCTCATCGGCGAGATGATCAACCTCAACGGCAATGGCACGCCGCTGCGGTACATGGACAAGCCGAGCAAGGACGGCAAGAGCGCGGACTGCTGGAGCTCGACCGTCGGCTCGCTCAATGTCCACTACTCCTCGGGTCCGCTCAACCACTGGTACTACCTGGCCTCCGAGGGCTCGGGCGCCAAGACGATCAACGGCGTCTCGTACAACAGCCCGACCTGCAACGCCTCGACGGTGACCGGCATCGGCCACCTCAAGGCCGAGAAGGTCTGGTACCGCGCGCTCTCGGTCTATCTCACCTCGAGCAGCAACTACGCCGCCGCCCGCGAGGCCTCGATCCGCGCGGCCAAGGATCTCTACGGCGTCGGCAGCGCCGAGTGCTCCTCGATCGCGGCAGCGTTCAGCGCGATCAATGTCACGGCCGGCGCGCAGAGCTGCTCGGTGGCCTGACCGGAGTGATCGGCGGCTCGACATACCGGATCGACATACCGGATCGACATACCGGATCTCGGTGTGACCGGTAGGTGATCCGAAAAATCGGCGAAGGCCGGCTCCCAAAGGGGGCCGGCCTTCGTCGTTCTCGTATGACGCTATGAGCTACCGACGCCGTGAGGTGCCGAAGATCGACCGGGTAATCTCACGGCCGATGACCCTGCCGGCGGAGCGCAGCATCGACTTGAAGGCGCTCGACTTGACGACCTGACCGATGACGCCGGGCTCCTCCCGGGCCTCCGCCTGGGCCCGAGGAGCGCTGCGAGCGGCCTTCTCGGCCTGCGTCGCGGCCTCTTCGGCCGCCTGGGCCTGCGCGGCTTCCTGCTCGGCCGCCGCAGCCTGCGCTGCCGCCGCCTGCTGCGCCTTGCCGAGCATCTCGAAGGCCGACTCGCGGTCCGTCGCGGTGGCGTACTTACCGGCCAGCGGCGAGGCGGCCACCGTTGAGTCGAGGAGGGCGTCGGCGGACGGCCCCATGAGCGACTGCGGGGCGCGCATCCGGGTCCACGCGACGGGCGTCGGCGCGCCACGCTCGGACAGGACCGTGATGACGGCCTCGCCGGTGCCAAGGGCGGTGAGCAGCTCGGTGAGGTCGTAGCCGCTCTTGGGGTAGGTCGACACGGCCGCCTTGAGCGCCTTCGCGTCGTCCGGGGTGAACGCCCGCAGTGCGTGCTGGACGCGGTTGCCGAGCTGGGCGAGCACGTCGGCCGGCACGTCCTTGGGCGACTGGGTGACGAAGAAGACCCCGACGCCCTTGGACCGGATGAGCCGCACGGTCTGCTGGATCGCGTCGAGGAAGTCCTTGCTCGCGTCGCTGAACAGCAGGTGCGCCTCGTCGAAGAAGAAGACCAGCTTGGGCTTGTCGAGGTCGCCCACCTCAGGCAGATCGTGGAAGAGGTCCGCGAGCAGCCACATGAGGAAGGTCGAGAACAGCTGCGGCCGGTCCTGGACCGCGGGCAGCTCGAGGATCGACACCATCCCGCGCCCGTCGGCCGCGGTGCGCAAAAGGTCGGCGGTGTCGTACTCGGGCAGCCCGAAGAAGGCGTCGGCGCCCTGGTCGGAGAAGGTGATGAGCTCGCGGAGGATGACCCCGGCCGTCGCCGAGGACAGCCCACCGAGGGTCTTGAGGTCCTCCTTGCCCTCGTCGGAGGTCAGGTGCGAGACGACCGCCCGGAGGTCCTTGATGTCGTCGAGCCACAGCCCCTTGCTGTCGGCATAGTGGAAGACCAGGCCGAGGCTGGACTCCTGGGTGTCATTGAGCCCGAGGACCTTCGCGAGCAGGGTCGGCCCGAAGGAGGACACCGCGGCCCGGATCGGGATGCCCTTGCCCTGTCCGCCGAGGGAGTAGAACTCAGCGGGGTATGCCGTGGGCACCCAGTCCTCACCGATGTCCTTCGACCGGGCGGCAATCCGGTCGTTGGCGACACCCGGGCTGGCCATACCGGACAGGTCGCCCTTCATGTCGGCGAGGAAGACGGGGACGCCCTGGGCACTGAGCTGCTCGGCCATGAGCTGAAGGGTCTTGGTCTTCCCGGTGCCGGTGGCGCCAGCGACGAGGCCGTGCCGGTTGAAGACGGCAAGCGGGATCTTCACATGCGCGTCCATGGCCGCCTGGCCGTTGATGACGGCGGCGCCGAAGTCGAGCGCCGCGCCGGAGAAGGTGTATCCGGCGCGAATCGCGTCGAGCTGGGCCTGGTCGCCGCCGCCCGGGACGCTGGGCGCGGCGGGGGGTGTGGTGGTTGCATCGGTCACGGATCGCAGCCTACGACGCCGGACTGCCGATCCGGCATACCACCTGCGCACTTAGACTCAGGGACGTGATCTTCAAGGCGATCGGCGAGTCGCGGCCGTACCCCGACCATGGGCGCGAGCGCGTGCGGGACTGGGCCGACGTCCCGCCGCGGCAGGTGCGGCTGCAGGATCTCATCACGACGAAGCGGACCCTTGACCTGGCGCACCTGCTCTCGGAGGACTCGACCTTCTACGGGGACCTCTTCGCCCACGTGGTCCAGTGGGGCGGCGAGCTGTACCTCGAGGACGGCCTGCATCGGGCGCTTCGTGCGGCGTTGCAGCAGCGGCCTACGCTGCACGCGCGCGTCCTCGTGCTTGACTAGGCCCAAGGGCCGCCGCAGCCGGCGCGAGGAGGAGTGGACGTGAGCTACACCGAAACGGCCGAGCCGTCCTGGCGGGCCTCGAAACGCCGTCGGACGGCGATCACTCTGCTCGTCCTGCTCGCCCTGCTGGCGGCGGCGATCTACTACTTCTCGACGTACTGGAAGGACGAGACGAGCGGGCGGACGCCATGTCCGACCACGTCGGCGGCCGTCGACGGGCTGCGGCCCGGGACGATCACGATCAATGTCCTCAATGCGACGAAGCGCAATGGGTTGGCCGGCAAGACGAGCACGACGCTGAAGGGGATGGGCTTCCTCATCGCGACGGTCGCGAACGACCCGCTGAAGAAGTCCATCGCCGGGACCGCGGAGATCCGGTATGGCGCCAAGGGCGCCGACGCGGCCAAGCTCGTCGCGACCTATGTGCCGAAGTCGGTGCTCGTCCTGGACAAGCGGAACACCTCGGTGGTCGACATCGTCCTCGGGGAGGCCTTCACCGCCGTGGCAGGCCCGACGGCGACGGCGACCTCGTCCGCCACCACCTCAGCCTGTGGATAACCCCCCTGCAAAGACACACCTTTAGAACGCTTCTAAAGGTGTGTCTTTGCAGGTTATCCACAGGTGGCGGCGAGGGCCTTGACGGCTGAGGTGAAGCACTGCTCCGGCGGGTTGACCAGCCCGGCCCCGACCTGACCGACACCCGCGACCGCCCCGGCCATCCCGGTGTTGATCTGCGGGAGCACCCCGGTCCGGACCACCTTGACGACGTCGATACCTGCCGGGGTCCCGCGGAACTCCAGGATCGGCACCTGGAAGGCCGGGTGCTCCCCCAGCGTGATCTCGTACATCGTCGCCGTGGTCCGCAGCGCGAAGGGCACATCACCGCCGACGAAACGGACGATCGCCGGCGCCGCCGCCATCGCGAAGCCACCGATCCCACCGGTCTCGGTGATCGCCGAGTCGCCGATATCGGGGTTGGCGTCCGCCGGCCCGAAGGACCCGAGGAAGAGCCCCTCCGGCGTGTTGGCCGGGCCGGTGAACCATTGGTCGCCAGTCCCCGACACGCGGATCCCGAAGTCGGTCCCGTTGCGCGCCATCGTGGTCACCATCGTCGACCCAGGTATGCCGGCCGCCGCGTCCGTCGAGAGCTTGCACGCCGGCATGTCGAGGTTGAGGAAGAAGTGGTCGTTGGCCCCGACGAAACGGACCGCCTCGGCGATCTCGCTGGACGGGGCGTCCGCCGCGATGAGCGAGGGGAGGATCTCGCGGAGGAACATCAGCGTCCCGGCGCGGTTGCGGTTGTGCCCTTCGTCGCCCATCTGGAGCATCTGCGCGATGATCGCCCGGATGTCGACCGGCCCCGCGGCCCGAACGGCCTGCTGCAGTAGCGGCCCGAGGACGGCGGTCATCCACCGCAGCCGCTCGATGACCTCAGGGCCGTAGGCGCCATACCGCAGCACCTTGCCGAGCCCCTCGTTGAGCGAGCAGTACGCAGTGCCGTCGTGGGCCTCGTCGCGCAGGACGAACATCCACATCGACGGGCTGACCACCCCGGCCATCGGGCCGACGGCGCCATGGTGGTGGCACGGCTCCAGCGAGATCCCGTGCCCGGCAGCCAGGGCCGCCTCGGCCTCCTCCGGCGTCTCGGCCAGCCCCTCGAAGAGCATCGCCCCGATGAGCCCGCCCTTCATCGGCCCGCTCGCGCGCACCCACTCCAGCGGCGGCCCGGCGTGGAGGAACTGCCCCTTCTCCAGCCCCAGCACCTCGCTTGCGGGCCGGACGTCGACGAGGTCCGACCCGGCGCTGGTCAGCCGCTCGAAGGCGAGCGCGTTCGCAGCCTCGCGGCGCGGGTCGGCCAGGACCCGCGCGAGAGCGGCCTCGGTGCCGGCCAGCGGCGGCCGCCAGTCGACCTCGGTGACCGGGACGGCCTGGGCGCGCAGCGCGTCGGCGAACAGCGACACGCCCGCCGTCGCCACCGACGGGTCCGCAGTGAGCAGTCCGCGCAGGGGTGCGTCAGCCATGTCAGATCTCCTTCCCGGCCGCAACGGCCAGTTGTCGTATGGCGTGCCAGGTGGCCGCCGCATTGGACACGAAGACCGAGGCACCCGCGGCGGCGAGGATCTCGGCACAGGCGGTCAGCCCCTGCGGGTCGCCCTCGACTCCGGTGAGCGAGACGACGACGGGCAGCTCCCGGCCGGCTGCGGCCGCGGTGGCCCGGGCCGAGCCGATCGCCGCAGCGAGCTCACCGGCCGGGTCCGGGTGCGAGCCGTACCCGAGGACGAGATCGAGCAGGAGCACCCCGCAGGTGGGGTCAGCGGCCTCGACGGCGATCCGCTCCATCCGCAGGGTGGGGTCGATCATCGGGTGGGCCCGGCCCTGGGTCAGCGCGTCGTCGCCGAAGTCGATGACGACATGGCCGGGGCTGCGCAGGTCGGCGCCCAGGGCGAGCTCAGGGCGCAGCGGGATATTCGACGCGATATCGCCGAGCGCGGCAGCGGCCACGAGCATCGCCTCGTCAGCGAGGGTGCCGCCGCAGAACAGGCCGCGCAGCGCCCCCGGCACCGGCGCGTCAGCGTCGACGCCGCGCCAGGCCGGCCATCTCGGCACGGCATGCCCATCCGCGGTGAGCGCGGCCTCGGTCGAGGCGGTGAGGTCCGGACGACCCGGGCCGAGGATGGCCCAGTGGACCGGTCGGCCCAGGGTCGCGGCGTGCGCCTCGATCGCGGCGAGCACCTCGGCGGCGGGCGGCTTGGACACCACGATGATCGACGTCGTCGCCTCGTCGGTGGCGAGCGCGTCGAGCGCCTGGAGGGTTGAGCGTCCGCCGACCGCCACCGAGAGGTCGCGGCCGCCCACGCCGAGGCAGTGGCTCATGCCGACCCCGGCGGCGTCGAGCAGGCACATCACCTGCTGTGCCCCGGTCCCCGAGGCGGCGACCAGACCGACCGACCCGCGGCGGACGGCGTTCGCGAAGCCGAGGGCGACCCCACCGACGACGGCAGTGCCGCAGTCCGGCCCCATGACGAGCAGACCGCGCTCGCCCGCCGCGGTCTTCAGGGCCACCTCGTCGGCCACCGGAACGTTGTCGCTGAAGAGCATGACCGAGACCCCAGCGTCGAGGGCGTCGAAGGCCTCTGCGGTGGCGCTGGAGCCAGGCACCGAGATGAGCGCGAGGTTCGCCCCGCCGGCCCGCACGGCCGAGCGCAGGGTGCGCGGGGGCGGCGGTGCTCCGAAACCACCCGAGGACGCCCCCGCGGACCGCAGCGCGGCGAGCGTGCTGTCGACGGCCGCCAGGCCCGCGGCCAGGGCGTCGTCGTCGTCGGCTCGCAGCGCGACGAGGAGGTCGTTCGGGATAGTGGGTTCGTCAGCCGAGAACCCCATCCCGCGCATCAGCTCGAGGTTGAGCTCGGTCGCCATCGCCACGAGGGCGGCGGTGACGCCCGGCGTGGCGCCGACATCCCGGGAGACCTGCATGAGGCTCACCGAGTCGACATACACACCGTGCCGGATCTGCACGATCTCGCTCATGGTCCACATCCTTCGGTGAAGCGGTGCGCGGGCTGTCGCCCGAGCCGTATGACGGTACGACAATCAGACGCAGGGGGCGCGACAGGGCCGGCGGCGGTCCAGGCGCGAAGGGCCCCGACAACCCCCGCGACGAGATCCCGGCCGGACGAGTGGCCGATCGCGAGGACGTCCGGGAGGGCGGCCCGAAGCGCGGCGCCGCCGACCCTGGCGTCGACGACTTCGTCGAGCACGGCGTCGACCAGGCGGACCACCTCGGGGACGGCATACCCCTGGCGCGCGGCGGACAGCAGCGCGGCGGACAGCGAGGTGGTCCGGACCGCGGCGGAGTCGAGGGCGGACGGCACGCAGCGCCCGAGGCCGTGAAGGACCAGCAACGCGCCGCAGACCGCGTCGTCCCCGCTCGGAGTCAGTCCTGGACCGGCGCCGACCAGCGGACGCAGCGCCTCCGCGACCGAGCCGCCACCGAGCGCCGCCGCGGTGAAGGCCGCGGCGCGGCTCACCAGATGTGGGGCGACGTCGGCCTGCGCCAGCGGCTCGGGAACGCAGCCCAACGACCCGCCGGGCCGGGCCGCCCGATGACCGGAGGCAGCGGAGGGTCCAGAAGTCGCGGACGCACGGCAGCGGACCCGGGTCGGCTGCCAGACCCGCACCACCCGCGCCGACCACTGCGGCAGCTCGACCCACCCCGAGCCGACGACCACCGGGTCCCCGACCGAGCCAGACGCCCATCCGCCGACAGACCGCCCGGTCGCGAGCCGCATCCCCATGGGCAGGCGGAGGGCCCCCGGCCCGAGCAGCGCGACCAGCCGTTCCGAGGGGGGCAGGTCGGGGTCGTCGAGGACGGCATACAGCGAGGTGGGGAAGGAGGCGACGACCACGCCGCAGCGTCGCGGCCCGTCGACGACCGGGGCCACGAGGGCCGAGGCCGCCGCGGGCAGCTCCGGCATACGACTCATGGCGAGGCTCCTCGGGCGAGACGACAGAGGCGGTAGTGAGCGGGCAACACAGAGAAGGGGGTGCTGAGACGCTATCCCGCCGCTACTGTGGCACTCATGGCCGATGTTGCCAACGATGTGCCCCCGGACGGTCTGGAACTGCCAAGAGCGCAGGTCAGGCCGCTGGGCCTGCCGGCCGACGGGGAGTCCCTGCCGACCCTGGCGACCGTGCTCCGGCAACGCCGGCTGGACGCCGTCGAGGTGCTCACCGGCGACCTCGGGCTGGACCGGCCGATCCGCCGGGTCACCCTGATGACCGACGACGTCGACCTCGACCGCGACATCGTCGACCACGTCGTCCTCACCACCAGCGAGGCGCTCGCCCATGCCCGCGCCGCGGGACGCGACCTGGTCGCGCAGCTCGCCGACGCAGGAGCCAGCGGTATGGCGGTCCAGCGCTCGAGCGCGGTCCCGATCCCGGAAGAGGCGGTGGCCTCGGCGACCGCGCACCAGCTGCCGCTGGTGGCCATCGATGGTCACGGGAGCCTGGATGCGCTGGTCAACGAGTACATCAGCCGGGTTCACGGAGAACAGGCCCAGCTGCTCGCCCGGGCCGACGAGGTGCACCGGGCCCTGGTCCATGTCGTCCTCACCGGCGGGGACCTCGCCGACCTGTGCGAGCAGCTCGTCGGGCTGCTCGACGGGGCCGCCGTCGTGACGACGACCGATGGCCGGGTCCTGGCGAGCGCCGGGGCCTCCGAGGAGCTCGCCGCGGCGACCGCCCAAGCGTGCTTCGACCGGACCGGCCGGTTTGTCATCGAGCACGAGCCGGTCGGGGTCCGCAGCCGCGGCGGCCCGGGTCCGCAGACCGGCCTCGACGACGGCTGGTTCCGACGGGCCATGGTCCGGATCGTCGCCGGCACCGCCGACCACGGCCGACTTGTCGCCTTCTCGTCCACCCGCACCCTCACCGCTGCCGACGTCCACCTGCTCGAGCGGGCCGCGACCGTGGCGGCGCTGGCCGTGACCAAGCAACAGGCCGTCGCGACGGTGGAGAGCAAGTACCGCGCGGAGTTCATCCGGGACGCCCTCGCCGGTCGGGCCGGGGACGCCGAGCGGACCGCGGCGCACGCCGAGTCGCTCGGCTGGAATCTCTCCCGCCCGATGGTCGTCGTCGTCGCCGAGATCGACACCGACGACGAGGCGGCCGGGCTGAGCCGGGACGAGGTCCGCATCGTCCAGGACCGCTTCGCCCGGGCCTGGACCCAGGCCGTCCGGGTCCGCGACGACCGAGCGCCCTGCGTCGGCTTCAGCCGGGAGGTCGTCGCTATCCTCCCCGCGGGGCCCGATGGCGCAGCCGCCTCCTCCGGCGGCTCCGGAAGTGACGGCTCCGGGAGACGCCGCGCCGGCAAGAGCGGCACCGGCAAGAGCGGCTCCACCAGGAGCGGCACCGGCAGGAGCGGCACCGCAGCGAGCGGCACCGGACGAAGCGGATCCGCTGGCGACGAGACCACCATGCGAGCGGTCCGTGAGATCGTCCGCATCGTCCGCGGCGACGGCGGCGGGGGTCGGCGCTCCTTCACCACGGGGGTCTCCCGGCCGATCACCTCGGCCGCGGACCTGCCATCGGCATACGACGAGGCACTCAAGGCCGTGTCGGTGGGCCGACAGATGCATGGCGAGGGGGCGCTGACCCACTTCGACGGGCTGGGCATCTTCCGCTTGCTCGCCCTGGTCCCGGACAGCGCGGACCTGCGCCGGTTCGTCAGCGAGGCACTCGGCGAGCTGGCGACCGACTCGTCGCGGGAGAACGCCGACCTGCGCCAGACCCTCACCGTCCTGCTCGACACCAACCTCAATGTCGCCGAGACGGCCCGGATCCTGCACTTCCACTACAACACCTTGCGGTACCGCATCGCCAAGCTGGAGAGGATGCTCGGCCCGTTCACCACCGACCCCGCCCAGCGGCTCACCCTCGCGCTGGCGCTGAAGGTCATCCAGATGCGGGGGTTGTGAGTGGACGAGCGGGTTGTCGACGCCGTCCTGCTCGCCGCTGAGCTCATCCCGCCGGGGCGGGTGGCGTCATATGGCGATCTGGCCGAGCTCGTGGGGACCGGACCGCGACAGGTCGGCTCGGTCATGCGGATGTACGGCGGGTCGGTCTGCTGGTGGCGGGTGACCAGCGCGTATGGCGACCTGCCTGCTCATCTCCGGGAGGAGGCTCGGGCGAGGTGGGCGCAGGAGGGGGTGCTCTGGAAGCGGAACGGGCTGGGCTGCCGGATCGCGGACTACCGCGCCGACCTGCCCGCCCTGGCCGCCGCGTATGACGCTGCGGTCACCGCCGCGGGCCCGATATCGAACGAGGCGACGGCGGACTAACCGTCGCGGCCTACGGAAACGCGAGGGGGCTGACGACACCACACGCGGGGCCGCGCCTCGGATCGGGCCCGGGGGCGGCGCCGCTTGCCGGTTGCTGGGTTGCGCGGTTACGCGTCCTCCGGGCTCGCTTCCACAGCCGTTGTCGCGTCCGGGAGCGGAGCATCACTGACCCGGCCATACTGCTCGGCGAGCGCGTCAAGGAGCCGATCCTGCTCAGCGCGAACAACCTGTTCGGCCAGCCGACGCTCAGAAATGTCCACGGACTCCGGGGCGGCGTCCGCCACGAGACTGTCTCGTGCGAACTCGTCGAAGAGCGTGGACTTGGTGCCCAGGATCTCTAGCATCCGTTCGTCGACGCTGTCGAGCGTGAGGAGACGGTGAACCTGAACGCGGCGCACCTGCCCCATCCGATGCACCCGCGCGATCGCTTGCGACTCCAACGACGGCTTCACTTGGGGCTCACACAAGATGACCACCGATGCGGCCTGGATGTTCATACCAACCCCACCAGCCTGGATCTGAGCCACCAGAGCAGCGCCGCCACCATGCGCGCTGAAGTCGTCGACCATCTGCTGACGCTGGCTGGGGGACGATGACCCCGTGAGAGGCCCGAACGTCCGGACCGGGACCGCCGCGCAGACAGCGTCGAGCACATCTCGGAAGTAGGAGAAGACGACGACCTTCCGGCCGTTCTCGACGGCCTCGTCCACCAGCTCACGGAGCCGGCCGAGCTTGGCTGATCGGTCGACCGGCTGAGCGTAGGCGGCGCGACGCATCGCCATGAAGTTGCCCGAGCGCACCGCTGCCAGATACGACCGCTCGTCGCTGGGTGACAGGTCGAGCCATTCCTCGGTCTCGATGAGCTCGGGGAGCTCCTGAAGTACATCTTCGATATTTCGCCGCAGATAGACCGGCGCCACCGCCTCCTTGAACCGACGTGCACCCACGGCGAGGGTGGCTCGATCAAGCGACTGGAAGAGGCGCCCGTCGAGATACTCCACCAGGCTCTCGAACTCGGAGAGCCGGTTCTCCAGCGGCGTGCCGGTCAGGAACAGGACATGGTCGGTCTGGGCGATCAGAGTGCGCACCGCCTGGGATCTCTTGGCTCCCGGGTTCTTGACGTAGTGCGCCTCGTCGACGACCACAGCGGACAGCCGCTCCGTCGGCTGGAGCCCCAGCGAGTTCACTCGTCCGTATGTCGTGACCAGCACACCGCCGTAGCGCCGCCAGCTCCTCGTGGCCTGGTCCGCGTCGGCTCCGTGCGCCACGTGTGCCCGCAACGTGGTATGCCGGTGGATCTCTCTGCTCCAGTTGACCACCACGCTCGCGGGCGCGACCACCAGCGGATGGAGCCCGCTGTGCGTCGCGAGGTGGCCAAGGACGGCCAACGCCTGAACCGTCTTGCCCAGCCCCATCTCATCCCCGATGATCACCCGTCGCTGAACCAACGCGAACTTGGCTCCGAACTCCTGATAGCCACGGAGCGAGACGACGACCTGGCTCAGGTCCAGGTGCATCTCGCGGATGGCGGCCACGATCTGTTCCGGGAGATATCCCTGGCTCGGCTCTGACTCGAGGTCGAGGCCGACGATCTGGGCGAGCCAGGCATAGTAGTCGGCCGATCGCTTCGAGAAGTCCGCCCACGAGGCATCGACACTCTGGTCGGCATGAAGTCCCGTCTCAATGGCGACCAGATCCGACCCTCGCTCATGACACCAGGGCAGCCAGGCGTCGAAAGTGCCTGCCTCCGACCTCGGCATCAAGGCGATGACCTGCCCGGATTTGGGCGCCCGGGCGTCCCTGACGAACTCCAGCGACGCACGGGCGCTGTCGAGCTTCTCGCGGACGTGTCGGAGCGGGACAGCGACCTGCGACCACCGCCACAGCTCGTGGACGAGTTGCGAGCTCTTCGCGTCTCCCGGGTCGAGGTCGATCCTGAACTGAAGGTCGGCACGCACGGCGGCGGCGATCTGACGCGCTGCGGCGACGGCCTGGCGAGCGGTTTGGCTACCCACTCCGTCCACCGACTCAAGCGTCTCGGCGCGGGCTCGGGCGACCGAGCCCACGCTCCGGTACCCCGCCTTGCGCAACGCCCCGAGTCGCAGACGCCCATCGGCAGCCTCGCGCAGCGTCTCGATCGGCATCTCGGCAAGGGATCGACTCACCATCGCTGTGCGGGCAGCCTCAAAGGCCGAGGCCACGGCCTGGCTACCGCGGGTCTCACTGTCGTGTGCTCGATTGGCCAGGTACTCCAGTCGGGTCAAGAGCGCCAGGTCCGGCGGCGAAACCACCCGACCGACCCACGAGGGCGCTTCCTCGGCACCGAGAGCGTGCGCCAGGGCACCGGTCACGTCGCCCGGGTCAGCCTCCCACGCGGCCCACAGGTCCGCGTCGCTGGGAAGAGCTTCACCGAGGTAGTGGGTGGCAGCTCGGATCACCGCGTCGACGTGGCCAGCTTCCGCCCAGTCAGCCCACTCCCGGAGGGCCTGGACATTCTCCAGGGCCGCCTCCCGCCGAGCCCCTCGGGTGAAGAAGAAGCGCACCGCCCCACGAGCCGGCCGGGCCGCAACCATGATGGGCGCGAGTCTGGTCGACACCGTCCACGCGGCAGACCAGGCCTGGCCGCCTTCTGAGAGCACCCGTCCGAAGCGCGCGGCAGCGCGAAGCAGTGCCACAGAGGCCGGCGAGTCGGGGGAGATCGCGACGAGCCTCGGGCGGAGCGATTCCGGCGGGACGGCCGTCTGTCGGATCGCTGCAGCCAACTCGGCCCCCGCTCGCTCCCCCGCCTCAAGGAGCCGCCGTGCGCTCTCCTGCAGGGGCTTGAGGTCGTCGATGAGCTGCCTGGCCGGCGGGCCGACGAGCTCGGACCGTTCCTCAACCGACATGGGCTACTGGTCCTCGAACTCCGAGGTCGAGAACCGAAGCGTCCGGGCGTTCTCGCCGATCACCCGAACCCGCTCGTCCGGGAAGCCGTCCGGGCAGATGGCGTGCACCTCCAGCACGATGTCGAAGGTGACACCCGGAGTGGCCGCCAGGGGCTGAATGATCTCCTGGCTGACGCGGTTGAGCTCCCGGGCGTACCGATCGGACGCAATATGGACTGCACCGACATACCGGCGAGGTCGAAAAGTCGGCTCGGGAGCTGACGGCTCCGACGTGACCCCGTCGGTGCGACTCCCCTCCGAGCCACCGACTGGGCTGGTTGTGGCGTCATCGCGCAGGCCCTCGCTTGCGGCCTGGGCGACCGCGACACTCGGCGCAACGATGAGGGTGTTGTCGGTCAGGGCGGGTGCTCGGGCGTCCCCGCTCGGGAGGACGAGGCCGACATACCTGCCGGATGCCGCGTCATACGAGTCGGCGAGAGCAAAGGACTCCACCTGCCACAAGAGCGAGCCGAGCCCGGCCTCGACAGCCGACGTGAGCACGCTGCGGTCCCTGAGGCGAGCCAGATAGGGGTACCGGGCCAGGTAGCCCCACAGCTCCCCCAGCGAGATGTGACCGCGGGACCAGACGGATCCCAGCCGCTGGTCGAGGTCGATCCGCAGTGTCTGGGGTCCTACCCGGTCGCTGAGCATCCCGAGCTGGGTGAGTCGGGCACTGACCCGTTCGGCGAGTCGGTTGCTGGCTCCCTCGACGCGCTCCACGTCGAGCGACGATGGCTGGGCCGGATCAGGTTGGACTGGCACGAGAACCCAGTGGTACGTCTGCGCGAGACGAATGTCGACGTCCTCGCCGTTCCGGTTGATATTGGCCTCGACCTGGGAAACCTGGGCAGGTGTGAGATCAAGTTCCGTGCGCCGGTTCCCGACCCATGTCCACGCGAGGAAGGCCCGCACCGAGTCAGCGAGCTCGTCCATGCGCTTGGTGTCGGCGGCCAGGAAGACCACCATGTTGCGGTTGGTCCGCTGGGCGGTGCCTCGATGGCCGGCCGCGTCCTGTGCGAAGACGCGCGCGGCCGAGTCTGAGGAGCCCCGCGTGTGGGTCGCTGACGGGTGGAGGATGACGAGCTGGACCTCGTCAATGTCGCGGATATCTGCCGTCGTCGTGGGTGCGATCACGACGCCGGCGAACCCACCGCGGTGTCGCCCCTCGACACGCAGCCGTGTCACGATCTCCGCCCAGATCACCTCCGGCTTGTCGCGTAGCGAGTCTGCATAGTCTGCTGCGGTTCGCGCGACCGACGCCTGGGTGTCGAACCAGTACCTGCTCGACTCGGCATAGAGGTAGGTCGCACGCTGGGTCAGCAGCTCCATTGCAGACCCGAAGTTGCCGACGACATCGCCGGGCACAGCGGTACCGAGCCAGATCCGTTGACGCTCGATGCCACGGTGGGCCGATCGAAGGGTGGGTGCGGAGCCGATGAAGATCGATCGTGCCAGGCGCCGGGTCACCATGCGGGCGCTGAAGATCGATCGCTCGGCGTCGATTCTCAGGGGGGTTGACCCGGTTCCGTCGATATCGGTGTCGATGATCGGCTTCCATGAGTCCGGCAGGTACTGCGTGATCTCGCGCGACACCGACGAGACGTCCAGGGGCACGGTCCCGGGCAGGATCATCGGCGCCGAGTCCTGGGAGATCCACAATGCGTGAACGACATAGCTCATCAGGCGCAGAACTCCGCGCGTGCGCTGGAAGCGGTCAAGGGTCGACCAGTCCTGGTAGAGCCGGTCGAAGAGCTCCGGATGGAGGGGGTAGGCCGCTTTGATCCGAGCCTCGTATGCCGGCTCGCTCACCTCACGGGGGAACTCGCCTGCGTGCCTGGCGTAGAACTGGACGAAGGACCGCGCGATCGCCGCGATATCGGCGAGCGCCGCGGCCGACGGCTCGACGAAGAGCCGCCGACGCACGATCTCGAAGGACTCCTGCGAGGATGCGGGACGCCATTGGTCAGCCACGCGCCGGACGACATTCTGTAGCCGCTGGAGGGCCTCTTGACCATTGGGGCCGCCGACCTCGATGGCGGTTCCGCCAGAGCTTCCATCGCGCTCAGGGTCGTGCGAGGCAGGGATCGAGATAACGAGCAGCGCCCCAGGGATCGACTTGACGACCTCGGTCAGCGTCTGGGCGAAGGTGAACTGGGTGTCGAAGGTCCCGGCTGGCAGCTCCTCACGGCCCCACAGCTGCCGCGCATAGGCGACCCATTCGTCGATGAGGATGAGGCAGGGTGAGTGAGCCGCGATGAGGTCGCGCAGCGCCGCCCCTGGGTTGGTCGCCGTCCGGTCCGCCTCCGCGACGAGGTCGTATGCCGCCTGCCCCCCGAGCTGCCACGCGAGCTCGCCCCACAGAGTGCGCACGGTGGTGCCGTCGCCGGTGGTTCGGGTGCCGGTGGGCGCGAGATGAGTCCCGACGAGGGCGACCCGACGGACGTCGGGCAAGGCCCGGCCGGCGACAAGGTCCTGGACTTCCTGGGGTAGTGCCGCCGGCGGCATACCGGAGAACATGTGCCACAGCGCGAGCATCGAGTGGGTCTTGCCGCCACCGAAGTTCGTCTGGAGGTTGACGATCGGGGTTGCGTTCAGGTCACCGTCGATGCGTCGGATCGCCCGGTCAAGCAGCTCACGCAGCCCCTCGGTGAGGTAAGTGCGCCGGAAGAACTCGCGGGGGTCGCCATACTCGCGACCCACGTCCGAGGGGTCGCCGAAGGCCACGGCATGAAGGTCGGCCGCGAACTCGCTGGAGGAGAAGTTGCCGGTGGCGACGTCCTCATGGGGGGCCAGGACATCGCGCCACGGCTTGAGACCTTGACCGGCAAGGGTTGGCGGCACTTCCTGGGCCTTGGCCATCCGCTTGACCTCGGCTTCGAAGCTCGCTCGCTGGTGGTCCATCCGCATGCGGCGGACCGCGTCGGCCTGACTTGGCGCGCCGACGGCCGAGAGCAAGCGCTCCATCGTGTCGAGGGCGCGGTAGGTGTCGTCGCCGGTAAACGAGTCGTTGTGTGCGTGGCGGTTGCGGATCTCTCGAAGTTCCGAGGCGAACGACTGCTCGACCCGGCTCAGCTCCCCGGAGAACACCCGCCAGTCCTCGGTGAGGACCCGAAGCAGCAACGCCGGATCCTCTTTGTGATGGCGCATCGACTTGCCATGCTTGGACTCGTCACGGGCCGAGATGAGCCGCACCCAGTCTCCGCCGACCTGGCTGGCCGCCGCGGTCATCCGTGGATCAATGAAGGGCAACAGCCCTTCGGCAAGAAGGTCGAGCGCTTTCCCGACTCGCTCACGGTTACTCAGGGTCGCCATGTCATTCGTCCTCGTCGTCTCTGCAGCTCACGTGCCGCCTCAACTGAGAAAGCGTCACGCCATCACGGTTTCTCAGTCTCACTCAGTCTCCCCGAAGGTGAACGCACCCTGGGCGGGGCGGGGGCCGCTGGCAGCGGTGCGGCGGGCGGCGGCGTCGAGGTCACTCCACGACGTGCCCAGCCCGTTGAACAGCAGTGCCGACTGGGTCCACCCGCGCCGCTCGCACACGTTGTAGAGCAGGTAGGCCAGCTCCTTGCAGGCGTCCAGGTCGACCCGTTGTCCCACGGTCGTCATCAGTGTCGCCGTCGCAGGTGCGCCCTGCTCGGCGAGCGTCTTGGCGAGGAAGAGGGTCGCTTCCCACACGCTGGTCCGGTCGTCGAGCAGTGGGTCCCACACGCTCGGCAGCTGCGCGGGCGCGATGAGCCTGGCCTTGCCGGCGACCGCGCGGAAGATGCCGCCGCGCTGCAGCCCGTCGACGGAGGTGTTCGTGGCCCGCGACAGCGTGTCGGCAGTGCCCGACTCCGCGTCGCTCCACTCGTACTGCCCGAACCACTTGACGCAGAAGCGGGTGTCGGCGTCGAAGTCGCCCTCCTGCTCGGACAGGGTCTCGTCGAGCACCTGGTTGATGAGCGCGAGGGCCGTGCGCACGCTCATCGCCGACCCGTCCGCCTCCACGACCTTGCTGTATGCCGTGAAGACCGCCATCCCGGGCCCGATCGCCGCCTGCGCGAGGTCGACCGGGGCAATGCTCCCCTGTTGGAGCTCGCGCAAGGCCCCGGGCAGTCGGTCTTTGAGGGCGGCGAGGAAGCCGCGCCGGGTGGTCGCCTCGGCGTGCTCGGGCCGCGGGCGGCAGGCGAGAACGACCGACGAGGCGAGAGCGTTGGAGCCGATGCCGATGGTGCGGCCGCTGCGCTCGGTCCGCATCGGCCAGGTCGCGGTCACCGTGAGCCCCGCCTCCATGAGGCCGTTGAGCATGGTCTCCCAGCCGGTCGAGGCTGTTCCCTCCGTGTCGGACTCGGCCTGCTTGAAGGCGTAGAAGATCGTCAGCGGGATGTCTGGAGCGTGATGCTCTCGGATCCGGGTGAAGGTGCGGACGAAGCCACGCTCGAAGTGCGCTTCGGCCTTGGCCTTGCTGCCACCGAACCGGTAGGGCGTCGCGACGAGCTCCTCAGCTTTCGGCGTGAGAACGGTGGCGGTCAGGTCGGGGTAGAGAGCCCCGACGGAGCGCCTCAGCCAGACGTAGAAGAAGTCGGACAGGTCGGCATAGCCGATGTTGTCGTAGTAGGGCGGGTCCGTTGAAACTGACACCAGCCCGGGCACAGCGGTGGCCGCGTCCCTCTGACTCGCAGAGCCACAGACTTGGGGGACAAGGCAGTCAATCACAGCAGAGACGCGAGCGGTCGATTCGTTTAGGGACCCAGTTGACGATGCAAACACATTCGGCTCAGCGAAATCCCAGGTCATGGCAAGGGCCTGTCTCGAGAACGTTGCCCTCACGTGCTGCTTCGTCCCATTCGAGTCCCAACTACATATGGATGAGTTTTCGTTCGTTAGTCGATCAACTACGAACGCGAGGTAGAGGGCGAGGGCGTCGGCGTAGCCGACGGCCTCGGCTTCCGGCACTCCGGCAGCGATCTGGTCGGCGAGGGCGCGCTCGCGCGCCTCGCCGACCAGATCGCTGAACGTCGTCAGCGCCACCAACTGTCGGTCGGTGAACAAGTCCGCGAACCGCGTCAGCCCGTAGCTCACACACCAAATGTTCCGAGGGTCTATTGCAAGCTTCTCATCGGGGACCGATTGGGGCCGCTGGGTCTGCGCAGCGACAGCGTGGCCCGCGCTGGGCGGCAGATACATGCGCTGCCGCTGACCCTCGGCAACGACAGCCAGAAGCCGCGCACCCATCCGACAATCCATGGCTTCGGACTTGACGTACGCGTCGGTGGTCGCGTCCTGACAAACGAGACATGCGAACTTGGCTCCGCGACCTCGCTTCGGCGGCTCCGGCGGTCCGGACGAGTCCACCTTGATCTCGAAGCTGATCTCCTTGCCCTGGACGATCGGCTGGATCCAGGTCGGACGGTCCTTCTTCTTCGACAACCACCATGTGCTGACCAGCGGAATCACCGCGCCACACGCCGGGTTGGGGCAGGTCACCGTCCGCGCCCAGATCCACGCGATGACCTTCGCCTCGCGCCCATCGGGCAGGGTGGCCGGCGGGTAGAGGTGGCCGATCCGGCGCTCCGCCTCGTCGCGCATCCAGCCGCCGTAACGCCGGACGTCCTCGGCCAGCCCGGTCGCCCTCGGCCAGTGGCCCGCGACCCCCTCCACGCTGTGCGCCGCGCCGGGGAACACCGGTGGGCGACCGGCATACCGGGGCGGGATCTCGATGAGCGCCTTGTTGATGAGCACCGCGACCGGGTTGAGGTCGCTCGCGTGCGCCTCCAACCCAAGCCGCTGCGCCTCGAGCGGGATGGACCCGCCACCGGCGAACGGGTCGAGGATCGGAGGCGGGTTGCCTCCCGTGGAGCGCAGGATCTCGGCGTGGGCCGCAGCCAACAGCCGCTCGTCAGAGGCGTTCTCCCAGACGACCAGCCGCTCGATCAGCTCGAAGAGGCGCTTGCGTTCGGCATCCTGCGCGGCCTGGGTGGGGAACTCGTCTGGCCGGGCCGACGGGTCGTCGACGAGCTGGGCGAAGAGCACGGCCCGGGCTGCGGCCAACGGCCGACGGGCCCACCACAGGTGCAGCGTCGACGGGTGTCCGTGCCGGATCGACTTCTCCCGAGCC
>WBZP01001646.1_pt1 | contig 26980 bp, 29 predicted proteins | sample 5204301 | NCBI WGS metagenome assembly WBZP01 (sample SAMN12412401, study PRJNA552823) | activated sludge metagenome | isolation source: activated sludge from nitrification reactor of wastewater treatment plant... | place: USA: Pennsylvania | collected 2017 | reverse complement strand
GATAGTCAGTAAGTTCCGTCTCACCGGAAAGCAATCGAAAATGCTCGGTTGGAACGAACGTGAGGAGCAGACTCTTCATGCTGCAATGAGAACAATTGCACTCGATCACTTTAGCCAAATCGGTCTCGACCTTGAACGTTACAGCCCCGCAATGGCATGCTCCCTGGTATTGTTTGGACATAAGTATATTATTTATATAATGAATACCCCCACTATAGCACGGCCAGACTCGAGACGGGGCTTGCTTTTTCCAAAGAAAGCTGTTAGTATGGGTACATAGAAGTTGAGGAATATAGTCGAGTTTCCCGCTTTCTAGACTAATTGAACATAGAGCAGCACCATTATGACTGGTACTATCAAGACGCTCGTCACGGATCGTGGATTCGGTTTCATCGCTCGCGAAGGCGAAGTGAAGGACCTGTTCTTCCACTCCAAGGAGCTCTCCGGTGTCACGTTCGAAGAACTCAAAGAGGGCGACGTCGTCAGCTTCGAGGTCGTCGACGGTGAGAAGGGCCCGGCCGCGGTCAATGTGACCCGCGCCTAAGGCGTTCTCCCACCGAACAAGACTCCGTCCCTCTGGGGCGGTTTTTTGTTTCATTGTGACTTATATACATATCCTTTGTCCGTCTGAAACCCATTGATTCAGGAAAAAAAATCCACGGCACCAATCGATGACTGGTGCCGTTTTGTTCTCTCCCCTGTGATTACCGCTTCGGTACTACGAACAAGAATGGCTTCCTCTCTTGGATATACCCAACACCGCCTCCCAGGTATCGGAACGCGATATCAGTCGCCAGAGCACCGAGACCAAGCAGTATATTGGCTGGCAAGAACATGGACAACGATACATCATCCGCAGGCCCTGATTCTGCTTGGTCGCCATCACTAGCCAGTGCTCGAGCAAACCCCTGACGCACCCCTACTAGAGTACTTCGAGGCAAGTAAACTACGTTGGACATGAGACTCCCTCCTTCGCTCAGCTGTGGTGGATAGCAACAGTCTAACGCATGTACCAAATAATGGAAGTCCTGAAAGCTCCCTTAATAACTTTCCGACTGCGACCAACCAGAGGCCACCAAGCCAGTGTCCTCAGAAATGAAGATCCAGATCGACCTCTCTCGTCGGTTATTTTTGGAGGGGCTTCGGCCCTATGGCTGACCTTTAGCCTGACGTTGGTCACGCCAATATTCAAACACGCCAGGCAGAACCGATAGGAATATGATCAAAATAACAATCGGGAGGAGAAATCGATCGATATCCTCAATCAAACTCCCGAGATAGTAAGCCAGAGTCGTCAAACCGACGGACCACAAGAGTGCTCCGATGAAATTAAAGAAAGCAAAGGTTCCATAGTGCATGCGGCCGACCCCCGCAACAATCGGCGCAAATGTCCGGACAATCGGAACGAATCGTGCCAAGACGATGGTTTTGCCGCCATAGCGTTCATAGAAAGCCTGTGCTTTCAGGATGTGAGACTTGCGGAAGAGGAGCGAGTCTTCGCGCGAGAAAATTTTGGGACCGACATAAGCACCGAACCAGTAGCCGACCATATTGCCAGTGAAAGCAGCCGTGAAGAGGATAACGAGGAGAAGTGGTAACGAAAAAAATCCCTGGGCCGCGAGAACACCAGCAACAAACAGCAGGCTATCCCCGGGAAAGAAAAAACCGAGAAAAAGCCCCGTCTCTGCAAACACGATCGCAAAAAGCCCAAGGTAGCCAATCGTCTTTATCGCCTGCACCATGTCGATACCGAAGAATTCCATAAGGTAAAAGTGTTTTGGGTGATTGCCTCCTAGATCGAGTACGCCTCGTCTCTCAGTTCATTATAGAGCATATTTGCTACCTTGCGCGGCAGCATCGCATTCTCCAAGAGTTCCTCAAGCATGCGTTCCTCAGTCTTGAAGAGAGCATAACGACCGAACGATTCATTCAGATAAGCAAGTTCGGAACCGATCCTGGTAGCGACCTCGTCCCGCTTCCGTTCTGCGTCGACCCGCAGTTCCTCATAAAGAGCGATGACCGAATGGATCGAAGCATCATCACCGTAGAGTCCGGGAAAACGCTCTGAGATTGATGTGAGTCGCCGGAGTACCTTTGCCAATACCACTTCTTGGGCTCGGTAATAGCGATATTCTTCCAAGAGCTCCTGCTTCGGCGTCTTCGGCCGAAATTTACGTCGGAACCACATGACCAGCCCCTCGAACCAGTCTTGACGGAAACGCTCCGCATGACCAGACACCTGCTGCACACCCTCTTCGACCCGATCGGTCTGGATAGCGATCTTATTCAAGATCTCCTTGTATTCCGACTCAGAAATCTCCTGGTAGACATACAGCTCCTTCAAGAATCTCTTTTCCATGCCAAGCGCATACATCTGAAGTGCCCGACCCATATCAGCCGGAGTGGTTGCGAAGAGAGCCTTGCAGGAAGCGGCTGACTTTTCGTAGCGTTCAGTATACTCACTCTTCAACCGCTCAAAGACATCACTCTTTATGTATCCCTTGCTATGAAAATCTACAAGCTTCTCAAGGGCCTCTTGATAAATGAGTGCCGAGCATTCATGGTACTCCACCGTCTCAAGTGGCGTCAGATCAGACAGCTTCATCTTTTTTATCATGGCACCGATCGATGTTGCCTTAATACAGAGCGTGAAGTAGATGCACCCGATCGTGATCGCCGCGATGAATTCCTTTACGGTGAAGTCATAGCCCCAACCCGGGAGGGTGAGTGTGTCTGGGATAAGGAGCACCATCGTGACCGCGAGGGCTCCGCGCAGGCTCCCCCAAGCGAGCAGATGTTGCCAAGAAATAGGAATTGGCCTTTCCTTCTTCAGTCGGTTGACCACCGCCACCACCGGATAGATCGAGAGTGCCCGACCAACCATCACGACGATAACCGTGATGAGCATCGGGGCAATGAACTGATCGAAATGGATCGGGAGATCGGCGAAAAGCAGCCCCATGAGAATAAACACAAGAGAGTTAGCCACAAAAGCAAAGTATCCCCAGAACTTTTCCATGTATTCTTCAACACGCGGAGAAATCTTGAAACGGCCGTAATTGCCAATCACCATCGACGCCATGACTGTCGCAATGATCGAAGAAAACTTGATCTCCTGGCCAAAGAGGACGAGATGGTTCGAGATAAGCTCAGAAAGGATGAATGTGAGGTGTGCCACGAGCATGGTCAGTGTGATCTCGATGTGCTCATTGTCTTTCACTTTGCCGATAATCTTGGAGAAGATGAAACCCATAAGGAGACCAAAGGCGATACCGCCCAAGACCATCGTCGTAAACATGAAGAGGCCGCCCAAGATGCTGCCAAATCCCGTGAATCCCGCGACTGCGACCTCGAGGACGATGAGGAAGAGAGCGAGCGAAGTGCCATCGTTGAACAGGCTTTCCCCTTCAAAAATGAGCGAGAGCCGACGCGGCACGCCGAACTCCTTGAAGAGAGCGAGTACTGCCACCGGATCCGTCGCCGAAATGAGCGCACCGAAAATAAGCGTTGCCATGAACGGCACCGGGAAGCCGATCAGCTTGAGTCCCCAGAAGAGCGCGAACGCGACAAAAAAAGCTGAGACAATGAGACTAAGGACGGAAAGCCATGAGATCGAACGGACGTTCTCGGCCATCTCACGCATATTCATGTTGTAGGCCGACTCAAAGATGAGCACCGGTAGAAAGACGAAGAAGAGGAGTTCCGGCGTGAGCTGGAAGCTCTTGATAAAATGGAAAAATTCAAAATGCGTCAGCGGGACCAGAACTGAACCAACAACGACGAGGAGCACCGTATACGGCAGTTTCAACCGACCAGCGACGAAATAGGTGCCGATGCAAATCAGCATGAGTACAGCGACCGCGAGAACGACTTCGAGCGACATAGCTTTTTGTGGCTAATTTTTGACCAAACAAAAGAGGCTCTTGCGAGCCAAATTGAGTACTTTGCTATCCTACTCCTCTCCCATTTTTTGTCAAAACAAAAGACCCCTTTACGGGGTCATTTTGCAATCTCTTGAAAAGCGAGATTATTTGAGGGTCACTCTTCGACAAGCTCAAAGTTACTTTGAAATTACTTCAAAGTTACGGTCGCACCGGCTTCTTCGAGCTTCTTCTTCATCGCTTCAGCATCCGCCTTGGCGACCTTTTCCTTGATGACCTTCGGCGCAGCATCGACGAGGTCCTTGGCTTCTTTCAGGCCGAGACCAGTCACTTCACGGACCGCCTTGATGACATTGATCTTCTGCTGACCGGCAGCAGCGAGCTCGACATCGAAATCAGTCTTTTCCTCGACTTCTTCAGCCGCGGCAGCTGGGGCAGCCCCCATCATCATCGGGGCGGCAGCCGAAACACCAAACTTGTCCTCGAGCACGCTCACGAGCTCAGACAGATCGAGCACGCTCATTTTCTCGATCTCGGCAACGAGCTTTTCAAACTTCTCCGGCACGACGACTTCCTTCTTTTCTTCTGACATATGTGTAATGGTTATTACGTTATTACAAATTGATTAAGCACTCTTCCCATCTCGCACCGCACCGAGTACTCGGACCAACCCCGTGAGATTGCCCGAGAGCGTCCGAACGAATCCACTGATTGGTGCCTGGAGCGTACCCACGAGCTTCGCCCGGAGTTCATCTTGCGATGGCAACTTGGCCAAAGCCTTCACTGAATCAATCGAAAGTGCCTCAGAACCAAGCGAACCTCCGACAATCGAGAGAGTCGATTCCTTGTTTGCCTTGATGAATTCCGCAATGGTCTTGGCGGCAGCAACCTCATCGCTCGAAAATGCGACGCCGACCTGACCATCCAGGCTGCGCGCATCGACTTTCACCCCGATCTCATCGAGTGCACGATTGAGGAGGGTTTTCTTCAAGACCTGCCAACTCGATCCGGTCTCGCGAAGATTCCGACGCAAGGCTGTGATATCTTTCACGGAAACGCCCTTGAAATTAGCAAAAACCAATGCCTTCGACTCTTTGGCCTTGGCCGCAACACTGGCAATAAGTGCTGACTTCTGTGATTTATTCTGCTGCATAGTGATGAGTCCTCTTAAGAAACAAAAAATCCCCTTTTCCAGGAGACCAAAACAAGAAAGCCGAAGCTTCGCACTGTTCCTGCTAAGGGTTTACCTGCTTCATCTCTTTCACGAGTGGCAGCACCATAGGTCTCTGGACTTACCCATCCGAAGCTCGAAGAGCGTAGGAGGGAGTATTCAATTGTATGACTAGCTTACCCGAAAAACAAACGGTCGTCAACTACTCGGCCTTCGGAGCCTCAGCCGAGATTTCGGCGGCAGTCTCGACAACTGGAGCAGCCTCCTCAGTCTTCGGAGCCTCTTCCTCCTTCTTCTCTTCTTCCTTCTTCACCGGCCGCGGCATCTTTTTCGGGATGATTTTGCCTTCGATAACGCCATCCTTCACGAGCATATTGTGGACCCGATCAGACGGCTGAGCACCCTGGCCGATCCAGTATAGGATACGGTCTTTCTTCAAAATTGTGACCTTGGAGTGCGGATTATGACTGCCGAGCATTTCGATATGCCGATGGCCGGGAGCCTTGGTTTTCTCCTGAAGCACGACCCGGAATTGGGCTTGGTTTCTCTTGCCGAAACGGTTGAGACGGATGACGAGCATAATTTCTCTAAAAAGCGTAAAAACGATGTACGAAGGCCATTCTAGCCGGATTCTGATTCTCTGTCAACGGCAAACCCACCTAGTCTCGATAGCCGAAGGAAAGCTCGTTATATTCATCGGCTGGATAACTCACTATTCCCTCTTTCTGAAAGAGGACAAACGATTGGATTCCTGCATCGAGCACAAGTTTACTACAGAGCGTACAATAGGGTGCCCCAGAAAACTTTCTTTGACCTTGTTCATCGACCCGGATGAAAAAGAGTGTTGATCCTGGTAGTTTTTCTGGATGCTGACATAGTGCATCCAAAATCGCTCGGACCTCGGCATGAATGCAACAGGTCTTGTCGGTCACTCTGAGATGGTAACTCGATTTCGGAAGTTGGCAGCGATGTACCGACGTACCAATCGGCGGCGAATTAAATCCCCGACCAATAATTGCCTCGTCTTTCACGATCACCGCGCCACACCGTGCATCTTCACAGGTCGCTTGCCGCGCAACCACCACAGCTTCCTCGAAATATCTTTCCGCCTCAGATTGCTCGACGCCCTCGAGTATACGCATGCTATTTCGCTTCGACTTTACCGCCTTCGCCGACCTGATCGAGCCGCACCGAGAGGAGCTTGGAGACACCGTCTTTGGCCATCGTCACGCCATACAGGAGTCCAGCCTGGGCCATCGTCTCACGATTGTGCGTGATGGCGATAAACTGGGTATGTTCGGAGAGTTCGGCGAGCATCTTGGAGAAACGGCGCGAGTTCGCCTCATCGAGTGCCGCCTCCACCTCATCGAGCACAGCAAATGGCGGCGGATTATGCGAGATAATCGCGAAGAGAAGGGCAAGTGAGGTCAGCGAGCGTTCACCACCAGAGAGCATAGAGAGATTATGGATACGCTTTCCGGGCGGGCAGGCAGCGATCTCGATACCGACTTCATACGCCTCAGGCGCAGATTTGACATCCCCGAGTTCATCCTCACTTTCTGTTGCTTCGTCAGATGACTGTCGCATCTTCACCCTGACGATCTCGAGGCTCGCCTTGCCACCGCCAAAAATAATCTTGAAGTATTCGGCAAACTTCTTATCTATTTCTTTGAAGGCTTCTTTGAAGGCAGCATCGATCTTGTGGTCCATCTCTTTGATAACCTCTCGGAGTGACTCAGCGGCTTTCTTCAAGTCTTCAGACTCTGTCGTAAGGAATGTAAATCGTTTTTCCGTCTCCTGGTATTCATCGACGATGAGCGGGTCGATCGTCCCAACATGTTCGACTTCGACTTTGAGCCGAGCAACTTCACGCTCGAGCCTCTCACGCTCCACTGGAGTCCCGTCATACTGAAGTGTTTCAGGGGCGACCGACAGCTCTTCGCGGACGAGATTCGTCAGATCCTCTTCGCGGACTTCAACACGAGCGAGACCAACCTTTAGGTCATTCAGTTCGTCTTTCCTTCGCTGGAGGAGATGTTCTTTCTCGCGGAATTCCTTTTCGGCATTGAAGTATGCTTCACGTTCCGCCCGACCGGCTTCGCGGACCGCTGTGAGTTCCGCACTCTTGTTGGCGACGTTCGTCTCCGCCGCGTGTATGCTCGCCTCGAGCCGGGCGAGCCCCGATTCAATCTCAGCCATGCGTACAGTAGCAGCTTCACGTTCCGCATCCGATATGGTCATGACTTTCTTCATCTTCACGCTCCCCTCACCCGCCTGCGACCGCAAATCAGCGATTCGTTGACGAACAACGGTCGCAAACTCACGAATGTCCTGCACATCTTCAAGCCTCTCGACGTGTGTGAGCTTGTCGATAAGTTCGGCCTGGAGTTTTGAAATCTCTTCGAGCCGTGCCTGAACAAAGTTGAGATCAACCGGAATAACCTCGATCTCCTCACGTTCCCGCTGTTTCTCAATTTCCGCTTCACGCCGTCCCTCGAGAATACTCTTCTCACGAATGATGGCATTTTGCTCTTCACGCAATGTACCGAGTTCAGCCTCAATGGTGTCTTCTCGATCGTTGGTTTCCATCGCCAGAGCCGCTCGTCTGGACTGCGCTTCAAGCTGAACCGTTTCCGACTCAAGTTTCGCGATCGCGTCTTCGATGTCTCTACGACGTGAAACAAGTCCGCTCCGTTCTTCACTGAACGCGTGCCACAGGTAGCTGTAGAGCAACTCCTGCTTTACTCGGAGTTTCAAAGCGATGTCCTTCGCCTGCGACGCTCGCTCAGCCTGACGGCGGAGATTTTTCAGGTGCGGCTCTATCTCGACGACGAGCGAATCTACGCGGACGAGATTCTCACGGGTACTCTCGAGCTTCCTGAGCGCGCGTTCCTTCTCGATCTGGTGCTGTTTCACGCCCGCCGCGTCCTCGAAGATCGCCCGACGTTCCAGCGGCGTCGCCGAGAGCACTGCATCACTCATGCCCTGTGTGATGACGCAGTAGCTGTCGCGCCCCACCCCAGCCTTGGCCAGGAGATCGACGACATCGAGGAGTCGAACCCGCGAACCATTGATGAAGTATTCACCCTCACCACTGCGGTGGACCTTGCGGGTGATCGCGACTTCAGCAAATTCGATCGGGATGCGTTTGTCGGTATTGTCGAAATAGAGCGTCACCGTGGCCGCCCCGAGCCGTGCCTTGTCTTCGGTTCCGGCAAAGATGACATCTTCGGATTTCTTGCCACGGAGGTTCTTGGATGATTGTTCACCAATCGCCCAGCGGATCGCATCAGCGACATTTGATTTTCCCGAGCCATTGGGTCCGACGATGGCCGTGATACCGCATTTCCCGCCCCCCGCGATATCACAATCCGGGAGAAAATCCAAAGCCGTCTTTGTGGCAAAAGACTTAAAGCCGTTCAGTTCAAGTTTCTTCAAATACATACATTCATGGGGCATGGAACATACAACATAGAACGAAAAACTACAAGAAGAACTCTCTATGCTGTGTGTTCCATGTTTTATCCTCTATGAGAGTAGTATAGCTTTTCCCGATCCAAAAGAAAAAACCTCTCAGGCTTCTACTACAAGCTACCAGCTCAAGGCTACAGTCTCCCCTCGTCCCGTGTGTTACCACCCCTTCTTCAACAGTCCCTCCTTGGCCGCATTCCGCTGGGCTTCCTGCTTGGACAGGCCCTCACCCTCGGCGATAAGTTCGTCCCCGATATAGACCCCGGCGATAAAACGCCGATCATGGTCCGGACCGGATTCACGGAGCACCCGATACTGTGGGGTCACCCCCTGCTTCTCTTGGGCTAACTCCTGAAAACGACTCTTCGGATCGGTATAGAGTTTTGCGTCGAGCACCTCCTTGGTCCGCGTGAGCACATGTGCCTCGATAAAGGCCTGAGCCGCACCGTACCCCTGATCCAGATAGAGAGCACCGATGAGTGCCTCGACCACATTCGCGACGAGGAACTGACGTGCTCGGCCTGTATCCTTCGACTCACCTCGACTCATGAGGAGAAATTGTTCGACACCCAGATCATGTCCGATCTTGGCGAGCATATCGCTATTCACCAAAGCGGCCCGGAGCGCAGTCAATTCACCCTCGGGTCGATGTGGGAAATCCGCATACAGTCGCTCGGTCACCGCGAGCTCGAGCACCGCATCACCGAGAAATTCCAGTCGCTCATTGTGTGGCACCGGATGACCCTTGTGCTCGTTCAAATACGACCGGTGTGTCACAGCTTCTTGGAAGAGGGCTGTGTTGCCGATCTTGATGCCGAGTGTCTTGGCAATTTTCTGTGCGTCAAATGTCATAAAACTGACTCGTCTAATCCCTGTAAAGAAAAGTACCTTGTCCAGAACCCGAGAAAGAATCTCCCTTCTCTACTCCGAAAACGATCTTTCGGCTGCAAAGCGCTCAGACCTCGTCAGGTTACTCCCTGAGTAGTCCTTCTCGTCCCTCGCTCTTTTCGCTCAAAATATCAGTTTCTCGTCACGAAAAAGAGATTTTTCTCTGGTTCTAGGTACTCTTCGCAGCTTCTGTCTCCGGCGTTTCCCCTCCCTCTGGAGCCGCCGCTGCCCCCACTTCTCCTCCTTCGGCGCGTTTGGACTTGTGTTTCTCGCTTGTGTCGTCCTTCATCGGCTCCCCCATCTCACGGTAAATCGTCCCGAGGACACCATTCACAAACCGCGGTGTCGCATCGGAGCCAAAGCTCTTCCCTAATTCAATCGCTTCATTGATCGCAACCTTGGGCGGCACCTCGTCATAATTGCCAAACATAAGTTCGGCGATCCCGAGTCGGAGAATATTGCGATCGATAACGGTCACTTGTTCGAGCGGCCACTCCGGCGCGCACTTCTCGATCAACTGGTCGATCATGGATCGCTCCTTCAAGACACTCTCCATCAGGTGACGCGCAAAGGCATAATCTTCGAGGCCAGGCGCGAATTCATTCATGTTCTTACGGAGAATGGCGAGCGCTCTTTCGTCGTGACGTCCCTGGAAATCCCACTCGAAGAGAGACTGCATGACGACTGAACGCTGGAGATGTCTGTTGGCCATGGCGACAAAGAACTACTTGATTACGTATGGGTTCAGTATACCACCAAGACGAATGAAGACAAAAGAAAAGAAGCTGCTCACGCAGCCTTCTCCTTCTTCAGTTTGGGTGTGGTCTTCACCACTTCGCGTCCCTTGTAGTGGCCACACTCTTTGCAGGCCCGATGTGGCATCGTCGCTGCACCGCATTTGGAACACTTGGTGGTCGAGACGGTTTTCAGTTCAAGAAACTTGCGCGCCCGATCGCGGCGATGGTGGGTATGTCGTTGTTTGGGGAGGGCCATAGGGGAGAGCGTTTAGGGAATAGCTTGGAGCGTAGAGAAAAAACCTCAGAAAGGCTCTGACAGAGTATCAGATAGGCCGTTTCTTGGCAAGCAGCCAGCGAGCCTGGTAGCGAACCACAAAACTACCCCTTCTTTGGTTTCAAAACATTGGAGAATCGCTTGTTTACCGTTTCGGGATTGGCCAATTGGACCGGACGGAAGCTCTTCCGATGGATCGGAGTCGGGCCATATTTTCGGAGGGCGTCCATGTGTTCACGGGTCCCATAGCCTTTGTGCCGAGCAAAACCATAGGCCGGGTAGAGACGATCAGCCTCGATGATGAGCCGATCACGTGTGACTTTGGCGATGATGGACGCCGCCGCGATCGACTTCACCAGACTATCCCCATCGACGATCGCTTCCTGACGGAGCGACAGATTCGGGATGGTTTGATTCCCATCGATCAAAAGAACCCAGCCCTTCTCTTGTTTCATGTCATCGGTCACTTGTTGCCTCAGCGATGAAATCGCGGACCGCATCGCGAGGAAGGTCGCTTGCAAGATATTCACCCGGTCGATCGTCTCCGCGGAGACGATTCCCACCCCGACATAGAAATGTTCTCGGACAAATACAAAGGCAGCTTCTCTCTGTTTGGGCGATAATTTCTTCGAATCTCGAACCAAATCCCAACGCTTGTCTTCAAGGTCAATTTCGTATTTCGAATTTTGAGTTTCGAATGTGCGGCACAGGGCAGCGCAAGCGACCACCGGCCCAGCCAAGGGTCCCCGCCCCGCTTCATCGATTCCGATAGGGATGAGCCCTCCGGCAGCGATTGCTGTCTCTCGTGAAAAATCGGCTGTCTGCATAGGCTATGGCTAGAATATCGGGAATTCAGAAAAAACGAAAGCTTTTTTTATTCCGCCCGAAGCGCTATACTCCAGTCATAACTTCCCTGCAGAATCCTAGGCGCAAGCCGGACGTTTGAGGGAATCTGACTATGAACAATATCTCATTTTCCGTCTTCCCACGCCCCGATTCACGTGGTTTTTTTATTGCCGAAAAATAGCTATGGCCTTCGTTCATCTCCACACCCACTCACACTATACGCTGCTCACCGCGCTCCCGACACCCGATGACTTGCTCGCTCGCGCCAAGGAATTCGGCATGACATCACTCGCCCTGACTGATACCTCGGCTCTGTACGGGGCGGTCGAGTTTTACAGCCATGCACGCGACCTCGGCATCAAGCCGATCCTCGGGGCCGAGCTCTGGATTGCCAAGGATCACAAGAGTAAAAACAATACCGCCGAAGATCGCCGCCGACACCACATTGTCCTCCTCGTCAAAAATGAAACTGGCTACAAGAATCTGATGAAGCTGATCTCGATCGCGCAGCTCGAGGGATTCTACTACAAAGCACGCGCGGACAAGGCACTCCTCCGGCAGTATCACGAAGGTCTGATCGCGCTCTCGGGGTCGCTCCAAGGCGAGGTGCCCACCGAGACGCTCTATGGCAATGTCGAACGCGCCAAAGCGGTCGCTCTCGAGTATCAGGATATCTTTGGGCCGGGCAATTTCTATTTGGAGATCCAGCCACATCTCGACTACGAGAATCAGCTGACTGCCAATCAGGGACTGGTCCAGATCGCCCGTGAGACCGACATCCCCTTGGTCGCGACAAACGACGTCCACTATATCCATCCCGAGGATGCTGAAACCCAGGATGTCCTCCTCGCGATCCGCGACAACAAACGCGTCACTGATACCGAACGCTTCAGCATGAAACCGTTCGACCTCTCATTCCGGAGTGAAGCCGAGATGCGGGAACTTTTTCACGACCTGCCGGAGGCGATCGACAACACCGAAAAAGTCGCCGCACTCTGCGACTTCACACTCAAAATGGGCGAGAACCAGCTCCCTTCTTTCCCACTCCCCGAAGGGAAAACTGCGGATGAATACTTGCGCGAACTCTGCCTCACGGGACTCGAGAAACGCTATCCCGGTGAAGCCCTCACGCCCGAGCGCGAAGAACGCATGAACTATGAACTCTCGGTCATCGAGAATACTGGTTTCGCCTCATACTTCCTCATTGTCCAGGACTTCGTGAACTGGGCCAAAGACAACGGTGTCGTCGTTGGTCCGGGCCGCGGCTCAGCGGCTGGATCATTCGTCGCCTACCTCACTGGTATCACCAACCTCGACCCGATCAAGTATGACCTCCTGTTTGAACGCTTCCTCAATCCCGAGCGTATCTCTATGCCGGATGTCGATATGGACTTCGCCGATACCCGCCGTGAAGACGTGCTCAATTATGTCCGGCGGAAATATGGCACCGATCATGTCGCTCAGATCATCACCTTTGGCACCATGGCGGCGCGCGGGAGCATCCGCGATGTCGGCCGTGCCCTCGGCATCCCGCTCGAACTCTGCGACAAAACCGCCAAGATGATTCCGATGTTCACTTCGATCCAGGAGGCACTCGACGGCGTCCTGGAATTCCAAGCGCACTACAATGGCTCTGCGGAAGTGAAGCGACTCGTCGATGCAGCACGGAAAATCGAAGGGTTGGCCCGGCATGCGTCGATGCATGCTTGTGGAGTCGTCATCACCAAGGATCCCGTCACCGAATACACGCCACTTCAGCGTGTCGCCGGTGGTATCGATGCCATCGTCACGCAGTACGCTGCCTCCACCAAAGCTAATGCCGTGGAGAAGATCGGTTTACTGAAAATGGACTTCCTGGGACTGAAAAATCTGACTATCATCGAGAATACTCTGAAAATCGCAAAGAAGATTGGCAAAGTCATACCGGATATTGAAAAACTACCCCTCGATGATGCTGCCGCCTATCAGGTACTCCAGGCTGCACACACCACCGGTGTCTTTCAATTGGAATCGACCGGGATGAAGCGGTATCTAAAGCAACTCAGACCCACAGTCTTTGAAGATATCATCGCCATGGTCGCACTTTACCGTCCCGGTCCAATGGAATACATCCCTGACTTCATCGCCGGGAAACATGGGACGCGCGAAGTCAAGTATCTCCATCCCAAGCTCGAGCCGATCCTGAAGAACACCTACGGCGTTGCTGTCTACCAGGAACAGCTCATGCAGATCGCGCGCGACCTGGCCGGTTTCACGCTCGGCGAAGCGGATGTGTTACGCAAAGCCGTTGGCAAGAAAATCAAGGAGCTCGTCGACGGGCAACGAGTGAAATTCGTCGAAGGCTGCGAAGCGACCGGTGTCGGTCGAGCCATCGGCGAAAAAGTCTTCGCCTTCATCGAACCATTCGCGGGTTACGGCTTCAACCGATCCCACGCCGCCTGCTACGCCCTCATCGGCTATCAGACCGCTTATCTGAAGGCGCACTTCCCAGCGGAATTCATGGCTGCCCTCCTCACCAGTGACCAGGGCGATACCGATCGCATCGCCATCGAGGTCCGCGAAGCCCGCGAAATCGGGATCGATGTCCTGCCGCCAGATGTCAATGAGAGTTTCGACACTTTCGCGGTCATCAAAAGTGATGATGGCAAGGAGCATATCCGCTTCGGTCTGAATGCAATCAAGAATGTCGGCACCGTGGCGGCTGAGGAGATCGTCGCGGAACGCAAACGGGGCGGCAAGTATACATCGCTCGAAGACTTCATGGCTCGGGTCCAGACTAAGGACCTGAACAAACGGACGATTGAGGCACTCGCCAAGGTCGGTGCCTTTGACAGTCTTTCAGAACGCAAAACTGTCCTCGATAATCTCGATGCGATCCTCTCTCATGGCCGCGAACTCCGCACGCTGAAAGAAACCCATGGTCAGAGCCTCTTCGGTGATATGCCGCTTCCAGAGATGAAGATCCCGCTCAAAGTTACCGCCCCATCGACCAAAAAGGAACGTCTCGCCTGGGAAAAGGAGCTCCTCGGACTCTATGTTACCGACCACCCCATAACTGAATTCGCCACGTATCTGAAGAAAATCGCAACCGAAATCGGCCACCTCGAAAAAGAACCTGACGATAAGCGTGTCACGATCGGTGGCGTCATCACGAGCGCACGCAAATCCCTCTCAAAGTCCGGTCAGCCACTCTACTTCATCACACTCGAGGATATAACTGGACGTATTGACATCCTCATCTTCGGTAAAACGGCCGAGCGGGTCGCTGGACTCCTAAACGAAGACGAAATCGTAATGATTGATTTGAAGATCGCTCGAAAAGATGGATTGCTCCGTCTTGCAGCTGATGACGTGCGACGCATGAGCCAAGAAACTGTCTCGGATTTTGAACGCGTCGCTCGAACCCATGCAAAGTATCAGTTCGGCGAGACCAAAGCACCCAAGACTCCAAAAGCCTCCATCGTGATCCATTGCGCGGATACCGCGGATGCCAAGCTCTTTGACGAGATCGGGAAAATCCTCCGTCAACTTCCGCCAGGACCGGTCGGCGTCACACTCCGCCTCCTGGGACAAACCATCGCCACATCGTTCTCGATCGAGAAGAGCGATGCCATTATTGAAACGCTCGCCGCAATCCCCGGAGTCACCGCAGTGAATGGTTAACACCTGTGACCCTTTGCAGAACCTGATTTCTAGGCTATCTTTATCACTTATGGGAAAACCGCCTATCATCGTCATCGTCGGACCGACCGCCTCAGGCAAGTCTGCACTCGCTATCGAACTCGCCCGAACTATCGGCGCCGAGATCGTTTCCGCTGACAGCCGCCAGGTGTATCGCGGTATGGATATCGGTACAGGAAAGGTGCCGGGCCACCTTTCCCGAATGACGAATGACGAATTTCGAATTTCGAAAGGAGCAGAGCAAGGTTTAAGATCCAAGATTCAAGATTCAAAAGAGGTATACGTAAGCAACGGTATCCCTCACCACCTGATCGATATCGCCAATCCGAAAATCGAATACAATGTTTCGCACTTTCTCGCCGATGCCACCAAAGCGATCGCTGATATCGAGGCGCGCGGCAAACGAGTCATTGTCTGCGGCGGGACGACCTTTTGGATCGAGCCACTCTTGCTCGGCTTACAGATACCCAAGGTGGTGCCGGACAAAGTCTTTCGTGAGAAGTGGGGCAAGAAGGACGCTGGCGAACTCTACGGTTACTTGAAACGGCTTGACCCCGAGCGCGCCAAAACAATCGACAAAAAGAATAAGCTCCGACTGTTGCGCGCCATCGAGATCGCCAAAGCCCTCGGCAAAGTACCGCCTCTGTCAGTTTCGAATTCCGAATTTCAAATTTCGAAATTTTTGGTGGTCGGACTGAATCCCCCGGTTGACGAGCTGAATCGGAAAATCCGCGAACGTTTCATGACTCGGATGAAGTCCGGCATGCTCGAAGAAACCGTGCGACTCAACCGCGCTGGCATCTCCTACGAACGGCTCGAATCCTTCGGACTCGAGTATCGCGCCCTCGCAGAATACCTCCAGAAGAAGATCACCGATACCGAACTCTACACCGAACTCCCCCAGGCGATCATCCACTACGCCAAACGTCAGCGCTCCTCGCTCCGTCGACTGGAAAGACAAGGTGTGAAAATCCACTGGGTACAGGACGCCACCGAAGCCCTGAAAATCACGAGAAGATAAAAAAAGCACTCATGCGCAATCGCTCACGAGTGCCTGTAGACCGTACGGCCTGATTCAGTCCGTAACACGGTTTCGATAGTCCGCAATCACTTTGGCGTACTCGGCCAGATGCTGTGGATTGGAAATCCCCGAGCCGCATTCCTTGCACCAGCAGCTCACGACTTCCTTGAATTGAGGGCTATGCCCCGAACCGACGAGTCCGCCCAGTGGTGCCACATCCACAAAAGAGGAGGAGTAAACCAATTCTCCGCCGCAACAAAGATGTATCCCGACAACGAGCTCTACCGACTCACTCTGTCGACGCAAGCGTTTCTCAGACTCCAAACGATGCCGCTCACGCTCAGCCCAAGCTGCCTCCATATCTTCGGGCGACAACAACAACCCCCGCCTGATACGCTGAATCATCTCTCTCTCCTCACCGCACATGGGGATATTCCCATCTCGAAACTACCTCAAAACCTATGAAAAGGCAAGGTAGCCACTTATTATGAAAGCCTCTGGATATCCTCCACGAGTTCGGGAAATTCTTCGCCGAGAAAATGCCCCCGGTCTTTGAAAACCCGATAGGTCGCGTCCGGTAGATCGCGCTGATAATCGGCTAGGCTGGAGAACGGCACCACATCGTCGTCCTCGCTGTAATAGACGAAAATCTTTCCGGCCTGTTCGATGAAAAGCCGCTTGTCTTCCGGCGGCAGAAAGCCACCCAAGTATTCACGATTGCCATCGCCTGTTTCGTTATAGCATGGGGCAACGAGAAAGACGGATCGTATTTTCTTCGGGCAACGCTCGGTAGAAAGATACTTCGCAAGAAATGTCCCGCCGAGAGAATGACCGACGAGGACGACGCCATCATTCATGAGGGCGATGTTTTTCTCGAACCAGAGTTTCCACTGCTCGTACCGTGCATCCCACTTGTTCGGCATGCTCGGCGCGTAAACAGCGAAACGCTCGCCAAGCGCTGTAGACAGCCCCGATTTCCAGCCTTTCCGCTGAAAATCATCAAGGGTCAGATTGTCTCCTTCACGATCAAGAAACGCCAAACAGTCTTCCGGGGTACGGAAAGTGTCACCACCATGAATGACCACGACTTGTTGCATAGGGAAAGACTAGACAGCAAGCTTTTTCTCGAGGAGCTCTTTGGCGACGCCTGGATTAGCCCCTGCTCGAATCGCTACGCTTCGCTCGCGAATCGTTGCGGGCGGGTTGCCTTTGGTTTCCTTTCCGCCAGTCGGTGGATCTAACGCGTCCTTCATAAGGAAATCTTTTTCTTGATTATCTCGATAGTTATTTTCGGATTCGCTTTTCCCTTGGTTTCCTTCATCACTTGGCCGACCAGATACTGGAGCGCATTCTGCTTGCCCGCCTTAAAGTCAGCGACGGACTGGGCATTCGCAGTAAGAATCGTGTCGACGATTCCCTCAAGCTCGCCCGCATCACTCACCTGAGCGAGATTCAGCCGTTCGATGATATGTGACGGATCATTATCTTCGCCCTTGTACATCTCGGCCAAGACCGTCTGGGCCGCGCTCGAATTGATGGTCCCATCGGCAACAATGACGATGAATTCAGCGAAATTTTCCGGCGTGATGACAAACTCACCAATCGTTTTTCTGGTTTCCGCTAGATGCTTCCGGACCTCAGTGATGAAGTAATTCGCCGCGAGTTTCGCCAGTCTCGACAGTTCAGCTTTCGTCTCGCCGCTGTCACGCTTGGCACCGAGCTCACTCGCGACCGTCTCAAAGTAACCAGCGACATCCTTGTCTTCGGTGATAATCATAGCGTCCGCCTCCGCGAGACTGAATTCGTTCATGAAGCGTACCCGCTTGGCATCCGGCAGTTCGGGCAGAGATCCCTTCAGTTGTTTGATATATTCCGCTGTGAAGTCAAAGGGCGGGATATCTGGTTCAGGGAAATAACGGTAATCATGAGCTGATTCCTTCTTGCGCTGAGAAACCGTCACGCCCCGGTTCTCATCCCAGCCGCGCGTCTCCTGGATGATATGTTCCCCATGCTCAAGTGCCTCGGTCTGGCGTTTGATCTCGAACTCGATCGCACGTTCGACCGCCTTGAATGAATTGATATTCTTCACCTCCACCTTCGTCCCGGACAGACGATCAGCGCCGACTTCATGGAGCGAGATATTCACTTCACAACGCATCTGACCCTTCTCCATATCCGCATCTGAGACTTCGAGATAACGGAGAATCTGCTGCAGTTTCTGACAAAACGCGCGCGCATCTTTGGCTGTGCTGAAGTCCGGCTCGGTCACGAGTTCCATGAGGGGTAACCCTGCCCGATTGTAGTCGACGAGAGTATGATCCGCACCGGTCGGATGCGTTAGCTTGCCTGTGTCTTCCTCGAGGTGAATCCGCGTGATATGAAACGGCTTGCCGTCGATCTCCATCGTGCCCCGCTCGCAGAACGGCTCATCAAACTGCGAGATCTGATACCCTTTCGGTAGGTCCGGGTAGAAATAGTTCTTGCGGTCGAATTTCGAGTGGAAGCGGAGCGCGCAATTAAGGGCGAGCCCAGCTTTCTGGACCGCGCGAATCGCCTCCTCATTTGGTACCGGGAGTGCCCCCGGCTGACCAGTACAGACATGACAGATATGGACATTCGGCTCGGCCTCGAGTCCCAAACCGTTCGTGCAGCGACAAAACATCTTGGAGCAAGTCTTCAGCTCTGCGTGAACTTCCATGCCGATGGTCGGTTCGTACTGTGTCATAAGTGTTCCAGTATACCTTTGTGTCTCAGAAACGTCTAGCACCCAGGACTCAGTCACCACTGTCATTATTATCGTTCTCCAATCGGAATGCTTCGATTGCAGTATCGATCTTCTGATACATATCTTCCAATGTCCCATTGTTATCGATGACAAAGTGGGCATGCTCGCGGAGTTTCGGAATGACATTGTCAGCCGCATGCTCATGGTCCTTCATGAACTGTTCCATCGTCTTCGAAAGATCGTCTGTCTTCTCACCACGCTTTCTGAGTCGCTGGTAGCGGACCGACATATCTGCATGCACGAAGAGAAATCGAAAATTCGGCAGCGTCTTCAGAAACTCAAGCTCACCAATCTTCCGGATACCATCGAAAACAACAATCTCGGCATCAAGATCAGCTTCAGCATCCGCAACGAGCGTCCTCGACAAAATATTTTCACCGAAGTAGGCACGCAGGGCCTCAGCAAGATTGGCCAGACTGACCCGGTCATACGGGAGGTGTAGACGCCTCAGTATATCCTTAAGGATGATAGAGTATCGATAGTATTTGGCACCATGTTTCTCGGTGATATAAGCGGTGACGGTATCCTTGCCGGCTCCGATTTCACCTGCCACACCGATGATCATTCTTGCCATAGGCATTCGTTAATTCCTCTCCAATGTGAGATAGGTGATCCGATAGCCCGCTTCTTCGGACCCCTCCGATGCGACGACTTTCCCAAAGGTATCCGTATACTCCGGAAAAAAAACGTCCCCGTCTATTATGGCGTGAACGACCGTCAGATACAAACGATCAGCGAGTGGCAAGGCATCAGCATAGATCTGCCCCCCACCGCAGACAAAGATCTCTTCGGATTCAATCTCCCGCGCCCGCTCGAGTGCCTCCGTCAGACTCCCTACGACAACACAACCCGAGATGTCACGGGCCGTGTCACGAGTAATGACGATATTCGTTCGGCCCGGGAGCGGTCGTCCGATCGACTCATAAGTCTTGCGGCCCATGATGATGGCATGACCAAACGTCCGTTCCTTGAAACGTCGGAAGTCATCCGAGAGATGCCACGGGATTTTCCCCTGATCCCCGATCACCCGATTTTCAGAGATGGCTGCAATGATACTGAGACGTGGATTATTCATGCTTCCCCGATAAAGAGAGCCGCTTATTCAACTATTCTGTTTCGCTTCCTCCTCCTGTTTCCCCCTCAGATAGGCTTCCCAGTTTTTCGAGCGCAGGCCGCCGGCCACTTTCAGTTCCGCCTTGATCGCCGGATGCGGATCATAGCCCGAGAGGACGGCGTGTTCGGGTCGGAAATCGTCGATATCCTTCACGCTCAGATCAATCGTGACGGTCGGGAACGGTCGCGGCTCACGCGCCAGTTGTTCCCGGGCTTGATCCATATGGTTCTCATAGACATGAACATCACCGAACGTATGAATGAATTCCCCCGGCTCAGTACCCGTAGCCCGCGCCAGAATATGTGCGAGGAGCGCATAGCTTGCAATATTGAACGGTACACCGAGAAAAATATCTGCGCTCCGTTGGTAGAGATGAAGCGAGAGCTTGCCGTTCTTGATATTGCACTGATACATGTTGTGGCAGATCGGAAACCGCGCCGCCTCATCCGACTTCGCCATCGCGTACAGATATTCCGGGTTCCAGGAATTGACGAGGGTGTTATGCGCATCTGGATCCTCCCGCAGTTCATTCACGAGCCAGCGGACTTGATCTACGGTCCGGCCATCCTTAGCTGGCCATCGGCGCCACATTTCACCATAGATATGCCGCAAATTTCCATGTTCTTTGGCGAAGCCATCATCGGCCACTAGCTTCGTGATGAAATCTTCCTTCGTCATCTCCGGTGCCTGGCCCGCCGCCATTTTTTCACGATAGACCTTGTACGGATAATCGTCCCAGATATGGACATTGTTCTCGGCGAGATAGCGCACATTGGACTGGCCCGAGAGAAACCAATACAGCTCGTACAGGAGCCCTTTCCAATACACCTTCTTCGTCGTGAGAAGCGGAAACCCTTCGGACAAATCAAAACGGATCTGTCGCCCAAAGAGACTATACGTCACCGCGTCCGTCCCCTTGTCTTCCTGTCGCACGCCCTGGTCCAAGATCTCTTGCATCAAATCCAGGTACTGATACTCTGGGTGTCTCTTCTCCATAATTATTTCTTCTTGGTTATCCTCACAATCCGCTTCTTCGCCGGTTTGTAATTCTCCCAGTTGTTTTTGTTGAAGCGGCCGGTCTGGGCATAGCTCTGCTCCACCGGGCTCGTCAGACGGGAAAACACGAGCTGAGCGATCTCCATCCCCGGTCGGAGGATGAGCGGCATACGATTGATATTGGAGAGTTCGAGCGTGATATTGAGGAAATGCCCGGGATTGATAAGCCCGGCCGTGTTGTGCACAACGAGGCCGATCCGCGCCAGACTCGACTTCCCTGAAATCTGGATGAGATATTCATCGCTCCCGACAAAATCCCGCACCTTGCCGAGGACCGTCTCGCCCGGGTAGAGGCAGAACGCCTCACCATCTTTCACGTGGTGTTCTTTGGTCTTGGGAAATATTTTCTTCACCGGATCGATGAGGAGCGTGTTATAGACATCCGTCACGATGAAGTCATTATCGAGGATCACATCGTAGCTCGCCGGAGAGAGCCGCGATGGACTGAAATTCTTGATGATGATACTCCCATCCTTTACTGCCTTCTTGATATCGACATCCGAGAGATACATACACGTTTCAGGAGTTAGAAATTAGGATAGTCGGACTAGAGAAGAGTGAAAATCTTTTCGGTCCCGTAATACTCGGGCCAGTGCTCATTGTAGAAAGCAAACATCCGCTCCAGACGATCCTGGGGTAATTCCTCTGCCCCGAGCTCGGCCATCAGTGCCCGGATCCCATCGCGAGCCGCTTCGGCCTCAGCCGCCGTCGCCACCATGCGTTCGAATTCCGCCAGATACCCATACCCAGCATTGCGATCGAGACAAACGACCGTCCCATCAGCGAGCGTGTATTCTTCGCGGTCGCGTGACCACTTCGCCTGGTACGCGAAACCCGCATCGAGCAATACAGCATCGAGCGCGGTGATATCGAGGCCCGGAACCTCCTCTTCGAACTCAATCCGCAAGAGACCATTGGAGCTCGTCGTGTCATCGATCGATGCCTTCAATACCAACAGTGCCTTGCCGTCATTGTAGGTGCGCGTTCGGACAGAATGATTCTTCCCCTCGGTCAGGATATGGCGCAATTTCTCCTGCCGCACAGTATCGAAGTGTCCCTTGAGACGGTCGAAGAGCTTCTCAGCATCGCCCGGCAGAAAATAGTGATTGAGTTGGGAACTTTTCCCTTTCAGACTGGCCGAGTACGGTGCCGCTTTGATCTTGGCGCGCAAGGCATCAGCCACGGTTCGTTCTCCGAGTAAGGACTTCACTTCGACTTCGATGTGGTTCATGACATCCAAAAATGGCTGATTACTCCCCTAGTTTACGGGACAATGGGGGGTCCGGTCAAACCCCATGAGAGAGAAAAATGAGTCAAAACATGCGCTCCTTCACAACTAGCTGGATTGGGAAAACACAGCCTATACCAGGGCCTCACTAAACGGGGTAAACGATAATCACCCATGAAAAAAGCCCCACATCGGGGCTTTTTGTGGTCTGGTAATGACTATTTTGTGATCCGCAGCCCCGGGCCCATGGTCGAGGTCAGCGTCATCGAGAGGATGAAGCGGCCCTTGAGACCTTCTGGCTTCCCTTTCTCAATCGCTTCGATGAACGTGCGAACGTTCTCTTCGAGCTTGGCGGCTTCGAACGAGAGCTTGCCGACCATCTGATGAATATTCCCCGAATCATCGTTTTTATAGCTTGCCTTCTTCCCCTTCTGAAGCATTTCCGTTGCTTCCCCGATCTTCTGGGTGACGGTCTCATTCTTCGGACTCGGCATCATACCTTTCGGTCCGAGGATCTTGGCGATGGTCGCGAGCTTCGGCATCATCTCCGGGGTCGCGAGGACCAGGTCAAAGTGCACACCTGGATTCACCTTGCCGCTCTTGATGTCAGCAATCAACTCTTCGCCGCCAGCGAGGGCCGCGCCCGCATCTTGCGCCTCCTTCAATTTGGTCGAGGTCACAACGGCGACCTTTTGCGTCCGACCAGTGCCATGCGGCAAGACGACGGTTCCACGGACATTCTCATCGTTCTTTTTGCTCGAGATACCGAGCTTGAAATGCATCTCGACAGACTCGTCAAATTTGGCGACCTTGTTCGCCTGGAGGAACGCGACGGCTTCGGCGATAGTATAGACTTTACCGGCCTCGATCTTCTCAAACGCGACGTTATACTTTTTCCCGTGTTCCATATGATTTCGTGGTACGAGCCCCTTCGATAAACTCAGGGTCCCACAAATTAGTGAGTTAGTAACATGTAGCATGAGATATGTGACAGGAATATTTCAGAAGTGATAATTTCCCTGACACTTGTCACTTGTGTCCTCTGTTTTAGTTTTCGACTTTTATCCCCATCGAGCGAGCCGTCCCCTTGATAATCTGGATCGCGGCGTCGACATCGTTGGCGTTCAGGTCCGGCAACTTCTTCTCAGCGATTTCCTTCACCTGAGCCTCAGTCACGCTCCCCGCCTTGTCCTTCAGTGGGTTCGCAGCAGCCTTTTCGATTTTCGCTGCCTTCTTCAAGAGGTCCGAAGCCGGCGGAGTCTTCATCACAAAGGTGAACGACCGATCCTCGAAGATAGTAATCTCGACCGGGATGATATCGCCCATCATCGGCCGAGTGGCTTCATTGTACTTGCTGCAGAAATCCTGGATATTGAGCCCGTGCGGTCCGAGGGCCGTACCCACTGGCGGAGCCGGAGTCGCCTTACCGGCCGGGATCTGGAGTTTCACGATTGCTTTGATTGCTTTCGCCATATTTGTCGTTCGAGTCTGCGAAACGCTACAAATATGAGCGTCCCGCATCTTTTCATTAGTCGAATACCTCACTTACTCTGACTTAAGCCGCAGACGTTTCCGAGAAGCTCATTCACTGAAGTATCCAGTGTCTGACGGAAAAGATGCGGGGGCCATTCGAATATTAATCTTTTTTTATCTGCAGAAAGTCAAGCTCCACCGGCGTCTCGCGGCCGAAGATCGACACAAGCACCTTCACCTTACCCTTCTCATCGTCCACTTCCTGGATCTTGCCTTCGAAATTCTTGAACGGGCCGTCGACAATGCGGACACTCTCGCCCACCTTCACGTCGATCTTGTACTTCGGCTCAGCGACACCCATGCGCTTCTTCAGTCCTTCGATTTCCGCCGGGTCGATCGGTGTCGGAGTGGTGCCCAGGCCGATGAAGCCGGTCACATTCGGTGTGTTGCGGACCACGTACCAGCTGGCGTCGGTCACGACCATATCCACCAGGACATACCCCGGATAGATACGCTCCTCGACGACGACACGTTTGCCAGCCTTGATCTTGATCTTCTTTTCCTTTGGCACCAGCACATCAAAGATGAGGCTCTGCATGTCCATCGACTCGATACGCTGCTTCAGGTTCCGCGACACATTGTCCTCGTACCCCGAATAAGTGTGGAGCACGTACCAGGCGCGCCCATGATGCTGTGATTGTTTTGCCATAAATGTCTCTGAACGAAGTGAGGAGCTACATTTATGAGCATCCCGCTTCAATTCTTTACACTCACGAGTTAGAGTTACTCACTAAGCCGAAGGCGCTGCCGAGCTTCCCACTACAACACTGGTACTCACTTCTATTCGGAATTGGTGCGGGAGGCCATACCTTGTTTACATTGTTTATTGAGTCAAGAGGAATCGTTCGACGAGATAACTGAAGAGTGTGTCAAGCGCCCCGAGGAACACCGCCACCGCGAGACTGATAACCACCACCAGGACCGTATAGCGGATGAGCTGGTCCTTGGTCGGCCAGTTCACCTTCACGAGTTCGCCCTTCGCTTCCGTGAAAAACCGGATAATCGAGTTCATGGCTTTTTTAAGCTATTTTTCCCCCTTATTTCTGGTCTAAAAAAAGCCCCCAGGGCTTGTGACTACAATCTATAGGAAATTAAGGCTTATGTCAATTGGTATTAATCCTGTCCCTATGGGACGAAGTGAGAGCCTATTTAGGGTTAATTTAATGCGTTGTTTTAACCTAGATAGCTACTCTCAAAGTGCCTTACCCACTTTATCATTTCTTCGACATCTTTCTTCGAGAATTCGTTAAACTTTCCATGATCTGCATTATTTCTAATATCAGCCTTTGCGGTTATCTCTTTTTGGACTAGCTTACTGTACACTCCAGCTTTAGCTAATTCCGCATTCAATGTGTCAATTTTCGTCTTTTCTGGTATTGCTATATTATTTTTTTCACATAGTTTTCTTAGAGAATCCTCCAAAACCGCACCCGTTAAAGATGCCGCTGGATGATAGTACCCACTTTCAAATAAAACTTCTGCTTGCTCCAGAAAATCATCCAAAATCTCAGCACTAATTAAAGCCTTTGTTTCGAAAAGGAAATCTTCAGTGTAGTCATTGTAAGCCGCCTGTAGAACTCCATAGCTAAGAGGAAAGTATGCCGAGTTATTTGCCGTATCTTTACCCGTAGCAAGTCGTTGTAGTTCAGAATAGTGCGCGCTATTTCTTCCACAAGACTTTTCAATCAAATTCAACACCTCGGTTCTAAATCTGAAATAATCGGAGCTTGATGGATGTATTCTAAACATTATCCCGTCCCACCCAGAATTTCTCATGATTTGATCCCCCTCGTCTAAGAGCTTTTTAAATTTCTCTGTAATCTTTACTACTAGCATAGTACTATTATGTTTTATACTTATGATTTCTTGCTTTCAATTAGCGTCAGACATTCCGTTGTTATTCTTTGAAGTTCGAGGTTGATATTTGCATGGTCTTGGAAAAACTTCAAAGCGGTATATTGATCTGTAAAGTGATTCTTTTCAAACCCCATTGTGTTCTCTAGCTTGATAGGGAAATTTATGACCCTATCTAACGCAAGTTCCTTGATAGCTACATTAGCTTTTTCTGTGGTATCTCTGGCGCTGCTATCCATCCCATCTGTAACATCTAAGTCATGTACTACCACATAGTTTATTTGAAATGCGTTTAGTATTCTACAAAAAAATGGCATGGAATATTTTCCACCTGCTACGACTATAGTAAGCTCTATTTCTTCCGGACGAGTCTTAATCTCTCCGAGCATTTTGAGTGTTTCTCCGATAGCAATCTTATCTTCAGGACCTTCGACAAGAAGAACATTTTTTGCAAAAAATAGTTCGTTTATATCACTATTTAAAAGAGTCAGTCCTTGAAATATTTTTTTGTCCTGAAGTCCAGAAAATGCTTCTAAATCACAATTTACATACTGGGTACCCTCAGTTTTCTTCTTTGATATCAAAGCAATCGATTCGTATCTGTACACATCCAGAAACCGAGGAGAATGGGTCGTATACATTATCTGATCCTCCTCTGAAAAAGAGAGCATTACATCATAGAATAACTTTCCTATCTGAGGATGTATATAAAGCTCTGGTTCTTCAATTGCAAGTATGATGGGGTGTGTTGGAGTTTCTGAATCTCTCTCTTCAACTAGTTCCTTTCTTTCGTTTAGAATGAGCGCTTGAAGCAACGAAAAAATAATACACCTTTGGAGTCCGTGACCCTTAAGAAGTACCTCCGTTTCAACGCCATCATCAATCGTAAGCTCAACTCCTTTGGAAAAGATAGTCTTTATATCCTCAGTTATGACCTTTAGTTTAATTTTTTCTACTGAAGGCATGAGTTCGCAAAGAATTGTTTTTAGCCTATCTTCAATAGTAGATAAGCTAATCAAGCGCTCTTCTTTTTTTCCAGGAGTCTCGATATCGTTTAGTAGTTCGGTGACTACCTGTAAGGCATCTTCAATTTTTTGATATTTTGGGTCATTTTTAATTATTCTGTCCGTTAAATCAGCCATTAACTTTCTGAATGTTGAAGCGGAGGATCTTTTATCTACCTCATCAGAATAAGTTCCTTGTGCGGGTAAAAGATAGAATTTTGGCAACTGAGAAACCGCGCTGCTTTGAAGTCCTAAGGCCTGTGTGTGACTTATGTCTGGCTGATCATAGATAACTTCGTTTTCTGATAAGAACTTTGCAAGTCCTTTAGTAAAATCCGCTTTATTACAAGATCCATTGTTAAGAAAATAATCGGGCAATGTATTGTCCTCAACAATTTTTTTCCAATTAGGTCTAATCCCCTCTTGCTGTTGAATC
>WBZP01001644.1_pt1 | contig 27006 bp, 23 predicted proteins | sample 5204301 | NCBI WGS metagenome assembly WBZP01 (sample SAMN12412401, study PRJNA552823) | activated sludge metagenome | isolation source: activated sludge from nitrification reactor of wastewater treatment plant... | place: USA: Pennsylvania | collected 2017 | reverse complement strand
CCCGTGCGCTGGGCACCATCGAGGGCACCGAGCTGGTCATCGCCGGCAACGAGGCCACCGACGGTGTGGGCGGCGCGGTGCCGGCCATCATCGCCGAGTACCTGGGCCTGCCGCAGCTGACCCACGTGCGCAAGCTGACCGTCGAGGGCGGCAAGGTGACCGCCGAGCGCGAGACCGACGACGGGGTGTTCACCCTGGAGGCCTCGCTGCCGGCCATCGTGAGCGTCAACGAGAAGATCAACGAACCGCGCTTCCCGTCCTTCAAGGGCATCATGGCCGCCAAGAAGAAGGAAGTCGCCGTGCTGTCCCTCGGTGAGATCGGTGTCGAGGCGGACGAGGTCGGTCGAGAGAACGCCGGTTCGACCGTGCTGTCGGCCACCCCGAAGCCGCCGAAGACCGCGGGCGAGAAGATCTCCGACGAGGGTGACGGCGGCACCAAGATCGCCGAGTACCTGGTCGGCCAGAAACTCATCTGACATCGACAAGACCTGAAAGATAAAGAGGCTGAACAACAATGGCTGAAGTACTTGTGCTCGTCGAGCATGCGGACGGTGCCCTCAAGAAGGTCACCTCCGAGTTGATCACCGCGGCCCGCGCCCTCGGTGAGCCCTCCGCCGTCGTGGTGGGTGCCCCCGGCACCGCCGCCGGTCTGGCCGAGGACCTCAAGGCCGCCGGTGCGGCCAAGATCTACGTCGCCGAGTCGGCCGACGTCGACAGCGTCCTGGTCACCCCGTACGTGGACGTGCTGGCCGGCCTGGCCGAGTCCGTGGCACCGGCCGGCGTGCTGATCGCCGCCAACGCCGACGGCAAGGAGGTCGCCGGACGGCTGGCCGCCCGCATCGGGTCGGGTCTGCTGGTCGACGTCATCGAGGTCAAAGAGGGCGCGGTGGGCGTCCACTCCATCTTCGGTGGCGCGTTCACCGTCGATGCCCGGGCCAACGGCGACACCCCGGTGATCACCGTGCGCCCGGGTGCCATCGAGGCGGCCCCGTCGGCCGGCGCCGGCGAGCAGGTCACCGTGGAGGTGCCCGCCGCCGCGGAGAACGCCACCAGGATCACCGCCCGCGAGCCCGTCGTCGCCGGCGACCGTCCCGAGCTGACGGAGGCCTCCGTCGTCGTCTCCGGTGGCCGCGGTGTGGGCAGTGCCGAGAAGTTCTCGGTGGTCGAAGAGCTCGCCGACGCCCTCGGCGCCGCCGTGGGCGCCTCGCGCGCCGCGGTCGACTCCGGCTACTACCCGGGCCAGTTCCAGGTGGGCCAGACCGGCAAGACCGTCTCCCCGCAGCTGTACATCGCCCTGGGCATCTCCGGCGCCATCCAGCACCGGGCCGGTATGCAGACCTCGAAGACCATCGTCGCCGTCAACAAGGACGAGGAAGCGCCGATCTTCGAGATCGCCGACTACGGCATCGTGGGTGACCTGTTCAACGTCACCCCGCAGCTGACGGAGGCCGTGAAAGCCCGTAAGGGCTGATCTGACGCTGTCGCGGAACCCCTGGCGCCTTCTGGTGTCGGGGGTTCCGCCTTTTTTGGCGCCCAGCGTGCAGCCATATGCATTCCAGTGCGGCGAAAACGCATATGGCCGCACGCTCGTGGGTGTGGTGACCTGTATTCACCCGACGCTCATGAACACGTCACGTGCCGATTGCCGTCAGGCCGACTGGCTGGTCGAGCGTGCAGGTCATGAGCACAGCATCCGTACTCATTCCCGCCCAATCCACCGACCGGCCCGTCGATCCGGGCGGCACCCCGCGCTACACCCTGCTGCTGTCGACCGACCCCGATCTGATCGACGCCGCCCAGCGGCTGCGTCACGACGTGTTCACCGCCGAACCGGGATTCGCCCTGCCCGCCGCGCCGGACGGCCGCGACGCCGATGAGTTCGACGAACACTGCGATCACCTGCTGGTGCGCGAGGACGTCACCGGGGAGCTGGTTGGCTGCTACCGAATGCTGCCGCCGCCGGGCGCCATCGCGGCCGGAAGTCTTTACACCGCAACTGAATTCGAGGTCAGCGGCTGGGATTCGCTGCGGCCGTCGCTGGTCGAGATGGGCCGGGCGGTGGTCCGTGCCGAGCACCGCAACGGCGCGGTGATACTGCTGATGTGGGCCGGCATCCTGGCCTACCTCGATCGCAGCGGCTACGACTACGTGACCGGTTGCGTGTCGGTGCCGACGCATGATCCGGCGGGCCGGGCGGCCCCGGGCGCACAGGTCCGCGGCGTGCGCGACTTCGTGGTCCGCCGCCACCCGGCACCGCCGCAGCACACGGTCTACCCGTACCGGCCGGTGCTGCTCGACGGCCGCGGCCTGGACGTCATCGACCCCCCGGCGCGCCCCGAGGTCCCACCGCTGATGCGCGGCTACCTGCGACTGGGCGCGCAGGTCTGCGGCGAACCCGCCCACGATCCGGACTTCGGCGTGGCGGATTTCCCGGCCCTGCTGGACAAGCGACGGGCCGACACCCGCTATCTGCAGCGGTTGCGATCGGTGTCGGCGGCAACGGAGCTGGTGTGATGTCCGGCTCGAATCCCTGGCTGCCGAGGGCCTCGTGCGACGAAGGCTGCCTGCGCGCCGGCGCCGCGCCGACCGGCGCGCGGGCGGCGGTCGCCCTGCGGGTCGCCCTGCGGGTGCTCGGAGTGCTGCCGTTGTTGTCGGCGCTGCCGTTGCTGGCGGTGCCGTTGCCCGGCCGGTCGCACCTCCAGCGTGGGTACTGCCGGCTCGTGCTGCGCTGCCTCGGCGTGCGAATCACGGTGTCGGGTGGCCCGATTCGCAATCTGAGCGGTGTGCTGGTGGTGAGCGGCCACGTCTCGTGGGTCGACATCTTCGCGATCGGCGCGGTGCTGCCCGGGTCGTTCGTGGCCAAGGCCGAATTGATCAGCTGGCCGGCCTTCGGCGCGCTGGCCCGGTTGATGAAGGTGATCCCCATCGAGCGCGGCAGCCTGCGCCGGTTGCCGGCGGTCGTCGACGTCGTGGCGGCCCGGCTGCGCGCCGGGCACACCGTGGTCGCCTTCCCGGAGGGCACCACCTGGTGCGGGCTGGGCTACGGCCCGTTCCGGCCCGCGATGTTCCAGGCCGCGATCGACGCGGCCCGGCCCGTGCAGCCGCTGCGGCTGACCTACCACCACCGCGACGGCAGCACGTCGACCGTGCCGGCCTACATCGGCGACGACACCCTGTGGGCGTCCATCCGCCGCCTGGTGGTGGCGCGGCGCACCGTTGTGCACGTCCACGTCGCGTCCCTGCAGCTGCCCGGGGCCGATCGGCGCGAACTGGCCGCGCGCTGCCAGGCGGCGGTGCGGGATCCGCACCCGGCCGTTCGCGCACCCGGTCACCTGCTGGCGGCCTGAACTCGACGGTCGGTCGGGGCCGATTCTGCGGGTACCCTGGACAGGCCATGAGTCCCGCCCGTCCGGTGTACCTCGATCACGCCGCCACCACCCCGATGCTGCCCGCTGCCATCGAGGCGATGACCGCTGTGCTCGGGACCGTCGGAAACGCGTCGTCGCTGCACACCGCGGGCCGGGCCGCCCGGCGCCGGATGGAGGAGTCCCGCGAGAGCATCGCGGCGGACCTGGGTGCCCGGCCCTCCGAGGTGATCTTCACCGGCGGTGGGACCGAGAGCGACAACCTGGCGGTCAAGGGCATCTACTGGGCGCGCAGTGATGCCCAGCCGCGGCGGCGCCGCATCATCACCACCGCCGTCGAGCATCACGCCGTCCTGGATGCGCTGTCCTGGCTGGCCGAGCACGAAGGCGCCGTGGTGACCTTCCTGCCCACCGAGGCCGACGGTTCGGTGACTCCGGCCGCCCTGCGCGCGGCGCTTCGGGAGCACGATGACGTGGCGCTGGTGTCGGTCATGTGGGCCAACAACGAAGTCGGCACGATCATGCCGATCGAGGAGCTCGCGGCGGTGGCGACCGAGTTCGACGTCCCGATGCACACCGACGCCGTTCAGGCGGTCGGGCACATCCCGGTCGATTTCGCGGCCGGCGGGTGCGCCGCGATGAGCTTGGCCGCCCACAAGTTCGGTGGCCCCACCGGCACCGGCGCGCTGGTGTTGCGCCGCGATGTCGCGTGTGTGCCGTTGATCCACGGCGGCGGTCAGGAACGCGATGTGCGTTCGGGCACACCGGATGTCGCCGGGGCCGTTGCGATGGCGGCGGCGGCGCGGATCGCCGTCGGCGGCCTGCAGGAGACCGGCATCCGCCTGCGCGCACTACGGGACCAGCTGATCGACGGCGTGCTCGCCGAGATCGACGACGTCGTCCTCAACGGTTCCCGGGAGAACCGGCTGCCGGGCAACGCGCACTTCACCTTCCGCGGCTGTGAGGGCGATTCACTGCTGATGTTGTTGGACGCCAACGGAATCGAGTGCTCCACCGGTTCGGCCTGTACGGCCGGCGTGGCGCAGCCTTCCCATGTGCTGCTCGCGATGGGCGCCGATCCGGCGACGGCCCGCGGTTCGCTGCGATTGTCGTTGGGGCACACCAGTGTCGACGCGGACGTTCAGGCGGCCCTGGAGGTGCTGCCCGGTGCCGTCGAGCGGGCCCGGCAGGCCGCCCTGGCGAGCGCGGGACGCTGACATGCGGGTGCTTGCCGCGATGAGCGGCGGGGTGGATTCGTCGGTGGCGGCCGCGCGGATGGTCGACGCCGGACACGATGTCACCGGCGTGCACATGGCGTTGTCGTCCGCCCCCGGCACGTTGCGCACCGGATCCCGCGGGTGCTGCTCCAAGGAGGACGCCGGTGATGCCCGCCGCGTCGCCGACGTCCTCGGAATACCCTTCTACGTCTGGGATTTCGCGGACCGGTTCAAAGCGGACGTGATCGACGACTTCGTCGACTCCTACGCGCGCGGCGAGACGCCCAACCCGTGCGTGCGCTGCAACGAGAAGATCAAGTTCTCCGCGCTGGCCGCCCGGGCGGTGGCACTCGGTTTCGACGCGATCGCCACCGGGCACTACGCCCGGCTGTCCGAGGGCCGGCTGCGCCGGGCGGTGGATCGCGACAAGGACCAGTCCTACGTGCTCGCGGTGCTGACCGCAGAACAGTTGCGGCACGCGGCCTTCCCGATCGGCGACACCCCCAAGTCGGCGATCCGCGCGGAGGCGGCGCGGCGCGGGTTGGCGGTGGCGGCCAAGCCCGACAGCCATGACATCTGCTTCATTCCGTCTGGGGACACCCAGGCGTTCCTGGGCGCGCGCATCGGTGTGCGGCGCGGTTCGGTGATCGACGCCGGGGGAGCGGTGCTCGCCGAACACGACGGCGTACACGGCTTCACGATCGGGCAGCGCAAGGGACTGGGCATCGCCGGGCCCGGCCCCGACGGGCGGCCGCGCTACGTCACCGGAATCGACGCCGAGACCGGCACGGTCCGGGTCGGGGCGGTCGAGGACCTCGACGTCTGGGAGCTGACCGGCGTCCGGCCCGTCTTCACCGCCGGGGCGCCCTTCGCGAAGCCGGTGGAGTGCGAGGTCCAGGTGCGCGCGCACGGTGAGACGGTGCCGGCGGTCGCGGAGCTGATCGACGGTGAGCTGGGCGTCCGGTTGCGATCGGCTCTGCGGGGCGCCGCGCCGGGGCAGACGCTGGTGCTCTACCGGCCGGATGTCGAGGCCGGCGACGAGGTACTGGCCAGCGCGACGATCACCTGAGTATGCGCGCCGAGAGTCACCTTGTTTACGGGGTTACTCGCAGGATGCGTACAACAAGGTGACTTTCGGCGCGAAGGCTCAGGGCTCGACGGTCACCTTGATGGCCTCGCCCTTCTTGACGATCTGGAACGCGTCGAGCACGTCCGCCAGCGGGATGTGCCGGGTGATCAGATCCTTGACCGGGACCTGACCCGTCGAGATGTATTGCAGCGCACGCTTGTTATGCTCGGGCGCCGATCCGTTGGCCCCGTGGATGTGCAATTGGCGGTAGTGCACCAGGTTCGAGTCGCAGGTGATGGTGGGGTCGGTCTTGGGCAGACCGCCGAAGAACGAGATCCGGCCGTTGCGGGCGGCCATCGAAATGGCCTGCTCCTGAGCGACATTGGCCGCCGTCGCGGTGATCACGACGTCGGCGCCGCGGCCGCCGGTCAGTTCCATCACGCGCTCGACGACATCGACCTGCGAGCCGTCGATGACCTCGTCGGGGCCGACCGCGTCGGCCGACATCTGCAGCCGTTCGGCATTGACGTCGACGAGATACACCGGGCCGCAACGATGTACGCCGCGGGCGATCCGGATGTGCATGCAGCCGATCGGTCCGGCGCCGAAGACGACGACGGTGTCGCCCTCCTCGATGCCGAGCAGTTCCTGGGCGTTGATGGCGCACGCGAACGGCTCGGCCGCCGACGCCTCGTCGAACCCCACGTTGTCCGGGATGCGGTTCAGCCCATCGACTTTGAGGACCTGACGCGGCACGATCATGTACTCGGCGAAGCCGCCGTCGTACTGGTAGCCCATCGAGGTCTGGTTCTGGCACACCGCCATCCAGCCCTTGCGGCATTCGTAACAGTCCCCGCAGGGCACGGCGGCGATCACCTGCACCCGGTCGCCGGTCTTCCAGTCGGTGGCGTTCGCTGAGTTGACTCTGGCGCCGACCTCGACGATCTCGCCGGCGATCTCGTGGCCGATGATCCGCGGCGGGCTCAGGTTCTGGTGGCCGTTGTAGAAGATCTTGACATCGGTGCCGCACGTCGAACAGTTGCGGACGCGCAGCTTGACCTCGTCGGGCGCGCACACCGGTTCGGGTACCTCCTCGAGGCGGACGTCCTCGGGTGCGTAGAAGCGCAGGGCCTTCATATCGGGATCCTCTCTGAGTGCTTTCCCGCACTCTAGCGGCGAATCGGGCATAAATCCACGAAATATTGTGCCCATTGCTGCCCGAATGCTTGCATGAATGCCCGTTTATGGGGTGTACTGGTCGGCATGTGACCGGCATCACCACCCCGGTCGGACAAAGGAGGTTGGTCGAGTTGTCTGAGGTTGCCGTTGCGCCGAAGCCCCGGGTCGGTGCCCGCGTGCACGTCCAGAAGCTGGGCACCGCACTGTCGAACATGGTCATGCCCAACATCGGCGCGTTCATCGCCTGGGGCCTGATCACCGCACTGTTCATCAAGACCGGCTGGCTGCCGGGACTGTTCCACGGCCTGCAGGACCCCGACGGCTGGGTCGCCAAGATCGGTGGCTGGGGCGCCTTCGACGGCGGCGGCATCGTCGGCCCGATGATCACCTATCTGCTGCCGGTCCTGATCGGCTACACCGGCGGGAAGATGGTCTACGACACCCGCGGTGCGGTGGTCGGGGCGATCGCGACCATGGGCGTGGTGGCCGGCGCCGACGTGCCGATGTTCATGGGCGCGATGATCATGGGCCCGCTCGGCGGCTGGCTGATGAAGAAGCTGGACGCGGTGTGGGACGGCAAGATCCGGCCCGGCTTCGAAATGCTGGTCGACAACTTCTCGTCGGGCATCCTGGGTCTGATCCTGGCTGTGTTCGGGTTCTTCGGCATCGGCCCGATCGTCTCGGGGTTCACCCACGCCGCCGGCAATGCCGTCGACTTCCTGGTCGACCACGACCTGCTGCCGCTGACGTCGCTGTTCATCGAACCCGCCAAGGTGCTGTTCCTCAACAACGCGATCAACCACGGCGTGCTGACCCCGCTGGGCACCACCCAGGCGCTGGAGACCGGCAAGTCCATCCTGTTCCTGCTGGAGGCCAACCCGGGTCCCGGACTCGGATTGTTGTTGGCCTACATGGTGTTCGGCAAGGGCATCGCCCGGGCCTCGGCGCCCGGCGCGGCGATCATCCAGTTCTTCGGCGGCATCCACGAGATCTACTTCCCGTACGTGCTGATGAAGCCCAAGCTGATCGCGGCCACCATCCTGGGCGGCATGACCGGCATCTTCATCAACGTGCTGTTCGGGTCCGGCCTGCGGGCGCCCGCCGCCCCGGGATCGATCATCGCGGTCTACGCGCAGACGGCGTCGGGCAGCTACCTGGGGGTGACGCTGTCGGTGCTCGGTGCCGCTGCGGTGTCCTTCCTCGTCGCTTCGCTGCTGCTCAAGACCGACCGGGCCGGCGACGACGGCGACCTGCACGCCGCGACCGCCGACATGGAAGCCCTGAAGGGCAAGAAGTCCAGTGTTGCAACGGCATTGGTCGGCGGCAAGGACGGCCCGGTGCACAACATCGTGTTCGCCTGCGATGCGGGTATGGGTTCGTCGGCGATGGGAGCGTCGGTGCTGCGCAAGAAGATTCAGCAGGCCGGTTTCGGTGACGTGAAGGTGACCAACCAGTCCATCGCGAACCTCGCCGACACCTACGACCTGGTGGTCACCCACCGTGACCTGACCGACCGGGCGCGGCAGCGCACCCCGTCGGCCACGCACGTGTCGGTGGACGACTTCATGAACAGCCCCCGCTACGACGAGGTCGTGGACCTGCTCGGCCGGACCAACGTTGCGGCCGGTGCCGCCGCGCCGGCCGAGGCGGCGGCGCCGTCGCGTGACGTGCTGGCACCGGATTCGATCCGGCTGACCGGCACGGCCACCAGCCGCGACGAGGCCATCGCGGAGGCCGGTGAACTGCTGGTCGCCGCGGGCGCGGTCGAGCGCCAGTACATCGACGCGATGCACGAACGGGAGCGCTCGGTCTCGACGTACATGGGCAACGGCCTGGCGATTCCGCACGGCACCAACGAGGCCAAGGGGTCCATCCTGCGCACCGGCATCTCGTTCGTCCGGTTCCCCGAGCCGATCGACTGGAACGGCAAACCGGCCGAGTTCGTCGTCGGGATCGCCGGGGCCGGTAACGACCACTTGGCGCTGCTCAACCAGATCGCCCAGGTCTTCATCAAGCCGGACCAGGTCGATCGGCTGCGGGCCGCCAGGACGCCGGAGGAGATCAAAGAGATCCTCGTGGTGGCCGACAAGTAGTGTGGCACAGGTGGATTCAGATACCCGTCAGAGCCGGATCGTCGAGTTCGCTCGGACCCGCGGTCGGGTGGAGGTCAACTCGCTGGCCGACGAACTCGACGTCGCCAGCGAGACGATCCGCCGTGACCTGAAGGCGCTCGCGGGCCGGCGGTTGCTCAAACGGGTACACGGTGGCGCGGTCCCGCTGGAGACCGCCGCGTTCGAGTCCGGCGTGGAGTACCGCAGTCAGGTCGACTTGGCGCAGAAGCACCGGATCGCTTCGGCGGCAGCCGATCTGCTGCACGGTGCCGAGACGGTCTACCTCGACGAGGGTTTCACTCCGCGGCTGATCGCCGAGCGGATCGCCGAACGGGACCTCACGGTCGTGACCTCGTCGCTGCTGGCGGCCGAGGCGCTGGCGCACAGCACCTCGGTGACGGTACTGCTGCTCGGCGGGCGGATGCGGGGCCGGACGCTGGCCACGGTGGACCACTGGGCGGTGAACATGCTCAGTGAGCTGGTGATCGACGTCGCATTCCTTGGCACCAACGGGATCTCGCTCGAACACGGTCTCACGACACCGGATCCGGCGGTCGCCGCGGTGAAGGGAACCGCGGTACGCGTGTCGCGGCGCCCGATTCTGGTGGCCGCGCACTCGAAGTTCGGGGAAGCGAGCTTCTGCCGGTTCGCGCAGGTCGCCGATTTCGAGGCGATCGTGACAGGCACCGAGTTGGGTGCGCTGGAGGCACGCCGCTACGAGGCGCTGGGGCCCACCGTGCTGAGGGCGTGACGAATCCCCGAAGTCGGGACAGGGAGTATCGGCTGCGCGCATGATGGCAGTACGCAGCGCGGGGAGGGGATGAACATGAGGCGATTCGTTCCGGTGATCCTGGCGACGGCGGCCGCGTGCCTGTCGGCCGGCCCGGTGCGGGCCGACGTCACGCCCTACGTCGACTTACCCGGTGTCGCATCGTGCATGATCGAATCGGATACCGTTGTCTGTCAAGGTAATTGGGTACAGGCACCGGTGACGCCGTGTCCGCAGTGCCCGGAGCCCATGCACATGGACCAGGTCGTGGTGGATGCCAGGGGCAACTTGTCCTGGCGGGATGCGAACATCGGTCAGCCCGACGGGCCCGGCGGACCCGGGTGGTTCACCCTCACCACCGATCAGCCTTACCACGGGCAGGGCTGGACGGCGCGAGTCGACGAGACCGGTCACACCGTCTTCACCAACGACGCCACCGGGCACGGCCTGAAGATCACCTGGATCGTGGCGCGGGATGCCAGCCACGCCGAGGTAAATGCGTTCTGATGACCGGTAACGGCGCAGTGCATGCGGCGCGGTGAGGTGACCCCGGGTGTCTCGCGTCTTCGTAAGCCATTCGAGTAGGGACGGTCGGCAGGCTGAGGCGCTGCGGACCTGGCTGGTGACCCAGGATCCACCCCTGGCCAACGAGATCTTCCTGGACACCGATACCGACACCGGCCTCAAACCGGGTGTTCGGTGGAAGAACGCACTCGTCAGCGCGAATTCGCGCTGTGAAGCGGTGATCTGTCTGCTGTCGAAGGATTGGGAATCCTCACCCGAGTGCCTGGCGGAATACCGAACCGCCGAGAACCTGGGGAAGCAGATCCTGTGCGGCCGGCTGCAGGATGACACCGGCCGGCACACCAGCGAATGGCAGCACACCGATCTCTTTGTCGACGGTCTGGGCGACGACGCTGTCGAAACCGTTGCGATGCAGAGCGGTCCGCCAGTAGTCTTCGCCAAGGCGGGGCTGCGCCAGTTGCGCGACGCACTGCGCGGCGCCGGGATCGCGGCGGACAACTTCGTCTGGCCGCCCCCCACGCAACCCGACCGGGCGCCCTACCGTGGCTGGGAGCCGTTCGAGGAGCTCGACGCCGGCGTGTTCTTCGGCCGGGACGCCCAGATCGTGCGTGCGTTGGACATGTTGCGGGCAATGCGTGCCACCGGTGTCGACAGCCTGTTCGTGGTGCTCGGCCCCTCCGGGTCGGGTAAGTCGTCGTTCCTGCGCGCGGGCCTGTTGCCCCGATTGCGGCGTGACGATCGGCATTTCGTGTTGCTGGACATCATGCGCCCGGAGCGGCGCGCGCTGACCGGCGATACCGGCCTGGCGCGCGCCATCCACGCGGGCCGTCAGCGGCTCGGACTCGAGCGGCCGAGCCTGGGCGACATCGAAATCGCTTGTACCACAGACGTGGCCGCGGTGCGGGCCCTGCTCGCCGAGTGCCGCCAGGCTGCCGCGCAGCGGATACCCGGCGCGGATGCCGACGCCGCACCGCCGACCCTGGTGTTGCCGCTGGATCAGGCCGAGGAACTGTTCACCGCCGAGGCCGGCCCGGAGTCGGCAGCATTCCTGGAACTGATCACCGAACTTGCCAAGCCCGATGCCCAGAGGCAGCGGCTCGGGCTGATCGTGGCGGGCACCATTCGCACCGATCGTTACGAGGTGATGCAGACCGCGGCGGCGTTGGCGGGGACGACATCCGAGGTGTTCGACGACCTCAAACCGTTGCCGGACAACCAATTCCGGGAGGTCATCGTCGGCCCGGCGAACCGGGCCAGTGCCGGCGGGCGCCAGCTGGGCATCGCGCCGGACCTGGTGGACCAGCTGTTCGACGATGCCGCCGACGGCGGGGACGCCCTGCCGCTGCTGGCGTTGACCCTGCGCCGGCTCTATGACCGCTACGCCACCACCGGCGAGCTGACCCTGGCCAGCTATCGGGCGATGGGCGGCATGGAGCGGGTGGTGCAGAGCGTCGTGGACGAGGTGCTGTCCGCCGATCCGGCCGAACGCAGCCGCCAGTTGGCCGCGCTGCGAGCGGCGTTCGTCCCGTGGCTGGCGACCATCAACCCCGACAATGACCAACCGATGCGCCGGGTCGCCCGCTACGACGACCTGCCCCGGCCCAGCCGGGCATTGGTCGACGCGTTCGTCGAGAAGCGGCTGCTGGTCAAAGACCGGCGCGGCGGCGAGATCGTCGTCGAGGTCGCGCTGGAAAGCCTTCTGCGGCAATGGGATGACCTTGCCGGCTGGCTGCGCGAGGAGCGTCAGCAACTCAAATCCGCCGACGACATCGAACGTGCCGCGACGGCTTGGCGCGCCCACGATGACGACGCGGACTGGCTGCTGGCCGGCACGCGCCTGGTCGACGCCGAAGCGCTGTCCACCGAACCGGGATATGACGACCGGCTGGCACAACAGCCCGCCCGCGACTATCTGGCGGCATCGCGGCAAGCGGAAAATCAGAAGCTCCACGAATTAGAGGAACGGCGTCAGGAAAAACTGCGCCACGCCGAACAAGTGGCCGGTCTCGCCGAAGAGGGCCGGCGCGCCGCCGAAGCCCACGCGGCCGACCTGCGCCGCAGGTCGCGCATCCTGCGGGCCGTGCTGGTCGGCACCGCCGTCGTCGCCGCCGTCGCGGTCGTCGTCGGCCTGGTGGCCATGGTCGGATTCCGGCGTGCCACCCGGGAGGCGCACGACGCACTGGCCGCCCGACTGGATATCCAGGCCTCGACGGTGTTTTCGCGGGCCACCGGCGGTAGCGACATCCGCGCACTGGCCGAGACCCTGGCGGCGCAGCGGCTGCGGTCGGACCCCGATGCCAGCCGCGGCGCGTTCTACACCGCCACCGCGGCGCTGAACACCACGCGGGCAATTCTGCCTACGCCGTGGTCGGTCAACAGTGTGGCGTTCAGCCCGGACGGTCGCATCATGGCCGCCGGAAACGACGAACCCGCGATCCGGTTGTGGAGCCTGGCCGACCCGGCGCATCCGACCGCATTGGGTGCGCCGCTGACCGATCACAGCCAATCCGTGGGCAGTGTGGCGTTCAGTCCGGACGGGCGCACCCTGGCCTCCGGTAGCGACGACCGGACGATCCGGTTGTGGAATGTGACCGATCCGGAGCATCCGGCATCATTGGGTTCGCCATTGACGGGCCACGCCGACACCGTGAGCAAGATCGCGTTCAGTCCGGACGGCCACATCCTGGCCTCGACCAGCGCCGACCACACGATCCGGTTGTGGAACGTGGCCGATCCGGCACATGCGGCGCCCCTTGGCCCGGCCCTGACGGGCCCCACCAACGCGGTGGGCGGTGTGGCGTTCAGCCCGGACGGGCGCGTCTTGGCCGCCGCGAGTTTCGACGGCACGATCCGGTTGTGGAATGTAGCCGATGCGGCGCGTCCGGCGCCGCTGGGCGTGCCCCTGACCGATCACGGTTCAGGTGCGATCGATGTGGCGTTCAGCCCAGACGGACATACGCTGGCCTCGACCGGTCACGATGGGATGATCCGGTTGTGGAGCATGGCCGACCCGGCGCATCCCGTCGCGCTCGGTGCACTTCCCCCCACCCAGGCGTCGCCGGTGGGCAGTGTGGCATTCAGCCGGGACGGACACATTCTGGCGGTCGCCAGCGCGGGCAATGTTGAGTTGATCGATGTCACCGATCCGGCCCGTGCAACAACAGTGGGCCTGGGCCTGATGGGCAACGATGGCGCCATCAACAGCGTGGCGTTCAGCCGGGACGGACATTCTCTGGCAACCGGTGGCGCCAATGGCTATGTGCGCCTGTGGAACTACGAGCCTGCGCTTCCGCTCGGAAAGCCTTTGACCGCACGCGGTAACTCCGTAAACACGGAAGCGTTCAGCCCGGACGGGCACATCCTGGCCGCCGGCCTCGCCGATGGCGATGTCCGGTTTTGGGACTTTGCCGGCCCGGACCATACGGTTCGGCTGGGCCCGCCTTTGACCGGCAATGGCCAGCCCTTGGCCGACGTGGCGTTCCGCCCGGATGGAAAGGTGCTGGCGTCCGGAGGTGGCGCGGGCACGATCCGGTTGTGGAATGTGGGTGATCCGGCGCACCCGTCGCCGTGTGGCGCGCCCGTCACCGTCGACGCCCGGTTCGTGTACGGCGTGGCGTTCAGCCCCGACGGAAAGACGCTGGCGTCCGGTAGCAGTGATGGCACGATCCGGTTGTGGAACGCGGTCGATCCGGCGCATATGTCGCCGTTGGGCGCGCCGTTGACCGGTGACGCTCGATTTGTGTACAGCGTGGTGTTCAGCCCGGACGGAAAGACGCTGGCCTCTGGAGGTGGCGATGGCGGTGTGCGGTTGTGGAATGTGGCCGATCCGGCGCATCCAGCGCCGTTGGGCGAGTCGCTGACGGGTCACACCCAAGCCGTGCAGAGTGCCGTGTTCAGCCCGGACGGAAAGACGCTGGCGTCCGGTAGCAGTGATGGCACGATCCGGTTGTGGAATGTGGCCGATCCGGCGCATCCGTCGCCGTTGGGTGAGCCGTTGACGGGTCACACCCAGGGGGTGCAGAGTGTCGCGTTCAGCCCGGACGGGCGCACCCTGGCCTCGGCCGGCTCCGACGCCAACGTCCGGTTGTGGGACCTGACCGACCCTGCCGACGCCGCCGCGCTGGGCGCGCCCCTGGGCGGTCACTTCGGCGCCGTGACGACAGTGGCGTTCAGCCCGGACGGACACACCCTGGTCTCGGGCAGCAGTGACAAGACCATCCGGTTGTGGCCAACCCCCCTCGACGCCACCGCGGCAACCCTGTGCTCGAAAGTCACGTCCAACGTCAGCCGCGACGAATGGCGGGACTGGATCTCGCCCACCGTCGACTACCTGACCCTGTGCCCCGATCTGCCGGTGCCGTAGCGGCTGCCGAGTTCGCGATCCCGATACGGTTGATCGGTGAACACCTTCGCGGCGGCAACCGGCATCGGCTCCTGGCCCGGCACCTCGGCCCGGGAGGCGGCCGAGGTGGTCGTCGGTGAATTGCACACCACGCCGCACCTGGTCGAGTTGCCGGCGCGCGGCGTCGGTGCGGACCTGGTCGGCCGGGCCGGCGCGCTGTTGGTCGATATCGCGATCGACACCGTGCCGCGCGGGTACCGCATCGCCGCCCGGCCGGGCGGGGTTTCGCGCCGGGCGGCCAGCCTGCTCCGTGAGGATATCGACGCCCTCGAAGAGGCCTGGGAGACCGCCGGGCCCGGTCCCGCGCAGCGGGTGGTCAAGGTGCAGGCGCCGGGACCGGTAACGCTGGCCGCCCAGCTCGAACTGGGCAACGGGCACCGGGCCATCACCGATGCCGGCGCGCTGCGCGATCTGGCGGAGTCGCTGACCGAGGGCATGAGCGTGCACGCCGCCGAGGTGGCCCGTCGGCTCGGAACCGAGGTTGTGGTGCAGTTCGACGAACCGTCGCTGCCGGCCGCGCTGGCCGGTCGGCTCACCGGCGTGACCGGTGTGACCCCGGTGCATCCCGTCGACCAGATCGCCGCGATCGAACTGCTGGACCGGTGCGCGTCGGCGGGCCCCACCGTGGTGCATTGCTGCGCCGCGGGCCTGCCGTGGAACATCTTGCAGCGCAGCAGTATTCAGGCCGTCTCGGTCGACGTGTCGGTGCTGGACCCGGCCGACCTGGACGGAATCGGCGAGTTCGTCGAATCGGGCCGGGTCGTGTTGCTCGGCGTGGTACCCATCAGCGCGCCGGCCAAGCCGCCGGCCGTCGAGGAGGTCGCCAAGGTTGCGGCAGCCGTGACCGACCGACTCGGCTTCGCGCGCAACGTGTTGCGCGATCGCATCGGCATCACGCCGGCCTGCGGGCTGGCCGGTGCCACCGCGCCCTGGGCGCGCACGGCCGTCGGGCTGTGCCAGAAGACGGCCGACGGGTTCGCGCAGGATCCCGAGGCGATCTAGACTTCCCGCCCTGGATCCCGGCGATGTACTCCTCGATCGAAGGCGCCGAGGTCAGCCGGTCCCGGAAGAAGGTGTTGATCAGGCCGAACCGGCGGGCGGATTCGGCGATGGCGTTCAGGTCGGCATCGTCATGGCCCGGAACTGTAGTGCTGCGACTGCCGTTCGGCCATGACTGCGCGCAGGATCGCGGCCTGATCGCGGGCGTCCTGCAATGCGTTGTGCGTCAGCGAACTCTCCCGCAGGTACCGGGCCGTCAGCGCCGGAACACTGGTCTCGCGCCAGGGCATGCCGCCGACGCCCATGGCGTAGGCCTTGATGTCGATCGCCGAGTGCCCGAACGGATTTCGGCCGAGGTAGCGGCCGAAATAGTCGGCCACGAACATCCAGTCGAAGGGCGCGTTGAAGCCGACGAAGACGGGCCGGTGGCCGTCGGGGATCGACGAGAGCGTCCACTCCTCGAACGCCGCCATGGCCTCGGCGGGTGCCAGGCCGCGTTCGGACAGGTCGGCCAGGTCCAGATCGGAGACCGCCATCGCCTGCGGCAGATACGCATCGGTGACGGGTTTGAGCAGGATCTCGACGCCGACGTCGGGGTGGTCGACCAGACAGGCGCCGATGGACAGCAGGGAGTAGCTGCCGGGGTTCGGGCCGGCCGTCTCGACGTCGACGGACACCCACGTCTCGGGCCGGCGCGCAGTCGTGCTCATCCGCGCAGTCTAGAGTGCGTCGAGTCGGCGGATCAGCCTCTTGGGGGCCTGCAACCGGAATGAGGCGTCGACCAGTTCGCCCACCTCGTCCCAATCCACCGGCGCGGCCTCGAAATCCAGGCCCAGCCACCCGAACGGGCCGAGGTACATCGGGAAGAAGAACCGCGGATCCTGTTCCAGCGCACGGCGTTCGGACTCGTCGATCTTCAGCAGGACTGAATACGGATACCGGATCATCGTGCCGGTCGTCTTGCACGACCCGCCGAAGATCGCGAACATCTTGGGTGCGCAGAACGTCGGCCGGCCGTGCGAGATCTTCTCGATGGCCTCGGGCAGCGCCAGCGCTACCCGGCGCAGTTCGCCCAGGCCCGGGTCGTCGTTTCCGAACATGATCGGATGCGGCATGGGTCCAGGGTAGCCGTCACACCCGTTCGCTAGCCTGGCCAGATGAGCTCAGACCTCGCTGCGGACCCGGCCGAATCGGACCTGCGCCGGCAGTGGCAGGAGCTCGCCGACGAGGTGCGCGACCATCAGTTCCGGTACTACGTGCGCGACGCGCCGGTCATCACCGACGCCGACTTCGATGCGCTGCTGCGCCGGCTGCAGACCCTGGAGGATGACCACCCCGAACTGCGCACGCCCGATTCGCCCACCCAGCTGGTCGGCGGAGCGGGCTTCGCCACCGACTTCACCCCGGCCGAGCATCTGGAACGGATGCTCAGCCTGGACAACGCGTTCAACACCGAGGAGCTGGCGGCCTGGACGGGCCGGCTGCGCAACGAACTGGGCGATGCCGAGAGCACGGTGCACTTCCTGTGCGAACTGAAGATCGACGGGGTCGCGCTGGGCCTGGTGTACCGCGACGGACGGCTGGAGCGCGCGGCCACCCGCGGCGACGGCCGCACCGGTGAGGACGTCACCCTCAACGCCCGCACCATCGCCGACGTCCCCGAACGGCTGACGGGCGCCGACGAGTACCCGGTGCCGGCCGTCCTCGAGGTCCGCGGTGAGGTGTTCTTCCGGCTGGCCGACTTCGAGGCGCTCAACGCCAGCCTGGTCGAGGACGGCAAGGCACCGTTCGCCAACCCTCGCAACAGCGCCGCCGGGTCGCTGCGGCAGAAGAACCCGGCCGTCACCGCACGGCGCAATCTGCGCATGATCTGTCACGGCCTGGGCTACGCCGAGGGGTTCAATCCGCCCACACTGCACGACGCCTATCTGGCGCTGAAGGCCTGGGGCCTGCCGGTGTCCGAACACACCGCACGCGTGCGGGGCCTGGCCGCGGTCGAGGAGCGGATCACCTACTGGGGCGAGCACCGGCACGAGGTCGAACACGAAATCGACGGTGTGGTGGTCAAAGTCGACGAAGTCGCGCTACAACGCCGGCTGGGCGCCACGTCGCGCGCCCCGCGCTGGGCCATCGCCTACAAGTACCCGCCGGAGGAGGCGCAGACCAGACTGCTGGACATCCGCGTCAACGTCGGACGCACCGGGCGGGTCACGCCATTCGCCTATATGGAGCCGGTGAAGGTGGCCGGGTCGACGGTGGGCCTGGCGACGCTGCACAACGCCTCGGAGGTGAAACGCAAGGGCGTGCTGATCGGCGACACGGTGGTGATCCGCAAGGCCGGCGACGTCATCCCCGAGGTGCTCGGCCCGGTGGTCGACCTGCGCGACGGCACCGAGCGCGAATTCGTCATGCCCACAACATGTCCCGAGTGCGGCAGCCCGCTGGCCCCGGCCAAGGAGGGTGACGCCGACATCCGCTGCCCGAACTCGCGGTCCTGCCCGGCGCAGCTGCGGGAGCGGGTGTTCCACATGGCCGGGCGCGGCGCCTTCGACATCGAGGGCCTCGGCTATGAGGCCGCGGTGGCGCTGCTGCAGGCCGGCGTCATCAGCGACGAGGGCGAGCTGTTCACGCTGACCGCCGACGACCTGCTGCGCACGGACCTGTTCACCACCAAGGCCGGTGAGCTCTCGGCGAACGGAAAACGCTTGCTGGCCAACCTCGTCAAGGCCAGGGAGCAGCCGCTGTGGCGGGTGCTGGTGGCGCTCTCGATCCGCCACGTCGGCCCGACGGCCGCCCGGGCGCTGGCCACCGAGTTCAACAGCCTGGACGCCATCGAGGCGGCCTCGGAGGAGGAGTTGGCCGCGGTCGAGGGCGTCGGGCCCACCATCGCGGCGGCGGTCGTTGAGTGGTTCACCGTCGACTGGCATCGCGCGATCGTCGACAAGTGGCGGGCGGCCGGGGTCCGGATGGCCGACGTACGGGACGCGACGGTGGCACGGACACTGGAGGGACTGACGATCGTCGTCACGGGGTCGCTCAACGGCTTCTCCCGCGACGGCGCCAAGGAGGCGATCATCTCCCGCGGCGGCAAGGCCGCCGGGTCGGTATCGAAGAAGACCGACTACGTGGTGGCCGGGGATGCGCCGGGATCCAAGTACGACAAGGCAATTGAACTCGGCGTGCGGGTCCTCGACGAGGACGGTTTCGTGCGGCTGCTGGAGAGCGGACCGGCCGCCCCGTAGAAGACGAATCCGCTGGAACGGATATCCCGTTCCAGCGGATCCCAGATCAAGTTCGTCGGTGCAGTTACTTCTTGGAGCAGTTCGGGCACTGTGATTCGCCGCGTACCCCGGTGAAGTACGCACCGCAGTGGCTACACCGCACCTGCACTTTCTCGACCATGGTCACCTCCGTGTTCGTAAACATCTGCCTCCCCAAAGCTACCCCCGTGAAGCGGTTCAGCGCAGGATCGTCGCCACGATCCCGGCCAGATATCCCAGCCTGGCCACCTCCGAGGGCCGGAAGTCGGGGCCACCGGGCCGGCCCAGCATCAGCGCGGTGCGCGGTCCGCCGAGGGGCGCGGCGGCCAGCGTGGTGTCCATGTCCCGCCACACCTGCGGATTCCAGTCGGCGGTCCCGTCCAGGGTCTGGGCGTGACTGATCGGCAGCCAGGGCGCCGATTCGGCATGCGTCTCGGGCGCGCCCGAGCTGCCGGCGATGCGCCGCAACCCCGATTCGGTGAGTTCGACCACAGTGCACCAGCCGACGCGCAGCACCCGCGGCGCCTCGTCGACGAGCATCTGCAACCTGTCGGCGCGACTCCCGGCGCCGGCGACGTGATCGATGAGCTCGAGTTCGCGGTGCGCCTCGAGCAGGCCGGTGTGCGGGCGGATCGAGTCGACGTGCACACCGGAGATCTTCTCCGCCGCCGTGATCAGCATGTCGGGCATGGCGCCGGGCGGCAGTTCGACCACCAGGTCGTCGATCGCATAGCCGGTCGCGCGCTCGACGACGTCGAGGGACAGGATGTCGGCACCCACCGAACCCAGGGCGACGGCCAGTGAGCCGAGGCTGCCGGGCCGGTCGTCCAACTGGACCCGCAGCAGATACGAAGGCACGGCAAACACTCTGGCACAGGCCGGACGGCTCGGCATTTCCGGCGCTGAGCCGCAGCGAGTTCTGCACCGGGGTCGTTGCCGGGCGCTCAGCGCAACCCTGGTGCAGAACTCGGCGCGTCCATCGCCACTATTAGGCTCTACGCGTGTCGCAAATCTCCCGAGACGACGTGGCCCATCTGGCCCGCCTGGCCCGCCTGGCGCTGACCGACGAAGAACTCGACAGCTTCTCCGGTCAGCTCGACGCGATCCTGGAGCACGTCAGCCGCATCCAGTCCGTCGATGTCACCGGTGTCGAGGCCACCGACAACCCGTTGAAGGACGTCAACGTGACCCGGCCCGACACCGTCATCCCCGGTCTGACCCAGAGCGCGGCGCTGGCGGGAGCACCCCGCGCCGAGCAGGGCCGGTTCGCCGTCCCGCAGATCCTCGGGGAGGAGCAGTGAGCGAGCTCGTGCGCCTCTCGGCGGCCGAGCTGGCCACCAAGATCGCCGCCGGGGAGGTGTCCGCCACCGAGGCCACCCGGGCCTGCCTCGACCAGATCGACCGGACCGACGGCGAGTACCACGCCTTCCTGCACGTCGCCGCCGAACAGGCGCTGGCCACCGCCGCCGGCATCGACGCCAAGGTCGCCGCGGGCGAGCCGCTGCCGTCGCCACTGGCGGGGGTGCCGCTGGCGCTCAAGGACGTGTTCACCACCACCGACATGCCCACGACGTGCGGTTCGAAGATCCTCGAGGGCTGGACCTCGCCGTACGACGCGACGGTGACCGCGCGCCTCCGGGCGGCCGGCATCCCGATCCTGGGCAAGACGAACATGGACGAGTTCGCCATGGGGTCCTCCACGGAGAACTCGGCGTACGGCCCGACCCGCAATCCGTGGGACACCGACCGGGTGCCGGGCGGATCCGGCGGCGGCAGTGCCGCGGCGCTGGCCGCATTCCAGGCGCCGCTGGCCATCGGCTCCGACACCGGCGGCTCGATCCGTCAGCCGGCCGCGCTGACCGCGACCGTCGGGGCCAAACCCACCTACGGCACGGTGTCGCGCTACGGGCTGATCGCCTGCGCGTCGTCGCTGGACCAGGGCGGTCCGTGTGCGCGCACGGTGCTGGACACCGCGCTGCTGCACGCGGTCATCGCCGGGCACGACCCCCGCGACTCGACATCGGTGGACGTGCCGGTTCCCGACGTGGTCGGCGCCGCGAAAGCCGGTGCGGGCGCGGACCTCAAGGGTGTGAAAGTCGGTGTGGTCGCCCAGTTGCACCGCGGCGAGGGCTATCAGCCCGGCGTGCTGGAGTCCTTCAACACCGCCGTCGACCAGCTGCGTGCACTCGGCGCGGAGGTCCGCGAGGTCGACTGCCCGCACATCGACCATTCGATGGCCGCCTACTACCTCATCCTGCCGTCGGAGGTGTCGTCCAACCTGGCCCGCTTCGACGCCATGCGCTACGGCCTGCGCGTCGGCGACGACGGCACCCACAGCGCCGAGGAGGTGATGGCGCTGACCCGCGCCGCCGGATTCGGCCCGGAAGTCAAGCGGCGCATCATGATCGGCACCTACGCGCTGTCGGCCGGATATTACGACGCCTACTACAACCAGGCGCAGAAGGTGCGCACACTGATCGCCGGTGACCTTGCCACGGCCTACGAGTCGGTCGACGTGCTGGTGACACCGACCACTCCCACCACGGCGTTCCGGTTGGGGGAGAAGGTCGACGACCCGTTGGCTATGTACCTGTTCGACCTGTGCACCCTGCCGCTGAACCTGGCCGGGCACTGCGGCATCTCGGTGCCGTCGGGGCTGTCGCCGGACGACAACCTGCCGGTCGGCCTGCAGATCATGGCGCCGGCTCTGGCCGACGACCGGGTCTATCGGGTGGGCGCGGCCTACGAAACTGCGCGAGGACCCCTCCCGACGGCGATCTGAGGCGGTTAGATAGCCCCATGCGGATCGGAGTGCTCACCGGCGGGGGCGACTGTCCCGGCCTCAACGCCGTCATCAGGGCCGTCGTTCGGACCTGCGATGTGCGCTACGGCTCGACGGTCGTCGGATTCGAGGACGGCTGGCGCGGCCTGCTGGAGAACCGGCGGGTGCAGCTGGTCAACGACGACCGCAACGACCGGTTGCTGGCCAAGGGCGGCACCATGCTGGGCACCGCCCGGGTCAACCCGGACAAGCTGCGCGCCGGTCTCGAGCAGATCAAGCAGAACCTCGACGACAACGGCATCGAGTGCCTGATCCCGATTGGCGGCGAAGGCACGCTGACGGCGGGCAAGTGGCTGGCCGACGAGGGGGTCCCTGTCGTCGGTGTGCCCAAGACCATCGACAACGACATCGACTGCACCGACGTCACGTTCGGCCACGACACCGCCGTGATGATCGCCACCGAGGCCATCGACCGCCTGCACAGCACGGCCGAATCGCACGAGCGGGTGATGCTGGTGGAGCTGATGGGCCGGCACGCCGGCTGGATCGCGCTGAACGCCGGGCTGGCCTCCGGGGCGCACATGACGCTCATCCCCGAGCAGCCGTTCGACGTCGAAGAGGTCTGCCGGCTGATCAAACAGCGCTTCCAGCACGGTAATTCGAGCTTCATCTGCGTGGTGGCCGAGGGCGCCAAGCCCGCCGAGGGATCCATGCAACTGCGCGAGGGCGGCACCGACGAATTCGGCCACGAGCGTTTCACGGGGGTGGCACAGCAGCTGGCGCTGGAGGTGGAGAAGCGGACCAACAAGGAGGTCCGGGTCACCGTCCTGGGGCACGTGCAGCGCGGCGGCACCCCGACCGCCTACGACCGGGTGCTGGCCACCCGATTCGGGGTGAACGCCGCCGACGCCGCGCACGCCGGCGAGTTCGGCATGATGGTCAGCCTGCGTGGCGAGACCATCGGCCGGGTGCCGCTGGCCGATGCCACCGCGCATCTGAAGCTGGTACCGCAGTGGCGTTACGACGACGCCGCGGAGTTCTTCGGCTGAGGCCGGTTTCTGTCGCGAGCAGACGCAAAGGTCCCGTTGTGGACCCATTTTCGGGGGCCCTATGTGTCTGCTCGCGGTGCAATAGGATCGACTCCATGACCGCCGCCACCGCAGATCTGCTCGACTACGACGACGTCGTCGCCACCTATGCCCCCGTCCTCGGGCTCGAGGTGCACGTCGAGCTGTCCACCGCCACCAAGATGTTCTGCGGCTGTGCCACCGACTTCGGCGCCGAACCCAACACGCAGGTGTGCCCGGTGTGCCTCGGAATGCCGGGCGCGCTGCCGGTGGTCAACGCCGCGGCCGTGGAGTCGGCGATCCGGATCGGGCTGGCGCTGGGCTGCGAGATCGTGGAGTGGTGCCGGTTCGCGCGGAAGAACTACTTCTACCCGGACATGCCGAAGAACTACCAGATCAGCCAGTACGACGAGCCGATCGCGATCAACGGCTACCTCGACGTCCCGCTCGAGGACGGCACCACCTGGCGGGTCGAGATCGAGCGCGCCCACATGGAGGAGGACACCGGCAAGTCGTTGCACATCGGCAGCGACACCGGCCGCATCGCCGGCGCCACCGAGTCGCTGCTGGACTACAACCGCGCCGGCGTGCCGCTCATCGAGATCGTCACCAAGCCGATCGTCGGCGCCGGTGAGCGCGCGCCGCAGATCGCCCGCGCATACGTGACGGCGCTGCGAGACCTGTTGCGCGCGTTGGATGTCTCCGATGTCCGGATGGACCAGGGATCGATGCGCTGCGACGCCAATGTGTCACTGATGGCCAAGGGTGCCACCGAATTCGGCACCCGTACCGAGACGAAGAACGTCAACTCGCTCAAGAGCGTCGAGGTGGCGGTGCGCTACGAGATGCGCCGGCAGGCCGCGCTGCTGCGGGCCGGCGGGACGATCACCCAGGAGACCCGGCACTTCCACGAGGACGGCTACACCAGCCCGGGCCGCATCAAGGAGACCGCCGAGGACTACCGGTACTTCCCGGAGCCCGACCTGGAGCCGGTGGCGCCGTCGCGTGAACTCGTCGAGCGGCTGCGCGGGGCCATTCCGGAGCTGCCATGGTTGGCGCGCAAGCGAATTCAGTCCGAGTGGGGCGTCTCCGACGAGGTGATGCGCGACCTGGTGAACGCCGGTGCGGTGGACCTGGTGGCCGCCACGGTCGCCGCGGGCGCCGCCAGCGAGGCCGCCCGCGCGTGGTGGGGCAACTTCCTGGTGCAGAAGGCCAACGAGGCGGAGGTCGAACTCGACGCACTGCCCATCACCCCCGCGCAGGTCGCCGCCGTGGTGAAACTCGTTGACGAGGGCAAACTTTCGAACAAGTTGGCCCGCCAGGTGATCGAGGGCGTGTTGGCCGGTGAGGGCGAGCCAGAGGCCGTGATGACCGCCCGCGGGCTGGCGGTGGTACGCGACGACTCACTCATCCAGTCGGCCATCGAGGAGGCGCTGGCCGCCAATCCCGATGTCGCCGAGAAGATTCGGGGCGGCAAGGTGCAGGCCGCCGGTGCCATCGTCGGTGCGGTCATGAAGGCGACCAAGGGTCAGGCCGACGCCGCCCGGGTGCGCGAACTGGTGCTGGCCGCCTGCGGCGCTTAGCTCAGATCGGCGTCACTGCGCGGGAACCCGCCCTGCGGGAACAGCGGGAACACCACGTCGTCGAGCTTGTCGGGATCACCGGCCGTGCGGTTGACCGTCGCGCCCCAGACGTTGCCGTCCGCGGACAGGGCCAGCGCCCAGGCGTGCCCGTGCTGATCCTGGCGGACCACTTCGGGCTCACCGGTGACCGCACCGGTATCCGGGGCCAGCCGCACCGCGACGGTCTGCTTGGTGTTGACCAGATTCACCAGGACGCTGCCTTCCACGGCGGCACAGCCTGCCACCCCGGGTTTGTCCGGCCAGGTCCACACCGTGGAGGTCTTGGAGTCCTTGGTGATCCGCTGCAGCCGATCGCCGGTCGGGCCGCGGTCGGTGATGTAGAGCGATCCGTCCGCGGGATCGCTGCACATCGCGCCGCCCCCGCCCAGGCCGGACAGCGCGGTGGTCAACGGCGCCTGGCCGACGGTGGTGGGCTGCTCGATCCGCAGCAACTTGCCGGCCAGCGACGCCGGGTCGGCGGCCGCCGCGGGATTGCCGGCATCACCGGTCTGAACCATCAGGGTGGTCGGACTGGTGAAGATCAGCGCGCCCGCATTGCCCGTCGCGCCCTTGGGAATGCCGGTCAGGATGTCCTTGGGCACGTCCCCGTCGGCGATGCGCACCACGCGGTTGTCGCTGGGGGTACTGATGTAGGCGTACATCAGCCGGTCCTGGTGGTAGGTCGGCGACTTCACGATGTCCAGCAGCCCGCCGTCGCCGGAGCCGTCGACGGGGATGACCATCCGGGTCTTCGGTTCGGCGTTGACCGACACCTCTTTGACGGCCCCGGTGATGCGTTCGGCGACCAGGGCGGTCTTCCCGTCCTCGCCCATGATCAGTCCGCTGGTGCTCTCCAGGCAGCCCTGCATGACGCCCGGCGCCGGGCAGGCCTTCGGGAAGGGGTTCGCCGGCAGGGGCGGGGGAGGCGGCGGTGTCGACGTCGGCGGTGCACCGCGCTCGGGTTCGGTGGTGAACGGTTGGGACTGTGCGTCGTCGAATCGCGCGCAGCCCGTCAGCGATCCGGACAGCGTGACGACGAGCCCGGCGGCCACCGCGGCCAGCGCGCCGCGGACGGTCGGGGACATCGGCATGCAGCCAGGTTACGGATTGCGATATTGCCCGGCAAAAGGGCCGCTCAAATCCCCGATTCCCGGGAATTTCGCCTTACCCTGACTTTCGTGACGAGCTCATCACATGACCCCAGCTGGCAGCGGCCGGCCTCGGCCAGCCTGGTCGACCCGGAGGATGATCTTCCGTCGGCGACCTACGCGGGCGATTTCGAGACCACCAAGATTCCGAACTACACCAGCTCGGGGGACGCCTACAGCGCGGGCCCGGCCGACCCCGTCAATCCGTACGCCGCCAACCCGTACGCATCGGACAAGGCGACGGGCCTGGATGTGCTCAACGACCCCGAACCGCTGCCGTATGTGCAGCCGCAGGCACCGCGGGCGGCGTCCGTCGGGCCCGAGGAGATCGAACCCGACGACGACCGGTCCCCGACCTCCGACCGCCGCGGCACCCAGGACCTGGGCCTGTTGCTGTTGCGGGTGGGTTTCGGCGCGCTGCTGATCGTGCACGGCCTGCAGAAGGTGTTCGGCTGGTGGGGCGGTGCCGGGATGGGCGGCTTTGGCGACGGGCTGGCCGACCTGGGCTTCCAGCACGCCAACATCCTGCCGTATGTGGCGGCGGGCACCGAGATCGCCGCGGGCGTGCTGCTCGTGCTGGGCTTGTTCACCCCGCTGGCCGCCGCGGCGGCGCTGGCGTACCTGATCAACGGGTTGCTCGCGGGTATCGCGACCCAGTCGAACCCGCGGCAGTTCGCCTTCTTCCTTCCGGACGGCCACGAATACGAGCTGACGCTCATCGTCGTCGCGATCGCGATCATCCTGATCGGCCCGGGCCGCTACGGTTTCGACGCCGGCCGGGGCTGGGCGCGGCGGCCGTTCATCGGCTCGTTCCTGGCGCTGCTGCTGGGTATCGGCGGCGGTATCGCGGTGTGGGTGTTGCTCAACGGCGGAAATCCGCTGGCCTGAGCTCAGATCGGGGAGAGGGACGGCTCAGCCGTACGGATTGGGCACCCGCCCGCCGCTGGCCTCGGTCAGCAGCGGCAGCGACGAGAAGGTCACCGCGGGCAGCGGCACGTCAGCGCCGTTCTTGAGGTGGGCGCGGGCCCAGGACGACTTCACGAACCGCAGACCCTCGATGTCCTCCCAGCGCATCGTCGTGCTGCCCAGGAATGTCCGCGCGGTGACGGAGTCGCGGTCGGCGACGGTGCGCAGCCGGATGATGAACGCCGACATCGCCAGCGGAATCAACAACAGCAGCGCGGCCCACGGTGAAACGACCAGGAACACCAACAGACTCAACGCGAAGAACCCGACGGCGAGGTGCGCCATCGGCGAGATGTTGATCACGACGGGTTTTTCGGCCACGCCCTGCATCATAGGTCCGAGCAGGAATTTGACCTTGACCTGTGCGGAGACTACCGTCGACGGTCATGCGGAGCATGCTCGTAGTACTTTGCCGGCGCGTTGGTGCGTGACCTGGCGGGCTTCCAGCTACCAGCACCCCGACGCGCAACCCTCGTGCAGCCGAAGCTGACGGGGGTTTTTTGTTGCCCACAGCGATAAATCCAA